>WNFC01001823.1_pt1 | contig 22607 bp, 23 predicted proteins | sample 5400541 | NCBI WGS metagenome assembly WNFC01 (sample SAMN13153342, study PRJNA577476) | soil metagenome | isolation source: 120 cm saprolite under Douglas fir tree site 2 hole 2 replicate 1 | place: USA:California | collected 2015-04-18
ATCCACAGCAGGAACTAGAAGGCATAATCCGCAACGGCGTAGTCGAGCTGACAAATGGCGAACTCCCCGAGGGCACACGAGTCCAAGTGCGAGCGAAGAGATGAGCGTACGTCAAAGGCATAATTACGCCGAATTTCCTTGACTGCGATCCTCAAAACGGCGATGCTATCCCTGTACGCATTAGCTCTTTGACATTTTAATAGCATGAAGATATAAGTCCCACAGCCTCAATATTTTGCGGCTCGGTCACTGATTCCAAGGCACTTAGCCCAAACAAGAATCGCCTAAGTCCTTTTAATGGAATATTTTACAGTTAAGTCATTTACTTTCAATATTTTACCCTGATTAAGGCCATATCGATACTACGCAACTCATTGATTCCAGAGATTTTATCGACTTTGATCTGATATTTTTTTAATCAGACCCCGGTTCGACTGTTTGGTGCCGGTCAGGGATCCCCTCAGCGCACTCCGCGCGTGTTCCTCTGTGTCCTCGGCGATGAAAGGTTTCTCCCTTCGACGATCAACGAATGCCGCAGAGCTAATACAGCAGCAATACAATATCTATAGGCTACACTTCACCCCGCCGCCGAAGTATGGTCGTGCACGATCTTCCATCCTTCAGGAAACTTGCGAAATATGAGCGTGAACAATCCGTGCGGCGTCTTGCCGTCGGACATAGTCAACTGCCAGGCACCGCGGACGAAGGCCGCATCCGCGCCCAGGATCTCGATGCGCAGGCCGGAGAATTCCAGCTTTCCCATCTCATGCCCGGGGCTCGCATAGGTCGCGCGATAACGTTCAATCGTGGCCTGCCATCCGCGACTTTCTTTCGCGCCGGAAAAGAATGTGAGCTCCGTAGAATTCCAGTAGCCTGCCATGAAGGTTTCCAGATCGTGCTTGTTCCACGCCTCCTCCTGCGTGCGGAGGACGTGCTCCACGGCAGCTTTGGCAGCGCTGTCACTCCATGGGACTTGGGCCTGGGCTTGATTGCTCATTGCGAACAGCATGATCTGCAATCCGCCAAGGAAGAATAAGAAGTAGAGGATAAATCGCTTGTACATGCAAACCCTCCGACTCCGATTAACAGAGCGAACCAGTTTCGCACAATTTGATGGAAGGTGATGACAACGAGGTTTTCGAACTGAGAGCGACGACTGCTACAAGTTAGGCCCGGCCCTTTTTGGCAGCGACAGCCTTGGGCGCAACCGCTTTGCCGGCAACTTCCCACGGACGTTTCGGCCGATCCACCGCTGCTTTATCGCGGTCTTTAATACGGTCGTACTCGTAGGACTCGCTTACAGTCCCCAGGGATTCGTTGTAAAGGCTGGGCAGACCGAGGCCCACTTTCAGTTCTTCGGCAAACGACTGCAGGGCTTTGAGGTGGTCGGCGGTCGCCGGAATTTCGGTCTTCGAATTCTTCAGGAATTGCTGATACCCGCGGTTGACCAGCTTCGAAATCTCGCTGCCAATCAGGTATCCGGGATAGGCGAAAATCTTCACGCCGTCTTCCGGCGTTTTCTGAATCGCGGCTGATACGTTGTATTTTCTGAGGAACACGCGGCCGTTGGTGCCCGGCGCTTCGGTCACATCGAAGCCGTGCTCGCGCAACCAGCCCAGCGCTTCGTCGTAACCTCGTTCTTCGATATCCTTCGACATTTTATCTACGCTTCCAATCTGTTAGATGCAGGCTCCGCCAAAACTGTGCGTTGGTTATTTACGGCTGCATCGGCTTGCAATTTGCGTCATCTAAAGACACCATACTACATAGCCTGTTTCGCACTTCTTTGCATATTACGTTAGTCACGGGGGATTGGTTCAAACATGGGTCAGAGTTCAGAGTGGTTGGCGGCGAGCTTCCCGGCGCATGATGCGCCGGAATCCGCCATCCCGCGCCCGGGGCAGAGATCGCTTGACCGCATTGGCAACACTCCCCTGCTGCGCTTTGACCGGATCACCCAACATCTTGCGGGCGTAACACTTTTGGGCAAGGCCGAATGGCACAATCCCGGCGGTTCCGTAAAAGACCGCGCCGCCGCCAACATCGTCGCCGAAGGACGAAGCAGTGGGCAGTTCAGTCCCGGCAAGATTTTGCTCGACGCCACCAGCGGCAACACGGGAATTGCCTACGCCATGCTCGGTGCGGCTGACGGATTCCCGGTCACGCTTTGCATGCCGACGAATGTTTCTCTCGAGCGCAAGCAGATTCTGAGTGCCTATGGGGCAAACATTGTCTATACGGATCCGGGCGAAGGTTCGGACGGCGCCATCCGGATGGCTCGCGAACTTGCCGCCAAGCATCCCGATCTGTATTTCTATGCCGATCAGTACTCGAATGATGCCAACTGGCTGGCGCACTATCACGGTACTGCCAACGAAATCTGGCAACAGACTGAAGGACGCGTCACTCATTTCGTTGCCATGCTCGGAACCAGCGGAACATTCATGGGGACCACACGACGGCTTAAGGAGTTGAATCCCACAATCCGGTGCGTCTCGCTGCAACCCGACTCGGCGTTCCACGGCATCGAAGGCGCCAAGCATATGGCCAGCGCGATCGTCCCGAAGATCTACGACGCGATGCTGGCGGATGAGAATCTTGAGATTGCCACGGAAGACGCCCACGCCATGGCCCGTCGCATCGCCCGTGAATGTGGATTGCTGTTGGGAGTCTCGGCCGCTGCAGGAATTTTTGCCAGCCTCAAGATCGCTGAAGAGCTTGACCTGAGGAAAGAAGAGCAAGCGGTAATCGTGACCGTCCTGTGCGACTCTGGCGACAAATACCTGAGCGAGAGGTTTTGGACTGAATGAAATTGTTGATTGTTGAGTGCTGATTGAACTTAGCCGCGCATTTGATTTTCAATCGACAATCAGAAATCAACAATCAACAATTCCTATCAATGCTGAAGCTCTCACACGCAGACTACGAAGCCCTCCGCCGCCACGGCGAAGAGACCTACCCGCACGAGTGCTGCGGCGTGCTGCTGGGACGCATGGAGGATAGCGGTCTTCGCGTCGTGACCTCGACGGCGCGCTGCGGCAACACTCGCACTGACTCGCCGCAGAACCGTTACAACATCGATCCGCGCGAACTGGTTCGCATCCAGCGCGAGGGCCGCGAGCGCGGCGAGGACATTGTCGGTTTCTACCACTCGCATCCCGATCATCCGGCGCGCTGGTCGCCGACCGATCTTGAAGAAGCCCACTGGATCGGGTGCTCCTACGTCATCACCAGCGTGGAGAAAGGGAAGGCCGCAATTACCAACTCGTTTGAGCTCGCCGGAACCGACGAGGCTGACAAGACATTCGTCAACGAAGATATCGCAGTCAGCGAGACGATCTAGCCCGACACAAATGCACATGTGGGGACAGCCGCCCTCGGCTGTCCAGTCGAGCGAAGCTCGACAGCTTTTCGACTGGGACAAGCCTTCTAACCGGATCGTCGACCGGCTTGGACAGCGGAGAGCGCCTTCCCCCACATTGTCTTTGTCGTTGTTCGGACTTCTCCGAGCACCGTTTCGGGCGCTGCGACTTCCTTGCGTGGCAAGGCTTTTGGCCGTTTTTCACATGGTGGAATGTTCCGCGCGCAAACGGCAAGCGCATATCGCATAAACATTAGGACCGCGAAAACCCGTGTCTGCCGTGCCTTCTGCGCGAACCTGTTTCGTAACCTGCACCGATTTCGGTCACCCGCCTGTGGACACCCCGCACTCGCCTGAAAATACGAGAGTTAAAAACGCAAACTTTTCATTGACTCTGAAAATAGAAGGAGTAGAACCATATTCGTTCTTTGACAGCTTCTAAAGTTTTTCCGGTTGGTGCGGCGTCCGGGACTCGAGCGCAGTCACCCTCTTCATGAAAATGACTAGGGAGGGCAAGCAAGGGTCTATAGCAAAGCGCTGGTTGAGGAGAACAAGAAGAAACGTCGAAGGCAGGATAGAGTTCCGAGGCGTTGGGTAGGTTTTTCCGGTTGGCGGTAAGCCCGGAGCCCGAGCGAAGATCGCGCGCGGCATCCCGCAAGGGCAGCTGCGATAGCAGGTCAAGCAAGGGTCATAAGCGAGCTACTGGCCGAGACGAATGGACCCAACATCACCTCGGAACTCTTATTTTATTTTGGTGTGAATATCCGACACGTCTCCCCTTTACCACCCTTCCGCGGATTATCATGGAACGATGCCACGAATAATGAAGATCACAAAGCCGCGTTCGAATCGTGCCGTGCTGAGCAAGACGAAATCGCAGAGAGAGAACTCCAGTAACGTCGATACCCTGGCGAGCATTCGCAGAGGTCTCGCGCAGGCTCGAAGAGGAGAAGGGCGACTGGTCGACGATGTATTCAATGAACTGGAGCGGGAAGCTTAGGTTGCGATATTCACACTGACACTTGCGCCAGAGCACTCGCAGGAATGATCGTTCGAAACGAATTCAGGATGTCCCGAGCATAAGCGAGACAATTGGCCTTAGCGGGAATTGATGAGGCAATCCGCTCGGGATATTCGTCGTACGTTCGGCCTTCGAGCAGCCTCCCGTGTTTCGCCTTCCTAACTCCGCCCCACTGTTTGAAGAAGAACGGAACGCGAGATTCTCTACATTGATCGCGTACCGAGACCACCCACTCTTCGCGCATTGGACGGGCGCCTGGTCCGCTCTCACCGCCAACAATCGCCCAACTGATGCCGGAGAGATTGAATGCACCCAAGTCTTCGAGCAGCGGCTCGATGGATAAGAAGCGGACTCTCGCCGGCGCCTTCTGCAAATCGCCTATCCGCGGCAAACCATACTTCTGATCCTCCACGCTCACGCCCCACCAGATGTGATCTTGTGCGGCGGCGAAGCGCAGACGTCCGCTCAGCAGTTCTCTCAACCTCGCCGACCTTTTCGTCAGGACTTGGAACGTGTGCCAGTTCGCCTTGACCATGACCCTGCAAACTGCCTCGATGTAGTCATCAGGCACGCCGTCCTGGAAGAGATCGCTCATCGAGTTCACAAACACGAGCTTCGGTGAGCGCCAAAGGAATGGCTCCGTGAGTTTCTCCGGTACCAGGCGCAAGTCGAACCCCTGCTCGTAAGGGTGCCCCTTGACCCCGCGAAACCGCTCCGCGAACGTCTCGGCGTAGCAATGCTTGCAGCCGGGGCTGATCTTCGTGCAGCCCCGAACAGGATTCCAAGTCGCGTCGGTCCATTCGATGTGGGAATTCAGTGACATCGGTTTCCATCCCGGCCTCAGTGGCGTCTTAGTTTCATGTTGCGAGTTCCCAGTTTGGTGGGATAATTATCCAATCATGATTACACAAGACAGGGTCGATGATCTGGTTGTGAGGAAGCTCGATTTAGTTACGCGCATCGATGGTAGGAAAGAACGAACTCTGGATAATCTCAAAGCGCTGGACGCAGTGAATTTGGAGCTCGAGAAGGTCATGCGCGAACGAGGCATCCGCCCGCCGACCGAGAGCATGTAAAGGGGCGCCAGACGCTAGTCGGACCTAAGAGCGTGAAATGAATATGGACGCATATTCACGGTCTGAAAAGGAGTCCCACCTAGACACGATTCATTACGAAATCGCGATGCTGAACTTTTGTGGTCAGCAGCTCGATGCGCTCTCACCTGAAACCCAAAAAGCACACTTCAACACCTTCCTCGAATGTTTTCTCATCCATTACAGGAATTTGATCGAGTTTTTTTGTGGTGACCATCATAAGTGGGCCAAGAAGCCGGGGGATACGAGCGATCTGAGCACTGCGGACCCAGCAGCCTGGGCCGGACGTGATCTATCCGCTGCGGAGCTGGCGGAACTTCGAGCTCCGGCCAAAGAGATCAACCAACGTCACTTCCGCGAAATCTCGCAATATCTTCAACACTGCACAGAACGGCGATTTTCTGAAGACAAGTTTTGGAACTATCGAACCATGTATGTCGAGTTGCGGCCCATCATTGAGGCTTTTCTCAAAATATTCCCAGCCAGGGCCATTGCAAAGCAAAAGCCTACAGCGCTTGGCACCGGTAACAGCACTGCAACGGTTCAGATTTCAGCTTGGAGTTTCTGACCCTTACAGCGGTATATTCCCATGCTTCTTCGGCGGATTCTTGTCCCGCTTATTCTCCAGCATCGCCAAAGCCTGAATCAGCTTCTTACGCGTCTCCCGCGGCTGGATGATTGCGTCCACAAACCCGCGATCAGCGGCGACGTAGGGGCTGGCGAAGCGGTCGCGGAATTCTTCGATTTTCTTCTGGCGCAATTCCTGGCGCTCTTGCGGATTCGCCGCGCCATCGAGTTCGCGCTTATAAACGATATCCACCGCACCTTCCGGCCCCATAACTGCAATCTCCGCCGTCGGCCAGGCGTAGTTCACATCGGTGCGGATGTGCTTGGACGACATCACGCAATAGGCGCCGCCGTAGGCTTTGCGGGTGATCACCGTGATCTTCGGCACTGTGGCTTCGGCGAAGGCGTAGAGCAGTTTCGCGCCGTGCTTGATGATGCCGCCGTATTCCTGCGCGGTGCCTGGCAGAAATCCCGGGACATCTTCAAACGTGATCAGCGGGATGTTGAAACAGTCGCAGAAGCGGACGAAGCGCGCGCCCTTGATCGAGGCATTGATGTCAAGCGTGCCCGCCAGCATGGCAGGCTGGTTGGCGACAATGCCGACGGAGCGGCCGTCCAGGCGCGCGAATCCCACAACCATGTTTTTCGCGAAGTGCTCCTGCACTTCGAAAAAGTAACCATCGTCCACCACGGCGTGGATCACATCTTTCATGTCATACGGCAGATTCGATTGTGCAGGTACAATCTTGTCGAGTGCGGCATCAGCCCGGTCGATTGGGTCCGTGCACGGCTTACGCGGAGGATCGTCCAAATTGTTCGAGGGCACGAAGCTCAGCAGCTCGCGCACCATCGACAGGCACTCGGCATCGTCATGTGCCAGAAAATGCGCCACGCCTGAGGTTTCGTTGTGGGTCATGGCGCCGCCGAGTTGCTCTTTCGTCACTTCCTCGTGCGTCACCGTCTTGATGACATCGGGCCCGGTGATAAACATGTAGGAAGTTTTGTCGACCATCAGCACGAAGTCGGTAATCGCGGGCGAATACACAGCGCCTCCCGCGCACGGGCCCATGATCGCGGAAATCTGCGGCACGACGCCGCTGTATAACGTGTTGCGCAGAAAAATGTCGGCGTATCCCGCCAGCGACGCCACACCTTCCTGAATGCGCGCGCCCCCGGAATCGTTCAAACCAATTACCGGAGCGCCCATCTTCGCCGCCAGGTCCATGATCTTCACGATCTTCCCTGCGTTCGTTTCCGAGAGCGATCCGCCAAAGACGGTGAAATCCTGCGCGAAGACGTAGGCCAAGCGGCCTTCGATGCGGCCATATCCCGTGATAAAGCCGTCTCCATAAAACTTCTGCTCCGCCATACCGAAGTCATTACAGCGGTGCGTGACCAGCTTATCGGTCTCTTCGAAGGTGCCGTCGTCAAGCAGGAACTCGATGCGCTCCCGCGCCGACATTTTGCCTTCTTTGTGCTGGCGCTCGCGCCTTTTCTCGCCTCCACCCGCTTCGGCAAGTTGGTTGCGCTTCTTCAGCTCTGCGGCCTTTTGTTCGAGATTCATGTGCGAAAGGATTATAGCGGGTGAAATGGGCCGACAGTTGCGACCCGCAGCAAAGGCCTTCTTTCACGGGAACCGAAGGCTATCCGCAGTGCACTTACGTAATTTGTTCGGCGCTCCCGCGTTTCGTACCTTACGGGTTCAAGCAATTTTTACAGGAGGAACCGAATGTCATACAAGATGTGGTTGCGAATCGGGGGGAGCGCCATCCTCGGCCTCGCACTCTCGACGCCCTTGGCGGTCGCTCAGGACCATGGACACGGTCACGACAAGCATGATCGCGACGATGACGACGACCATGGGCACGGTCATGGTAAAGGCCACGATAAAGACCACGACCGTCATTCCTATTCCGATCACGATCGCGACGAGATGCGAGGGTGGTACCGCGAAAACTACCGGCACCTGCCTCCGGGCTTGGCCAAGCGCGACCGGCTGCCGCCCGGGCTTGAGCGGCAACTGGTGGTGCGTGGCACTCTGCCGCCCGGACTAAGAGCGAAAATTGTGGTCTGTCCCAGGGATCTGGAGCGGCATCTTCCTCCGCCTCCGCCGGATTGCGAGCATGTCGTGATTGGTGGGCACGTCGTTCTGCTCAACCGCAGAACGTTTGTGGTGGTGGATGTGTTTCACCTGGAAATCGGGTAAGTCAAAGGAGTTGGTGCGTGGAAAAGGCCAGCCGCGGCTGGCCTTTTTCATTTGCTCCGGGTTCGCGCGCATTCTGTGGAATAGGTCACCTCATGAGTCGTCAAGCCCGGGGCTGCGCCCGCGCGGAAGACGAGGGCGGCTGCCCCACATCAATCCATTTCTAGAATCTATTCCAGCGACGCCCCCAGTACCTGATACCGATACTTCTTTCCGTCCCAGAAAACAACCGAGGATGTGTTTTCGCCTTCGCCCTTCTCCTCCATGTAGACGCCGAGGATGGTCTTCTTCTTCAGCGCCAGCCTCTTTACGGTTAAAGTTTTGTAGGGCAAGTTGATCAGCAGGAATTTGGGCTTCGGTTTGTCGGAGCGCCAGGCCTCTGGTCCCACGCCATGAACGATCAGCAGCGATACTCCTTTGCGTTCCGGCGCATCGGAGGCAAATGTCGACGTGACTTTGACCTCGCCGAATCCTAGAAAGCTGTTATAGGGATCGGCGACGAGAAAACCGTATTCGGCCTGGTCGGCCATGGGATTCTTGCAGCGGGCCGCAATTACAAGGTCGTCCACACCGTCGCCGTCTAAATCGCCTACAAACTGTGGGGGCCCCGCCAGCAGCGAACAGTTATCGCCAAACTCTTTGTGTACGTAGTCATCGGTCACAGCGGGCACCGGAGACTTGGCCCGCGCTGGTGGCGGAGGCGGTTGTTTCTTTTCGGCAGATAGGGTTGCGGACGCAATACTGAGCGTTAACGCCACAAGGAAAACACGGAGAACGGCGACTTGGGAGGACGACATATCCTTACTCTAATCCCGATTTTTCCTGGAGGGTAGATACATGAATGGTGACGGGTAACCGAGGTACTCCACATCCCTCAGGGGCTTAAAGCCCGTTTTTAGGTTATTTCCGGAAGTGCTCCCAGCCACGCGGCTCGAACTGGTAGCCGACTCCGGATCGGTTCATCAGGATTATCTCTTTGCTCCGCGTGATGAGCCCGACATGCGTAATGGGGATTCCGGCAATGCGCGATGGGACACGCTTGCCGCGCGGAACGGTGAAGAGCAGTTCGTAGTCTTCTCCGCCGTGCAGGGCAAACTGCCGATCGACTTCTCGCGCAGGCTTGCCCACACTGGCTCGCGGAATGAGTTCTGCCTGGACTTCGGCCCCAACGCCACTTTCCTCGCAGATATGCGCCAGATCGGTAGAGAGGCCATCGCTGGTGTCGATCATGGCAGAAGCCAGACCTTTCTCGCGCAGGATGCGGCCCAGTTCGACGCGCGGTTCGGGGAAGAAATGCCGCGGATAATCTCGCGGATTCAGCTTGCCCTTAGGCCTCTTCCGCATTTCCCAAACTGCGGCCGCCGATCCTCCCAGTTCGCCGCTTACATAAATAAGGTCGCCGACACGCGCGCGGGAGCGCAACACCGCCTTTCCTTTGGGCGCGGTTCCCACGACGACGATGTCCGCCAGAATTCCATTGGGCGACTCCGCGGTGTCGCCACCTGCCAGGGTAACGCCGTATCGCTCGGCCAGGGTGACCAGGCTTCGGGCAAAGCGGCCAACCCAACTCTGGGGCAAATCGCGCGGTAGCGCCAACGACAGAAATGCGGCAACGGGCTCTCCGCCCATGGCGGCAATATCGCTTAGCCCGCGCGCCAGACACCGGTGTCCAACGGACTCGGCCGGATGCCAGTCGCGCCGGAAGTGAATCCCTTCCAGAGTAAAGTCCGTGGTAACCAGCGTATTCTTTTGCTTGCCCCGGTCAGACACCAGTCGCAACACGGCGCAGTCGTCTCCAATTCCGGTTTGAATCGCAGGATTCTTTGCACGCGCCGCCATCCGGCGAACTTGGGCAATCAGCGCTTTTTCGGCGATCGGCACAGCGCAACCACTATATCGGACGCGACCGGACAGATGCTGAATTGCCACGAAGATTCAGGCAACATCAAGCAGCCCGTGCGCTACACTGCCTAGGCGGTAAGGACTAAGTAAGGCGAACCGATGAGAACACGACTCTTCTGCGCTTTGGCGTTGCTGCTTTCGAGCGTGGCGATTGCCCAATCTCCGCCATCCGTTTCTCCTGAAACCGTTGTGGTCCCGAGCGGCAATCTGCGCCTTAAAGGCTTACTCTGGAGGCCTGCGGGCATTATCCCCTCTCCTGCCGTTCTGTTCGTCCACGGCTCTGGGAGTACCGATGCCGCGCACACCGGCGAGTTGGCGATCACAGAGGCAGCTGCATTACTCGCGCCCGTCTTTGTGAAACATGGCTACGCCTTCCTGTATCTCTTCCGCCGCGGTCAGGGCCTCTCCGCCGACCAGGGGCCGTTCATTCAGGACGTTCTGCAGCGCGAGAAGGCTGCCAAGGGAGATGAGGCTCGAAAACATTTGCAGTTTGTCTTGCTGACGACGGACCATCTTGACGATGTGATGGCTGGGTTGTCATTCTTGAAGACCCTACATGGAGTCGATGCCCACCGCATTGCCGTTGTCGGGCACTCGATCGGAGGTCAGCTCACCCTTCTGGCAGCCGAGCAGGACAGCAGTCTGCGAGCCGCGGTTACATTTGGCGCTGCCGCCGCCTCTTGGGATGGTTCGCCCGAAATACGCGAACTCATGCTGACGGCAGTGCGCAATACAACCGTTCCCCTCATGCTCCTGCACGCGGCGAACGACTACTCCACGGCATCCGGCAAAGCCTTGGATAGCGAACTAGCGAGGCTTAACAAGCCGCACGCACTGCGGATATACCCGCCCTTCGGCAAAACCTCGGACGATGGGCACATGTTCGTGTACACGGATATTCCGGAATGGGAGGCCGACGTCTTCGGATTTCTCGACCAGTATTGCAAGCCTTGACACTGTCCCGCCGGTCAAGTCAGGAACTGGCCTCTCAACCTGGTAGTAACCCGTCCCTGATGGCTTCTGGTTACCCTGCCTTAAGTAACGGCTAATGCCCCTTGTGGCCGTTGACAGGCCGGACCCCGTTTGCTACCTTTTACCTGACATTCACAAACACTCTGGCCGAGCGTAGTTCCGTATCTTTTGGACAAGCTAAGTTCTGCATCTTGTAAGGATTGCAGACGAGTCTTTTTTTGGTTTGATCCTCGGTTCAGTAGGAAAACGGGCGCGTTAAGATTTTCCATTCCCAAGATGGGAAGCGCAGCCCGAGCATCAGGCGGTCCGAAGGCTTTCTGCAACCTCAGAACTTGGCCTGGATTTCCGGCCCTGATCATTCAAGGCGAAAGAAGGAAAGCATTTGCATAAGCGTTTCTACATCCTATTTGTGGCCCGCGGGGACGACGGGCAGCTACGAAAGATATCCATTCCCGTCCATTATCTATACGTCTTCGTAGTTGGGGCCGCCATCGGCTTCCTCAGCCTCACCGGTATTGCCAGTTCGTACGCGCGCATGCTGCTCAAGGTCTCGCACTATAACGAACTACGCACGGAAAAAGAGCAGTTAAGAGATCGTTATTCCCGGCTGGAAGAGGTCGCCAAAGAGCGCGACGTCCAGGTCGCTTCTTTGGGTTCGATTGCCAGCGAAGTATCCGCCCTTTATGGATTGAAGTCTCAGCCCACGTTGGTGACTGCCTCGCAGCAGGGAATGCAGGACGCTGACGTCACTTCTTCCCTGGATCAGCTCAGCGCGCTGCGCAATTCCGCCCTGACCGGCGCTGCCATGGTTGGCATCAGCCTGGGCATGACCCGCAATGCCACTACAGCTGACTGGTTCCGAGCCAACTCCGCACCCAACCTCTGGCCGGTCGATGGTCAGGTCACCGCCAGCTTCGGTGAGCGCATCGATCCGTTCAATGGGGAAGGCGCATTTCACAGCGGGGTGGATATTGGCGGCGCCTACGGCCACGCGGTAATCGCCCCGGCAGACGGCGTGATCACCTTCGCCGATTTCCAGGGCGGATACGGCAAGCTCATCATGATGGACCATGGCCACGGCATCTCGACGCGCTACGGCCACCTTTCCGGCTTCGCGGTCACTCCGGGGCAGCAGGTCCATCGCGGCGATACCATCGGCTATGTCGGCCTGAGCGGCCGATCCACCGGGCCACACCTCCACTATGAAGTTCGCATCAACGACACTCCGGTCAATCCTTATAAGTATCTGCGAATGACGGTCGCGCACAGCGGCGGCTTCCAGACCGGAAGCTAGGACAGACCAGTTCTCAGTTCTCAGTTCTCTGGCCCTTGCACTCTTTCCCTAGCTGAGCTACGTTCATGGGGACGAGGAAAAGGAAGTTCCCACCTCTTGGTTCTCAGTGCAATGTACCGGCACGATTATGCGGCTACCTGCGCGGGTTAACCGAGAACTGAGAACTGCGAATTGCGAATTGCCCCATGATCAGTTTCTTCCGCTCGATGCGCGAGGATATTGCCGCTGTCTTCGAGTCGGACCCCGCCGCCCGCTCCTACTTTGAGGTTCTCTTCTTATATCCCGGGCTACAAGCCGTGTGGGCGCATCGCCTGAGCCACTGGCTCTGGCGTCACCGCATGCCCTTGTTGGCGAGATTCATTTCGCAAGTGGCGCGACTGTTTACTGGCATTGAGATTCACCCCGGCGCCGAGCTTGGACGCCGTCTCTTCATCGACCACGGCATGGGTACGGTGATCGGCGAGACCGCCGTGGTCGGCGACGACGTCACCCTCTATCAAGGCGTAACGCTGGGCGGGACTGGCAAAGAGAAAGGTAAGCGCCATCCCACCATCGGCAGCCGCGTCTCCATCGGGTCCGGCGCCAAACTGCTGGGCAACATTACCATTGGAGACAATTGCCGCGTAGGCGCCGGTTCCGTCGTGCTGCGGAATGTCCCCGCCAACTCCACCATCGTCGGCGTGCCTGGGCACATCGTTTTACGCGACGGGAAACGCGTGGTTATCACCGACCCCAAAGACATTCGGGACCCGCTGTCGGATGTAATCATCAAGCTGGCCGCGGAACTGCATGAGTTGCGCGAGAAGTTTCAGCAGCACTCGCATAATGCGCTGGGCGCTGAGCCTGATCTGTCATTCGATGAAGACAGGGCGACTGCGAACATCTCTCCCCAAGAGTTGTTCCAGGATGACTACCAGATCTGAGAAGCAGTGGTCAGTGATCAGTGATTATCAGTGATCAGTGATTATCAGTGATCAGTGATTATCAGTGATCAGTGATTATCAGTGATCAGTGATTATCAGTGATCAGTGCTCAGTAAGTACACGTTCGCGACCTGCTTGGTTTCACTGGCCACCGATCACTGCCCACTGGCCACTGCTCTACTGCCTCAACCCCATCCAGCTTTCCGAGACCACCAGGGAATTGCCGGGATTGTGCGGATCGTACTTCACCGACGTGGGCAGGCCCAATCGGCAGGAATGCAGATTGATCCATTGGCGCAGATAGGTAACGTCCTGCGAGCACTCGTACGATACGCCCGCCACGTCGTATTTATAGATGAGCAACACAGCGGCATGATGGCCGTCGTTCGGCTCCATCTCCTGCACATCGATGACGGTTCCATCAGTGATGCGTCCGATGCCGTCGAGCCAGGTGCGGCGTTCGCGTTCCAGTTCTGCAGGCCCTTTGGGCTTGCGCCGCAAAAGCGCGTACGCGCTAATGGCAACGGCTGTGCCGCCAGCAACAACCAGCGAATAGAGTCGCAATGAATCCATACTAAAGATGAGTGAAGGCAGCCAGCAGCTGCCAATTCTGTTTTCGTTATCAGAATATGACGGAAGCGGCGTCTGCGGAAGTGGGTGCAGGGGTACCGAGGTGCGAGCCTGTGGAAAACTAAGAGCAGTGATCAGTGATCAGTAAACAACCCACCGGAGCTACGCACCGGAAAACGCATTTCGTTTTACTGGCCACTGCCCACGTTCTTTTCTATTTCTGCTTGCAAACAAATTCCCGAGCCATCTCCCCGAAATTGCCTTCTGCCACCTGGCCGAACTGATCGTCGCGGTGAGTTTTTTTGCTGACCACGAGCTGGCCGCTACGATCACGCGAGTAAAACCATTCGGAGTTTGGCACGACGCTGCCGCTGGCGCAGTTGAACCGAACCCGCGCCCGCAGTTCCACAAAGGGGCCGCCCTGTGGCAACTTCAGAGGCTCTTTGTATTGCACGCGGATCCATGCGGTGCGCAGACCGTTTTTCCGCGCCGTGACCGAGCTGACCAAAACCTGGTCACCACCGGCGGTCGCGCCGATCTGTCGCCAGTCGCCCGCGGCCAGCACCACCAGTCCAACGAGCAGGACCGGGGCCAGCACCACGATCACGAAGATAAACAGTCCCTTCTTTATGGGAGACACGGATAAGGGCATAAGAACGCCGGAGACACTTTGGGGCAAAAAGCGATTTCTGTCAACTGGGGCAATCTGGGCACGCCTGAGTTTGGAAAATGCTTATGTGGGGACAGCCGCCCTCGGCTGTCCGGTCGAGCGAAGCTCGACGGTTACTTCGCCTCGACTGGCAAACTAAGCCATTTCCAAATTTGCGGTCAATGGTCAGGGATCGAAGTACCCACTGTTCACTGACTACTTGCTACTGAGTTCTGATAAAAGTTCAGAGCAGGTGGCAGATCGTCTGCTATGGTTGACTGCTGCGCGGAGGATGGGCCTATATGGAAACCCTTTACTGCCTGAATATGGAATCGGCGATTGGACCGTTGTTTCTGGCGGCTTCCGCGCAGGGCCTGGTCGCACTGGAATTTGATGCCCGATTGCCCGGACAACAATCGATTCGTCCGAACCCGCTCCATCTTCGGAAAGAAAAGAACGGCTTCACGTTCGAAGATTCCCGTCGCGTGATGCTGCCGTACATAAACGAGCTGGAAGAATATTTTTCCGGCAGGCGGCGCGAGTTCACTTTCCCCCTTGATCTTCGCGGTACAGATTTTCAGCTTGCCTGCTGGCGCGCTCTGTTGACGATTCCTTACGGAGAGACGCGCAGCTACGCCGATGTTGCCCGCGCTGTGGGCAAGCCGAACGCGTTTCGCGCCGTCGGCATGGCTAACAATCGCAATCCCATTGCGATCGCCGTTCCCTGCCATCGCGTGATCGCCTCCGACGGCACGCTCTGCGGCTACGGCGGCGGCCTTGGCGTGAAGCGCAAACTGCTCGAACTGGAAGGCGCGCTGACAGGGGTGCTGGCAGCGTAGCAGCCAGTTGTGCGACTGAGATTCGTATCAGGGCACGCCTTCAGGCGCAGCATTCCGATAACAAAATCCTTTGACGACATCTAACAACAACAGCGCATCCGCTCTTCGAAAAGCCAGCCTCTTCTATCTCGTCTTCGTAATGTTTTCCTACACGACAGGCGGTCCATTCGGACTCGAAGACATGGTCACGACTTCGGGACCTGGGATGACGCTGATTTACCTGCTGGTGCTGCCGTTTTTCTGGTGCATCCCGGTCTCGCTGGTGTCGGCGGAGCTGACCACCGCAATGCCCGTCGAAGGCGGCTTCTACCGCTGGACCCGCGAAGCTTTTGGAGATTTCTGGGGATTTCTTGCGGGATGGTGGAACTGGTCCGCGTCGTTCTTGCTGGGCGGAGCCTACGCCGTTCTCTTCACTGACTATCTCGTCTACTACTTCCCCTCGATCACGGGATGGAAGCATTACATCGTTTCCGTGGCGCTGATTGCCGTGATTACGTGGGTCAACGTGCGTGGCATTCAAATGGTGGGGAAGGTCGCGACAGCACTCGAGATTTTTATTTTTGTGCCGGTGATGACAATGATCGTGATGGCATTCATGCGCTGGCATCACAATCCGTTCGTTCCCTTGATCCCGCCGCACCAGCCAACGTTCAAAATCTTCGGCGTAGGACTGGCGCTGGGCTTGTGGTTATATTCCGGATACGAGCAGCTCTCGACCGTGGCCGAAGAAGTCGAAAACCCGCAACGGGCTTATCCGCGGGCGTTGGCGCTGGTCGTGCCGCTCTCGATTGCGGCATATTTTTTGCCCACGCTTGCGGGACTGGCCTCGGCTGGAGAGTGGCAGAACTGGCATACAGGATTTTTTTCCGACGCGGCGCGACTGATCGGAGGACCGTGGCTCGGCACCTGGATGACGCTGGCCGCAATGGTCGCGAACGTCGCGCTCCTCAACAGCACCGTCCTCACCACGACGCGCATGCCCTTCGCCATGGCCGAAGACGGATACCTTCCCGCGATTCTTACGCGCAAGCATTCGCGGTATGGTACGCCCTGGCTGGCGATCGTTGTGTCTGCCGTCATTTATGGACTGCTGGCCTGGCAGAGTCTTGGCCAGCTTATCTCGGTGTACATCTGGCTACGCTCGGCCACGACGGTTCTGACGGTGTTGTCGGCGTGGAAGTTGAGGCGTACGCGTCCCAACATGCCGCGCACTTTCCTGATTCCCGGGGGAAGCGCGGGCCTCGTCTACGTTGTGGCTGCTCCTGTAATCATGGCGTTGGTGGCATTGCTAGGAAGCGACAGATTTGCTGTCATCGGTGGTGCGATTGCCATGGCATTGGGGCCGGTGGTTTACGCGGCAGTGCGGCGAAAAGGTGTTCCAGCTGCACATGCTGACCGCTGATGCGGATGCCATGTGCGGCGGTTCTAAGGGGTGGCGCTACGCGACGAACGCCTCCGCTGACCTGCGGGTTGGTGGCCATTTCGGGTCGACTGGCGGGCGAGATAAATCGATTTAACCTAGGAGTCTAAAGACCCTATTTTCATGGAGATACCGCCCTACTTTTGCACAGATAAACTCCCTAATAAACTACTTACAATGAATCGCTTGGGAGCATTTTAACCATTATTTGTGCAGATGAACAGGGTCTCGGTTCTTGAGATTGCGCCAAATGAGAACTGGATATACAATTACAATGTGTATCTAGGAGGGTACAATGCGAGTCTCCAGATGGGGCAACAGTCTAGCCGTTCGTCTACCCTCCGCTATCGTCGAGGCGCTGGAACTCAAAGAAGGCGACCACATCGAGATTCGACTTGCGGGCGACCGCACCTTCGAAGTCGGGCGCGATCGTCTCCGTCAACGCGCGTTGGATAGCCTGCGCAAGCTGGCGCGCCCCTTGCCCGCCGGCTTCGTCTTCGACCGCGAAGAAGCGAATGAGCGATGAATGAAGAACGATGAGCGATAAGGCGTTCCTCGACACCAACGTTCTGATCTACGCCATCGCCAAGGATGATCCCCGCAGATCGCGTGCCGAGGAGTTGCTTGCCGCAGGCGGCGTGATCAGCGTGCAGGTGTTGAACGAGTTCGTCTCAGTCGCACGCCGCAAGCTTCACATGTCATGGGAGGAAGTGATTGAGGTGCTCGATGCGATTCGAGTGCTGTGTCCGTCTGCGGTTCCAATCACGCCGGATTCGCATGAGTCAGCTTTGAAGATCGCGCAACAGTATGGCTATGGCATCTATGATGCCCTGATCGTTGCGGCTGCACTCGGTGCGAAGTGCTCAACGCTTTATTCGGAAGACTTGCAGGATGGCCAGATCATCGGGAGGTTGACCATTCGCAACCCGTTCCGGTGATTTGGCCTGTCCCTGCTAAGCCCAACTTGGCTGTCGAATCGTTCAGTAGCAAGCAAGCTTCGTCAAGGACGCCGGTAGAGCGGGCTCACCTTACAGGTAGTGCGTCCTCCCTGATCTACGAGTTGGCAGCCTCGGCAAAAATCTGAGCTTCCGATCTCAAACGGCCCGCGGATGCTGTAGCGTATCTTGGTGTCGTCATCAATCACGTAGACGAATGGACATCCGCCCGCCGTACTAATGACCTGCTGAATACGCTCACTCGCACGGCGAAGATTCGCGTTGATAGAGAACATCTTCACACCGCCGACGGATTCGATTGGTTGTACGACCTCAGGAGATCTCGAAGAAGTTCGTAGAGTTCGGGATGAAGGTGCGCATCTATCCTGATTTGATCGACTTTATCGATCCGAATCGGGGCTTGGCTCCAGGGCATAGTAGATCTCCAGTCAAAGGAGTCTTACGGCAAAGGCCCAATGGAACGCTCATCCTACCTCTGGAACAGCAGTTGCACAAGCTTTTTTGCTGGGCCGTCGCACCGACTGTTCAGCTCACCCAATCCAGAAACTTGTACCACATTCCCGCGAACGGCAAAAACCACGGCTTCCCGTTGTACAACCCGAGCGGCGCTCCGGGAAACGGAATACCCACGAAGGGATTCTCAGGCTTATCGCCTGACATTAGTTCTGCCATCTTCTGGCCTTGATACGTGGCCATGGCGACGCCGTGACCGGCGTAGCCGACGGCGTAGTGCATGCCATCGATCTGTCCGGCGTGAGGCATGATATCGAAGGCGAAATCGAGCGTGCCTCCCCAGACGTAATCAACCTTGACGTCGCGCAGTTGGGGATAGACGTCGATCATGCCGCGGCGCAAAATTTCGGCGCTGCGGCGGATGGTCTGATCGTTCTCGGGGAAGAAGGCGGCGCGGCCTCCGAACAACATGCGGCGGTCGGGCGTGAGGCGGTAGTAGTAGAGATAATTCTTCGAGTCGTAGATCATTCGCTTGCGCGGGCTGAGTTCGCGGGCCAGCGCTTCCGGGAGGACTTCGGTTGTGATAATGAACGAACCGATGGGGATGAGTTTCTTCTGCAACGCGGGAGTTGCCCGACCGGTGTAGCCGCTGGTGCCGACGAATATTTCGCGCGCCCACAGCGCTCCCCGAGAGGTAGTGACTTTCCATCCTGGTTCGGCCTGACGTGATTCACGCCGCAGGCCTTCAACTCGCGTGTGCTCGAAGATTTCCGCACCGGCTTTCATCGCGGCGCGGCCGAGTCCGGCGACATAGCGCGCGGGATTCAGTCCCGCGCTAACTTCATCGACCATGCCGCCGTAATAAATGCTCGACCCGATTTCGGCGTTCAATTCATTTTTCTGCACCACGCGCAGCCGATGATTGAACTCGCGCGCGATTACCTCCGCTTGGCGGGCGTAGTCGTCGAAATGCCTTTGCTTGCAGGCGACTTCGAGATGGCCGCAGCGGGAGAAGTCACAGTCAATATTTTCTTCACGGACAATCTGCTCGACGCAATCGATAGTAGCGAGCGACACAGCGTACATGCGCTGAGTGCGTTCGCGTCCGTACATCGAAATCAGCTTGTTCACACCCAGCTTCATTCCAGTCAGAACCATGCCGCCATTGCGGGAACTGGCTCCCCAGCCGAGAGTTTCGGCTTCCAGAACAGCGACTTTTGCGCCGCGCTTCGCCAAGGTGCGAGCCGCAGAGAGGCCGGTGTAGCCGGCGCCAATCACAGCAACATCCACACGGTCCGGCAGGGGACGGGATTCCAGTTTGGGAAACTCGGTTGTGGTGAGCCAGTAATTGCGTTCTTGCAGGGCCATGGTCTCCTTTGATGAAGCTTCACGATGCGGATCAAGCCGCACCCTTTCACAACAAGCAGCACTTACAGCACAGCCGTCTCGTGAATCAGACGGCCTTCAGCGAAGCGTGAAAGACTGAGCAAAGGCGCATCGATCAGATCCGTCTTGCCGGTGAGAATCAAGTCGCTGAGGATTTTTCCCGTTGCCGGGGCGTGCATCACGCCGTGTCCGCTGAAACCGTTAGCCAGAAAAAAGCCGGGGACGCCCGGGGCCTCGCCCAGGATGGGATGATGGTCCGGCGTCATCTCATAGAGGCCGGCCCATGCCCGCTTGGGATTCACGGGCAGATTGGCGAAGCAGGGAACACGGTTGGCGGCACGGGTCAGAATTTTCTCTACAAAAGCAGGATCGAAATCCGTCTTAAACCCAGGAGTTTCTTCGGGATCGTTCCACGCCAATAGAAAGCCGCGGGCCTCAGGGCGAAAGTGAAATCCGTTCGACATATCGATGATCATGGGAGCGGTGTGAGGGAATTCGTCAAAAGGCTCACTGGGTACCAGCATGCGGCGCAGCGGTTCGACGGGTAACTCTACACCGGCGAGCGCGGCTACGCCCGCGGCCCAGGCGCCCGCGCAGTTTATTACCTTGCGAGTGGCCACGGAACCGCGCGTGGTTTCCACCGACGTAATCCCGGTTGCATCTCGAGTAAGTGCGGTGGCTCCAGTGCTCTTCCACAAAACAGCGCTATGATCGGCTGCCCATGTCATGAATCCGTTCATGGCGCTGTATGGGTCGACGAAGCCATCGCTGGAGCAAAAACTTCCGCCGACGATATCATCCCCGCGCAACTGCGGAAACATGCCCCGGATTTCATCGCCCGCCATGAGTCGGGCGTTCTTCAAGCCCATTTCCACCTGTAGTGCGTAATTTGTGCGGAGATAGACCAACTGCTGGTCCGTTGTAGCACAGAACAGATAGCCTTGCGGCCGATAATCGCAAGGATAGCCGAGGCGCTCCTCGAAGGTGGCGTAGAAAGGAATCGAATAAAGCGACATCTGGATGCTGACCGGCGTAGAAAATTGAGCGCGCACACCGCCCATGCTCTTGCCCGTAGATCCCTTGCCCAGGGCCGATTCCCGCTCGATGAGCAAAATGTTGCGGCAGCCGTTCTCCGTCAGGTGGTAGGCGATGCTGGAGCCGACGATCCCCGCTCCGATGATGACGACATCTGCAGTCTGCATTTTTGCTGCTCAGCAACGACCAAGCATTCTAGCGCACTCGATGATTAAGCTCTCCAGCGTTCGCGACTTAGCGACGCCTTTCATAAGCGGTTATCCGAAGGGACATGTACGGTTGGGATATGTGGCCATTCTTAATTTGGAACCGCATTCCACCTCGGTAACTTGCCGCGGTTACTGCGCCTGCCTAGTCTGGAATAAGATGATGCCCCTGCGCTGCCTCTTATTCTCGTCAAATGCGGAGATGGTCCAGCCAATCTGGCTGGTGCTCGCCGATCTGGGGATCGAAGGAGAATTCTGCCAAAGCGCGGTAGATGCGGTAGAGAAGGTTACCACCCAGTCGTTCCAAATCGTGATCACGGATTGGGACAATCAGCCCGAAGCGGCGTTCCTGCTAAAGACGGCCCGGGACTTGAAGGCGGCGCACCGCCCATTGACTTTAGCCATTGTCAGCGACGATGCCAGGCGGCCCGAGGCGTTGCAGGCAGGAGCCAATTCAATTCTGCTGAAACCGATTCGCGCCGAGCAGGTGCGGGATACGATGAGCACAGCCTGCGAACTTCTTCGATCAAAATTGCAGATGACTGCGGCGGCCTCACCAGCGGCGGCCTCACCAGCGGCGGCCTCACCACGGGAGGTACCGGCGCCGCTCGCCCTGGCTGCCGCAGCATCGGCGGGTACGGTTTCGTTACCTGCCCCCATGGCGCCAGCGCCCGTTAAAATCCGATCGGCAGAATCCCAGCAATCCGCCAGTTCCGCGCCCGGAACGGAGGTCGGCCAGGGATTTGAAGTTGAGACATCGGAAGGGCTCGCCCTCCCGAAGATGGACGCGGTAAAGGAGTTGCCGCCAATCGCCCCTGCGATCGACACTTCCGCAGAGCAGATCAAACCGAAGGAGACTCTCACCGGCTGGGCAATGTTGCAAGCCCGGTTGACAAGATCGGCTCCACCCGCTGCCGCCCGTGCCGCGGCGAAGAGCGCATTGCTATCATACGGAGAAACGCGCTCCTATAGCGGCCTGTCAGCAGTGCCGCCGGCAGAAGTAGACAACGCTCCCGGGAAAAAGGAATCACGCCGGGATGCGGAATCGGAAGCCACCCTTTTCGCGTACATCTCAGAAAAGCCGCCTCCGTCGTCAGAACCGGCCAAAGCCCGGATCAACCCGGGAAAACTTTTTCTGGCAGCCGGCCTGGCGATGGCTTGTGTGGGTCTGGAAGCGGTGCCCAGCGCCCGCCAAAGCTTGCAGACGTTGTATCGGAATAGCGTACGCACGGTTACGCGTTTGCTGAACCCACCTCCTGCCCCTTTACCCCAAGCCGTGGCACTCCACGACAGTTTTGGCCAGTCGGGTGACGAATATAACCTTCCGATGCCGGGGAACATCCCGGATGCGACGACGGATCCTTCCCAGATTCGCGTGATTCCCGTGGTTGACCCGACGGCGAAGCCGCAGAAGAATCCGGACGCGAATAGCGGGGAGCCAGCCCCTTCCGCGGAGAATCCTCCGGCGGTTCAGGACCAGACTGTGCCGAACCAAAGTACGCAGGAACCGGCTGGGCAGAACGAAGTTAAGGACACCACCCCAGCGACCGTAGGAGATGTGCCAAGGAATCCGGCAGAGGCGCGGCCCGATCCGTTTTCCTCCGAGCCAGAGCCAACGCCTCGCGTGCCGCAGCCGGCCCCACCGCGACTTCCGGTCACGTCCTCAGTACCAAGATCTGTGCCACAGCACACCGTTTCCGCAAGCGTCAGCGCAGGCATTCCGTCTAGTCTGAAATCACAGCTCGCCTCTAGTACT
>WNFC01001824.1_pt1 | contig 22605 bp, 20 predicted proteins | sample 5400541 | NCBI WGS metagenome assembly WNFC01 (sample SAMN13153342, study PRJNA577476) | soil metagenome | isolation source: 120 cm saprolite under Douglas fir tree site 2 hole 2 replicate 1 | place: USA:California | collected 2015-04-18
CGACGACCGCGCCGCTCTTCCACTGGCGCGCGAGTCGCATGAGCTCGTCGTCGGCCGTCAGCGGCGGCCGCGAGAAGATCACACGGATCCGGCCTGCGGACGGGGCGCCACCGGAGACTCGCGCGCCGTCGAACACGACCGTGAACTCGTCGCGTGGCCCCCGGGGAGCCCGTGCCAGCAGGTGCAGGAGCGCCCGGCGTCCCGCCTCGAGGCTCTCGGCCTCGCGAGCCCGGAGCTCCGGGCTCCGGCGGATGACGTTATAGCCATCGATGAGCCAGCGCATCGGAGCCCGATCACCCCCCGCGCCGATACCAGAGCTTCGTTCCTTCTTGAAGGCCGAGGCTCACGAGGCGCAGAACGCGGCGGGGATATAGAAGCCAGGACGGAGTCATGGGATAGTGCCGCGCCAGGACGTGCCTCTGTGGGAAGCCGAGCTCCGCCAGGTACGCTGCCTTTCCAATCACCCCAGGGATCGAGAGCGCCACCAGCAGCTCGCCGGGAGTCTCCACCCCTCTTCGCCTCGCGACGAGGCGAATGAACGCCCGCTCCAGCGGGCCGAGGGCAGGCAGCTCTCCGCGCACCGCGTCCGGCAGCTCCAGACGACCCAGCAGCCTGTCGAGGGCAGAGACGGCGTAAGCGAGGGGTCGTAAGGCCCCGGAGGCCCGAGCTTGCCCCAGCAGAGACGGCCAGGGCGCGGCCCGCAGCACGAGGGCGAGGTCAACCAGCCAGATCAGACGGGAGTATGAATGCTTGAGCGCGTGCACGACAAGCTGGAGCCGCAGGTGGACCGGTGAGAGGACGAGCGTCGTCGTGTCGCCTGGCTCCAGTGGCGTGGCCTCGCGCCAGAGGGCGGCAGGGTCCAGGCGAAAGGCGCGCGCCTTGCGGCCGACCCATTCGCTCCCGACGATCTCCGTGTGGAGGTCGAACGAGACCACGCCTCGGGAGAAGAACGGAGATGACGGCGAGACGGGCTCGTAGCCGCGGTGCCGCAGCCATCCGGTTACCGAGGGCAGGTCCGACGGGCGCAGGAGCAGATCGATGTCGCCCAGGGGGCGCAGGCCCACGTGACCTCGATACTCGTCGGCAAGCAACGCCGCACCCTTCAACACGATCACCTGACGGCGGTTTTGGCGCAACATCGCGCGCAGCGCCGCCAGCTCGGACAGGGCCGACATGTTGCTGGCGGCGACAGCCCGCGTCGCGGCACGCCAGCGCTCGAGGTGTGGGACCAGACCCTCGCGATGTGCCAGGCCCTCGAGCGCTCGGGCGACGAGTCCCGTGACCCCCTCGCGCTCCGCCTGCTCGAGGAGCACGGGCCATTGGAGGCCGCCGCGGAGAAGCCCGACCAGCGCGTCCTCGGTGGTAGCGCCGAGGAACCACCGGACGGCCCCCACGAGCACCTGCGTCTCGCGCGAGAGCGAGATCTCGGCTGCGTGCAATACCGCGCCCCTCACTCCCTGCAATGCTCGAGGATCGCCGCCTGCACCGCGGGTAGTCGAGACAGATCGCGGCGGAAGGCGAGCCGGTAGACGAGCGAGGGGCGCGCCGCGACGCGGCCGATCGAGTCGAACTCGTCGCGCAGACGGGTTCGGTCGTCGAGATCGAGCCGGTAGGTGTGTTTGACGAGCTCGATGAACGCTTCACGCGGCGCGAGGGCCGTGATGCTGACGGCGCAAGGGCGCGCGGTCGGCTCCGGGGGGCCGAGGACGTACATGCGTCGCACGGGCACGGGCTCCCGGCTGAACGGCCACGGGCCGCCACCGACGGAGAGCTGCTGCTTGCCGCCCTGCGGCGCGACCTGGTGCACCTCGAGGCCACCGGTCCCGAGCGCCGCCAGCACGTCGGGCCACAGCCGGATCTCGGGGTAGCTGGGAACGCCCGCCAGCGTGCTGCCGTCCTCGACGAGCAGGAGGCCGTCGTCCGTGAGGAGCGGGAACGATCGCCGCACGAAGCTCGTGCTCAGTGTCGACTTGCCCTGGCCGGCGGCGCCGAGAAAGGCGACGGCGCCGTACGGGGTCGCGATGGCGCTCGCGTGCAGGACGAGCCGGCCCCGCTGGCTCAGCGCAAGAGGCAGCACCTGGGCCAGGAAGAGATGCGCGACGAGCCGCCCTCGCGTACCTCGCCGCGGGGCACAGCGCACCTGCTGCCCGTCGCGCGACACCAGGAAGACGGCGCGACCGGGAAACCTCACGAGGAAGCCCGATCGACAGCGGCCGATGGTCAGAGCGATCGTCCCATTCGGCAGGCGAAGCGTATGGCGACGACCGATCAATCGTTGCCTGATCGGGCCGCGACGCCGCTCGAGCACGCAATCGAGCGGCGTGCCGGCGACCTCAGGGAGCCCCGGCAGCGGCACGTTGCTCGCGACGACGAGCCCGAACGCGGAATACGCGGTCACGCCCAACTACACCGCGTAGCGCGTGACGACCTCGGTGACGAAGGCGGCGGCTTCGGCGGGCGACTGGAAGATGGCTGGGTGGCGACGATGGACCTCGCGCTCGATGTCGCCCAGGGCCCGCCGACCATCGCAGAGCTCGAGGACGGACCGGCGCGCTTCGCCCCATGGAGAGAGCCGCGGCACGAACTGGAGATCGGTCCGCTCCAGGTCTTCTTTGCAGAGGAGCATTCCCTGGAAGGTGGAGTGAGCGAACCGCCCTTTGCTCGTCGGGGCGGGTCCGCGACCGTCCCTGACGTCGACGGTCCAGCTCACGACGCCGGCGGCGGGAAGGATCCGCAGCCTCACGCGGATCTGGTCGTGCTCTTCGAGCGCGACCGGGCGGGCGATCGGAAAGAAAACCTGTCTCCGGAAGATCGGCCGCGCCGCGAGCGGGGAGTTGGTGAGGGTGACGCCCGGCGAGAGCTGCGCCTCGAACCAGCCGCCGATCCCGTGCAGGGCCCCGGGTCGCGCCGCCACGAGGACGACCTCGGCGCCCAGAGCGGCCGTCGACGCCGTCGAGAGCCTGACCGAGATCGCCCGCGCCGGAGCTCCGAGCAGGTGTGCCGGGTCGAACCTGGCCGGATAACCGGTGTTCGCGGCGATCGCGAGCGCCGGGCGGAAGTCGTAGCCGGCGGGCGTCCGCCCCCAAAAATCCACCTGCCCGAAGAGCTCGCCACATTCCACGGGCGCCACGACCAGCCCGATCTCGCCAGGAATCATCACCCCGTCCGGCTTCAGGAAACGCGCCCGGGAATCTGCAAAGTACTCGAGGATGCCCGACTCGAGACCGAAGCGCCCGACCTGGTCGGCGAGGACCACGTCGACTCGCTCGGGCAGCTCCACGCGGGTCGAGAGTCCCTTGATGTGCGTGATGCGATCCTGAAATCCGTTGGCCCAGGCGATTTCCCGGGCGAGGCCGATAATGGGCCCCTCGTCGACCGCGTAGACACGCTTGGCCCCGGCGCGGCAGGCCATGAGTCCGAGAATCCCGGTGCCCGCGCCGAGATCCAGCACCACGTCGCCGGGCGTGACAACTTCTTCGATCGCCTGCCGGAAGGCGGACACGCGGACCGCGTCGGCGAGATACTCCCGATGCTCGTCGAGGACGAGCGACATCAGACGGCCCCCACCGGCATGCTGGCGTGCCGCTCCATCAGAGGCACGTCATCATCATGGGGCCCGCGTCGCCCAGGGCCGCCGTGCCCGTGTGCGTCAGCTTCTCGACGGGTCCGTACTCGATCAGCCGGGGCTTCGCGTAAGGCTTCTTCGCGGGTCCGAGCGTCGCGTCCGGAGTCGGCTCCTCGTTCATAATCTCTCCTCGTTCGCCTACGCCGCGCGTGACGCGGGAAACATGGTCCTGTACCACTGCTCTGTCGCGAGGATCATCCAGAGAGGTCCAAGACATCCGCGGTCGCCACGATGCAGGCGCCGGTACATCTCCCTGACCCGCTCGCCGCGCACGAACCCGTCGGCCTCCAGGCGGAGCCGGGCGAACGTCTCGGCGGCGCCCTCGCGCTCGAGCGACGCAGCGTAAAGGTACGTGAAGTCGCCTTTGCTCGTGCGGCGTGCCACGGAGGAGGGAAGAAGATCTGCACCCGCTCGGCGCAGGATGAACTTCGTCTCGGTGCCTCGCCAGCGCTGCTCCTCGGGCAGCGCCAGGGCGAACTCGATGAGCCGCCGATCGTTGAAGGGAAACCGGCTCTCCATGGACCGGCGCGTCTCGAACCGGTCCACCATCTCGTACTCGGCGGCGCTCCAGCCGCTCTGCAGCTGGCGGTGGATGGCGCGCTGGGCGAACGTCGGGAACCGAGGCGTGGCGACGTCCCGCGCGAGCCGTTCTTGGAGGCCGACGCGCCGGGCGAAGTCGGGCGCGATCCAGTCCGGGACGTCCCAGCTCCGGAAGCGCCGCACGAGCCGTTTGGCCGGGCGCGGAGCCAGCGGCATCACACACCATCTGATTGCATCCGCCAGGCCGACCGGCGGGCCGCCCAGCAGATTCAAGGAGCGAATATCGTCGCGGACCCGGCGCGCGAGCGCGACCAGACGCACCCGGCGGAGCAGATCGGCGCAGTGCGCAGTGTCGCCGGTGAGCCACTCGTCGCCGCCGTAGCCCCAGAGTGCGGTCCGGGCGCCACGTCGATGCGCCTCGGCGAGCAGGAGTCCCCAGGGGGGCGTGTTGGGGAGATCCGGAAAGTCCCGCAGGTCGACGACCTGCTCGGCCAGCGAGGGCGAGACGGCGTCGTCGGCCCTCACGTGGCGCACCGGCAACTCCCACATCCTCGCAACGTCGTCGACCCAGCCCCGCTCGTCCGCGTCCGCTTGCGTGAAGTCGAGGGAGTACGCCTCGAATCCCCGTCCGGGTGTGTGGCCGTCACGAGCAAGCCTGGCGGCGACGCCGACGATCGACGAAGAGTCGAGCCCCCCGCTCAGGAACACTGCGACGGGGGTGACGCTCCGGAGCCGACAGTGCACCGCCTCGCGGAAGATCTCGACGAAGTGCTCCGCGTACTCGTCGTCCGAGCGATACCGGATCTCGCGGCGCGGATCGACGTCGAAGTAGCGCGCCGTGCGGACGCGACCGTCCTCGACGATCAGGACGTGGCCCGGCGCCAGGCGCAGGATCCCACGATAGAGGGTCTCCTCGAGGTCGACGAGGCGACTGCTCAGATACTCACCCACGACCCCCTCGTTCGGTTCCGGCCCGAGCGGCAGGTTGTCGAGCAGCTGGCGCAGCTCCGAGCCCCACATGAAGGTCTGGCCGTGGGCGCAGTAGTAGAACGGCCGGATCCCGAGCGGATCGCGGGCGCAGAAGAGCCGGCGGCGCCGGCGGTCCCAGATCGCGAACGCGAAGTCGCCGACGATCCGTGAGGCGCAGCCGTCGTCCCAGAGGGCGTAGGACTGCAGCACGAGCTCGGCGTCGGTGTCGGTCCGGAGATGGACGCCCGCGGCTCGCAGCCATGCGGCGAGCTCAGCACGATTGTCGACCCGGCCGTCGAGCACGAGGCAGAGGGTTTCGCTCTCGTCGAGCAACGGCTGCTTCTCACCCAGCGACTCCGGCGTCGTGCGCGAGATGCGGTGCCCGAGGCCCGCAGGCCCGTCCGTCCAGTGGCCCTCGCCGTCCGGACCGCGGTGGGCGACCGCCGCAGTCATCTTCCTGAGAAGCGTGACATCGACCGCACGACCGTGGAGGCCGTACACGCCGGCGAGACCGCTCACGGCGCGCGCTCGCGGGGGGCGATGGTTGCGGAAGTGGGCAGCCAGGCGGGCATGCGGACGAGCACGGCGTAGCTCGCGGGCCCGGGATCCGCGCCGACGACGACCCCGCCGAGCTCCACCCAGGCGTGGCCCTCGAGCGGCCCGCGGGCCTTCGTGACCCCGACGACCAACTGCGCCGGCAGCCCGCGTCGCTTGAGGAGCGACAAGACGACGAGCGCCTTCGCGAGGCAGGTGGGCCGCGGCCGCCAGCAGCGGGCGGCGACCTCCACGAGCCAGGCCGTGCGCGGCGCGCCACGGGGATCGTCCTCGGCGTAACGACGGCGTGCCCGGGACAGCGCCTCGACGAGAGCGAGCGCGCGCCGGAGCCCGACGAGCCGCAGACCAACGCTGACGGGCGGCAGGAGGACCAGCGCGAGGGCGAGGAGCGCCCAGTCGTCTCGCGAAAGTCTCGCAACGCCGAGGAGCGCACGCGTGAGCCGGGCGCTACGCGGACTTCGCGGCGACACGCGTCAGTCCTTTCGCGCACAGATGGTCGACGAGCTCGAGTAGATCACGTTCGAGCACGGCGGGAGCGGCGTCGTACTCCGAGCGAAGCACCGCGAACACCGTGCCGAGGGATCCGTGATCTTCGATGAGCCGCCAGGTTCGCGCGCCCACTTCGTCGAGCCCGAAATAGACTCCCGTCTCGAGATTGAGGATCACGATCTCGCCGTCCAATTCGCGGAACGTGATGTCAGGATTGATCGTCACCACGGAAGCCAGCGTGGGCCTGCTCATTGGCACCGTTCCTCGCACCGAATCTTCCACAATCATGGATTGAAATCAAGGGAGCGCGCGCCACCGTGTCATCGGCATCTCGTTTATGGCACGATGGGCGAACCGTGCAAGGCGGGAGGATCGCCGGCAGAGCCGCCGTCCTCATGGTCGACGCATGACGGCGCCAACGCGATGGCCCGAGGCCCGCGCGACGCGTGGGCTCGTCGCCACGCCGCACACGCTCGCCTCCGAGGCCGGAGTGGCGGTCCTGAAGCGCGGTGGCAACGCCGTGGACGCTGCCATCGCCGCCGCGACCACCGTCGCCGTCGTCTACCCGCACATGAACGGTGTGGGTGGTGACAGCTTCTGGTTGATCTACGACGGCCGGCGTCACGCGCTCCGGGCGCTGAACGCCGCGGGTCGCTCGGCCGCGGCCGCCGACCTCGACACCTACCGCGCGCGGTTCGGCTCGGCGATCCCCGTGCGCGGCGGGGCGGCGGCGCTGACCGTTCCGGGGGTCGTATCCGGCTGGTGGGAGGCTCACGTCCTGAGCCGCAATGTGCTGGACTCGCCGATCGACTGGCACACCCTCCTCGAGGCCGCGATCGCCCACGCCCGCGACGGCTTTCCGCCGTCGCCGGGCCAGCGGCGTGAGACCGCGGACGCCGCAGACCTCTTCGGCGTCGCGGCGCTCGCCGAGGTGCGGGCCCCGCTCTGGCGCATCTACCATCCCGCGCTCCTGGCGCGCGAGCGCTTCGTGCAGGCGGACCTCGCGACGACCCTCGAAGAGATCGCGCGGGGTGGTGCCGACGCGTTCTATCGCGGCCCGCTCGCCAAGCGGATCGCGCTGGGCGCGGCGGCCGCCGGCAGCCCGCTGACGGGCGACGATCTGGCCCGGCACCAGGCCGAGTGGGTGGACCCGCTGCGCGTTCCTTACCGGGGCGGCGAGGCGGTGAGCTGTCCGCCGCCGACCCAGGGCTTCGCCGCGCTCGCGATCCTGGCGTTGCTCGAGGGCTTCGACGTCTCCGCCCTCGGCGAGGCCGACTACGTCCACCTCGTCGTCGAGGCGACGAAGCTCGCGTTCGAGGACCGCGACCGTTACCTCGCCGACCCGGCGTTCTCCGCGGTACCCGTCGAGCGCTGCCTCGACCCGGCGCGCCTCGCCGAACGCCGCCGGCGGATCTCGCGACGGGCCGCGATGCGCGCGGCCGCGCCCACGAAGGGCGACACGATCGCCATCGTCACGGCCGACGCACACGGGAATGCGGTGTGCCTGATCCAGAGCCTCTACTGGGAGTTCGGCTCGGGGGTGATCGCCGGGGACACGGGCGTGCTCCTGCAGAACCGGGGCGCGTTCTTCTCGCTCGACCCGGCTCACGCGAACCGACTGGCGCCACGCAAGCAGACCGCGCACACGCTGATCCCGTCCATGTATCTGGTGGACGGCCGCCCGCGCCTCGTCTACGGCACGATGGGCGGCGAAGGGCAGCCGCAGACGCAGGCGGCGCTCGTGACGCGGATGGTCGATCGGGGCCTCGGCCCGCAGGCGGCGGTCGAAGCTCCGCGCTGGCTCTTCGGGCGCACGTGGGGCGAGGCGACGCAGTCGCTCAGGCTGGAGGCGCGGTTCGGTGACGAAGTGAGCCGGTCGCTCCGGGAGCGCGGTCATGACGTGAGCGTCGTCGAGGACTGGAGCGATCTGATGGGCCATGTCCAGGTCATTCGTGTCGATTCCGACGGGCTCACGGGCGGCTCGGACCCCCGCGCCGACGGCGCCGCGCTCGGGGTTTGATGGACATGGGGGGCCCCGACATGGCCCCCCATACCCCCCAACGCTTGGCGCGCGCTCAGCCCTCAGAGCGTCCCCAGCGCTCGGCCAGTCCCGGCGAAGGCGTGGTGCTCCTTGTTAGTGCACCCGGTCAGCTCAGCGGAAGCTCGCGCTCGAAGACGCTGAACGGCGATCGGCGCGCGGCCTCGAGCGCTTTCCTGATTTGCGACTCGCCCCGCCCGGCGCCCTGCCGCAGCAGCGTCTCGAAGAACCCGACGTAGAACGCGTCGGGCTCGACGACCACGGCCAGGCGCGCGCGCATCCCCGGACCCGGAACCTTCATCCGAAAAGCCAGGGTCACGCTCTGCCCGGGCCGGAGCCGCGTGTCGAACGCTTCGCGCGAGAGGTCGAGGGCCACCTCGCGCCCGACGAGTTTTTCCTGCCGGCTTCCGGCCAGCACCTGCCCCGCCCCGTCCACCAGCTCCGCGCTCAGGACGACCCGCGGGGTGACGTAGGTCGGGAACGCGTGGCCGACGCGCGTGCTGGTCACGCGCAGCGTGACGACCGCGACGTCGCCGGGACGGTAACGTGCGGCCCCCGCCGCCGCGGTGATCGTGAGCCCTGAGCGCACCATGTCGGCGTCGTGGATGCCGCGCCACAGATGCCGCCGCGCCGGCATGTGGCAGTCCTGGCACTGGATGCCGTCACGGGCGAACCGGCTCGCCTTCCATTCGTTGTAGGTGTTCTCGAGCAGCTTGCCGTTCAGCGCGAATCCGTCGGGTGCGAACTGGTGACAGCTGCCGCAGAACTCGGATTTGAGGAAGGCGGGCGTGCGCGTGACCCCGTCGTGAGGCAGCGTCTGCCGTGGGACGCCGCTCGCGAGCGAGCCGTCACGGCGGGGCGGGCCGAAGCGCTGGTGGCCCCGCACGTGGCAGCCGGCGCACGGCACGCCCTTGGCGCGGAGCGAGCCGTCGTGCGCGGGGTTGGGCCGCACCTCGTCGCCTTCAGCGACCAGCGGCGACTGCTCGGCGAGCGGCGCGTGACACGTGAGACATCCGAGCGCCGACCGCGGATCGCCCTCGAGCATCTCCACGAGCTGACCCTCGAGGCCAGGACCCGTCGCCGCGGCATGCGTGCTCTCGCGCCAGTCGGCGAACTGCGCGGAGTGACAGGTCCCGCACGCCTCGGGGTGGAGCGAGGCCTCCAGCGGCGAGAAGCGCGCGGGCGGCGGGCCTTGAGGCGCCAGCGGCGGGCGCCAGTGCCGCCGGAGAAAGTCCTGGATCGCATCGGCGCCGACGGCGGCGGTGCCGAGCAGCACGGCCAGCGTCGCCGCGCCCGCGGCGCGAAGGGGCAGTCGCATCGACGGAAGCATGATAGCGCGGGCCGACTGGGGTACAGTAGGCGCGCAGTCATCCTGACCGTTCTGGAGAATCGTCGTGGACCCGTACCGTTTGCCGCGGCATGTGCGACCGACCCGCTACGAGCTACGGCTCGAGCCCGACCTGACGACGCTCACCTTCGCGGGCGAGCAAACCGTCACGCTCGAGGTCGCGGAGCCGACCTCGGAAATCGTCCTGAACGCGATCGAGCTGACGATCGACGCGGCGACGATCACGAACGCGCGGGGCGATTCGCGCCGGGGTGCCCCCCTCGCCGACGAGCCGGCGGAGCGCTGCCGGCTCACGTTCCCGTCGACGATCGAGCCGGGCACGTGGCGGCTGCGCCTGGCGTTCAGAGGGACCCTGAACGACAAGCTCCGAGGCTTCTATCGGTCGAGCTACAAGGACCCGAACGGCGAAGTACGGCTCATGGCCGCCACGCAGTTCGAGGCGACCGACGCCCGCCGCGCGTTTCCGTGCTGGGACGAGCCGGACTTCAAGGCCGTGTTCGCGGTGACGCTCGTGATCGACCCGAAGCTCACCGCCGTGTCGAACACGGCCGTCGTGGGCGAGCGGGTCGAGGGCGGACGCAAGATCGTGGCCTTCGCGGATTCGATGAAGATGTCCACCTACCTCGTGGCGTTCGTCGTCGGCGAGCTGGAGGCGACCGACCCGGTCCTGGTGGGCAAGGCGCCCGTGCGCGTCTGGTGCGTGCCCGGCAAGCGCCGGCTCGCCGCCTTCGGTCACGAGGTCGCGGTCGCCTCGCTCCGCTTCTTCGAGGACTATTACGGTCTGCCGTACCCGGGCGACAAGCTCGATTTCCTGGCGATCCCGGACTTCGCGGCCGGGGCGATGGAGAACCTCGGCGCGATCACCTTCCGCGAGACGGCGCTCCTGGTGGACGAGCGCGCCGCCTCGCACAGCGAGCTCGAGCGCGTCGCCGACGTGGTCGCCCACGAGAACGCGCACATGTGGTTCGGCGACCTCGTCACGATGACGTGGTGGAACGGCATCTGGCTCAACGAAGCGTTTGCCACGTTCATGGAGATGCTCGCGGTCGACGCCTGGAAGCCCGAGTGGCAGCGCTGGACGACCTTCGGCGTCTCGCGCGCCGCCGCCCTCTCGGTCGACGGGCTGCACTCGACGCGGCCGATCGAGTTCCACGTCGAAGCGCCACGCGACGCCGACGCGATGTTCGACGTGCTGACTTACGAGAAGGGCGCGTCAGTGCTCCGGATGCTCGAGCAGTATCTCGGCCCGGCAGTCTTCCGCGACGGCGTCCGCGAGTATCTCCGGCGGCACGCCTACGCCAACGCCGACACCGGCGACCTCTGGGCCGCGCTGGGCCGTGCCGCGCGCCAGCCGATCCCGGCGGTGATGGACGGCTGGATCTTCCAGCCCGGCTATCCGCTCGTGAGTGCCCGGCTCGAGGGGGGCCAGCTCGTGCTGAGCCAGCAACGCTTCACGTACCTGCCCGAGCCCCTTCCCGGGTCGATGCCCGCGGCGCAGGATCAGCTCTGGCAGGTCCCGGTGCAGGTGCGGATCACCGCGGCCGGGCGCTCGGCGACCGAGCGCCGGCTGCTCGCGGGGGCGGAAACGCGGCTCCCGGTGCCCGAGCGGGTTGACGCGGTCCTCGTCAATGATGGCGGCCACGGCTTCTATCGCGTGCGTTACAGCGGCGAGCTCCTCGGGCACCTCCTGGACGCCCTGCCCGAGATCGCTGCGATCGAGCGGTTCAACGTCGTGAACGACGCGTGGGCCGTGACCGTGGCGGGCCTCATGGTCCTTCCCGATTACCTCGAACTGACGGCGCGCTTCCGCGACGAGCGTGATCGGAACGTGTGGGCGGTCCTGCTCGCGTCGTTCGCCACGCTGAACCGCATCGTCGAGCCCCGGCACCGGCCGCAGCTCGCCGCGCTCGTCCGCGGCCGCGCGGCGCGCGCCTTCGCGGCTCTGGGCTGGACGGTGCGGCCCGGGGACGACGAGCTGACGCGCCAGCTCCGGGGCGATCTGCTGCGCGCTCTTGGGGTGCTCGGCGACGATCCCGCCGTGCAGGCGCGTGCCGCCGAGCTCTACGCGGGGACGGCGGGCACGGTCGATCCCAACGTGCTCCCGGCCCTCATCGGCGTGCTCGCCCACGCGGGCGACGCCGCGCGCTATGACGAATTCCTGCAACGGTTCCGGTCGGCGTCCACGCCGCAGGAGGAGCAACGGTACCTCTACGCCCTGGCCGCCTTCCGGCAGCGCGAGCTGCTCGCGCAGACGCTGGCGCGCACGATCAACGGGGAGTTCCGGACCCAGGACGCGCCGTTCGTGGTGCGGTCACTGCTGATGTCCGTCTATGGGCGCGAGCTCGCCTGGGAGTTCGTCAAGGCGAACTGGGACACGATGGAGCGGCAGTACCCGAAGCACGGGCTCCGGCGCCTGGCCGAGGGCGTCATCGGTCTCGCCACGCCCGAGCTGGAGCGCGACGTGCACGCCTTTTTCGAAGCCCGCCGGCCCGAGTTCGGCGGCAAGACGCTCGAGCAGTACCTCGAACAACTCCGCATCGCCGTGCAGTTGCGCGAGCGCGAATCCACCGCGCTCACCAAGTACCTCGCGCGATTCGACTGAGGGATCATGCGACGACTGGTTGGGACGATCGCAGTGGCGCTCGCAGGACTCTTCACCCATGCGGCGGTCACGTGGGGTCTGCGGCGGATCTACCACCAGGCCCGCTGGGGCACGCTCTAACTTAGCCGCCCCGACGCCTCCCCGCTGACGGGGAGCCGAACGCCGTCGCCGACCGATCACTTCGGCGCAGCCGCCGCTCGCCCGCGAGCGGCTTCGAGTGCCGTCCCGGGCGAGAACCAGCGCTGGGCGACGATCGTTGGGATTATCGCGCTCGCGACGACCGTCGTGACGAGAACCGAGAACTGGGCTCGGTCGAGGATGCCGGCGTTGAGGCCATAGAGCGAGGAGATCGTCCCGAAGGTCAGCCCCGTGGACATGAGGAGCGTGGTGAACATGGCATCCCTGGGAACCCAGCGTCGGGCGAGCGGATACACTCCGAGAATCTTCGTCACTTGCTTGACTCCGAAGAGCGACGCCAGCAGGCCGAAGTTCGCCCAGACGAGTGCCAGCGAGACGTTCATGCCGCCCTTGAGGAAGAAAAACGGCGTGAGGAGGGCGAACGCCACGACCCGGAACCGACGCGTCAGCTCCGGATGCTCGTGGAAGATGCGCGCAAGGGCCAGCCCGAGCACAAATGCGGGGAGCACGGCGTGGCTCTGCGCCTTTTCCGCGAAGAACATGAGCACCAGCAGGGCCGCGACGGCGCCTTTGATCTCCGGCTCGATCACGCGCGCGCCATAGCGTGAGAAGAACCACGGCTGGAGCGCGACCATGGCCCAGATGACGAGCACGGAGACACCCAGAAACGGCACGAGCCACCACGTCGGGCGGACGAACAGGAGGGCCAGCGCCAGCGCGGTGCCGAAGTCGGTCACGAAGGTCGAGGCCATGATCAGCTTGCCGAGCGGCGTGAGCGTCAGCCCGGTCTCCACGAGCACCGCGTAGACCACGGCGAGCGATGTCGTGGAGAGCGCGACACCGGCGATCTGGGCCGACGACGTGGACCAGCCAAGAACCCACGCACAGAAGAGCCAGGCCCCGAGGAACGGCGCCGCGAATGAGACGCCGCCGATCAGCGCGCTCTCCTTGAGCTTCTCTTGCATGGCCCGCGGGTCCACCTCGGCGCCAGCGAGAAACGTCAGGAGGATGCTGCCGAACGACGCGAGGAAGTCCATCCACGGCGGACTGGAAAGCCCAAGGAAGTTCCCGGCGATGACGCCGAGGCTGATCTCGATCAGCGCCACCGAGATGCCCAGCTCGACGGAGGCGACGCTCGCGAGGAGAATGAGCAGACCGGCGATCACGGCGATCAGGAGATTCTCCACCCGTTCCTCTCTCTTGCCGACATGCTGCACTCTCCCTCGCCCGCGGGAGAACAAAAAACCCCTACCAGCGTCCCGGCCGGTAGGGGTCATCAGCCTCGCGATCAGGGAGGCGGTCTCGGGCGAACCCCATCGCCCTCAGTCAGCGCATTCATTATCGCGCGCTCGGGCCCTTGGTCAAGATAGGTCTCAGGCCGAGGGGCCTCGCGACGCCGACGAAGATCGCCGCTGGTCAGGCGATCTCGATCGGCGCGTCGACGTACACCGTGTACGTGCGTGGCCGGCCACGCTCGGCGTCGTTCGGGTCCACGTACATGATCGAGGTTCGGCCGCGGATCTCGCGCGGCAGGATCGCGACCCGGACGAAGCTCGTCGGCTCGTCCTTCGACGCGACGGCGAACACGGGCTCGCGACCGCTCTCGAACCAGACGCCGCCGGGCATCACTCTCCGCGCGGGTGCCTGACCCACGGTGACGTCGAGCGCGCCGGCGATCAAACAGCGGACGCCACCGCCCCGGTGCCGGTGCGGCAGCGCGACGCCGCCGGGCGCGAAATCGACGCGATCGGCGCGCATCAAGTACTCCGCGCGAGGGTCGAGGTCGAGCGTGTGCTCGAGGAGGACCTTCGCCGCGCTTCCGGGCCCGTCGACCGGCGCCGAGCCGCGGATCAGCTCGTAACGCAGCACGGTGGCGCCCGCGCCCCCCGCGCCGACCTCGCAGGCTTCGGCGCCGTACCAGGCCTGATCCTCGAGAAGAGACACCTCACGCGCTCCGGTCACCGTCACGAGCGCGCCGCGGCGCACGTAGAGCACGCGGTTCAGCGCCAGCAGCGAGTACCGTCCGGAGGCGCCCAGCGTGTCCTCGCACAGGCGCAGCGCATAACCGGAATTCTCAGACGCCATGGGCGCATTGTACGCTGCGCGCGCTCCGTGATACGTTGCGGGGCGATGAGAGCCTTGATGCTCGGGCTCCTGATTGCGAGCGCCTGGCTCGCCGTTCCCCGCAGCACCGCGGCGTTCTCCATCCAGGAAGCGATCCTCCGCGTGAAGCCGGGGGTGGTGCTCATCACGGTCGAGGTGCGCGCGGACGTGACGATGAACTGCGGGCGCGGTCCCGTCACCGTCAGCCCTGCGCCGTTCATCGAAACGGGCACCGGGTGGTTCGTCGACGGCCGCGGTTTCCTCATCACGAATGCGCACGTGGTGGACCCCGCGTACCGGATGCCGCCGTGGGTGACGCACGAGCTGAAGAAGAAGGCGATCGACGAGGCCTGCGTCGTGCCGCAGCTCCGCGCGCGGGGGCTCATGCGTGGTGAACGGCTCGAGCTCGAAGAGGAGATCCGCCGGGAGGTTACGAGCCGGGCGCTCGCGAGCGCCCAAGTCGAGGCCCAGCCCCAGATCACCGTTCTGCTCTCGAACGGGATGAAGCTCAAGGCGGAGGTCAAGAAGTTCAGCCCCCTGCTCTTGCTCGACAAGGCCGGCAAGCCGCTCCCCGACTCGGGACGCGACCTGGCGCTGCTCCGCGTGCCCGACGGCGACTATCCTGCGATCGGGCTCTCGAGGCGCGATCCGCAAATCGGAGATCCGGTCCACGTCCTCGGCTTCCCCGGCGTTGTCAACACCCACGAGCTCCTCAATCAGAGCTCCACGCTCGAGGCATCGGTCACGAACGGCGCCGTGTCCGGCATCAAGCAAGACGCGATCGGCCAGGATTTCGTGCAGACCGACGCATCGGCCGCGCACGGAAACAGCGGCGGGCCGGGCATCGGTGACGACGCCGGGGTCGTCGGAGTGATGGTGGCGGTCACGCTCTCGCCGTCGGGCGGCGCCATCGTGCAGGGGTTCAACTTCCTGATTCCCGCGAAGGACGTCGCCCGATTCTTGCAGGGCACGGAAGTCACGAATCCCGGCAACAGCAAGTTCAACCCGGTGTGGACCGCAGGCATCGAGCTGCTCCTGGACCAGCGCTACAAGGCGGCCGTCGGGAAGATCTCCGAGGCCAACGCGCTGGTGCCGAATCTCCCCGACGTCAAGCGCGCCCTCGCCGAGGCCCGGGACAAAGTGAAGAATCCGCCGCCCCAACCATTCCCGTGGGCCTGGGCGACCTTCGGCGTGACCCTGCTGAGCGTCGGCGCCTACGGCGGGATGTGGGGCAAGCGCTGGTGGAAGAATCGCTTCCGGGTGGTGCCCACCCAGGTGATCGGGTTCATCGAGCGCGGGCTCAATCCCGTGCTGCTGGACGTGAGGACCAAGACCGACTTCGAGACGAGCCCGTTGAAGCTGCCTGGCTCGATGCGGCTCGAGCCCGAGACCGCCGAGCGCGCCCCGCTCGGACTCGAGCCCGAGCAGATGATCGTTGTCTACTGTACGAGCCCCGCGGAGCAGCACAGCACACGGGTGGCGCAGATCCTCCGGCGGCGCGGCTTCAAGACGGTGCGCATTCTCAAGGGTGGCCTCGGCGGCTGGACCAACGCCCGGCTGCCGGTCGAGGCGAAGTCCGCGCTGCCCTCGATCGGGCTCGAGCTCTACAAGAATCTTTCGCTCGGCGACATCGAGCGGCGGCGATTCAAACCAGGCGACGTCATCTTCAAGGAGGGCGACGATTCGCGGGGCGAGGCGTACGTGATTCACGCGGGGACGATCGAGATTCGTCGGAGCTTCGACGGCACCGAGAAGGTGCTGAACCGGATCGGTGAGGGCGAGCCCCTCGGGGAGATGGGGATCCTGCGCGGGGGGGCCCGGCGGTCGGCGACCGCGGTCGCGTCGGAAGACGTCGAGCTGCTCGTCATCAAGGAAGAGCGGCTCGAGTGGCTCATCCAGAACCGCCCCCGGCTCACCGCCGAGCTCCTGAAGCGTCTCTCGAACCTCGTCGTGGCCACCGACCAGGAACGGGCGCAGGCCGGGAGCGTCAGATGACGCCGCGCTCGCGGAGCCCCGTCATTTCGGCGTTCGAGAGCCCGAGCTTCCCGCCGTAGATCTCCTCGTTGTGTTCTCCGGGCCTGGACGGCCCGGCACCCTCGATCTGTCCCGGCGTCCGCGACAACCGCGGGACGACTCCCGGCATCGCGATCTGGCCCAGCAGCGGCAGCGCGACCGAGACGATGTTGCCCCGGGCGCGCACGTGCGCATCCTCGAAAAGGTCGCGCACGCTCGCGACGAGCGCGGACGGCACCTCCGCCGCCTCGAGCGCCGCGAGCGCCCTCGCCGCGTCGCGTTCGGCGACCCACGCGCCGACGAGCTCGTCCACGACCGTCCGGTGCTCGAGCCGCGCCGGCGTCGTCGCCATGCGCGGATCGCCCGTGAGGTCGGGCCGACCCATCGCCTGGAGGAGGCGGGCGAACATCCGATCGTTCGTGCACGCGATCGCGATCCATCGTCGGTCGCGGCTCAGATAGTGATTGTGCGGCACCGCGCTCTCGGTCCCCGAACCGATCCGCTCCCGTACGGCGCCGGTCCCGCCATAGACCGCGATCGCGTCGTCGAGCACGCGGAGCACCGGCTCGTACAAGGCCAGATCGACGACCTGACCTTCGCCGGTGCGCTCGGCGTGGCGCAGCGCCACGAGCGCGCCGACGGCGCCGAACACGCCCGCGAGGTAGTCGGGAACCGTCGGCGTCCCCGGCGACACGGGGGCGCGGTCCGGGTACCCGGAGAGGTACGCGAGGCCGCCGACCGCAGCGGCGATGCGTCCGAAGCCGGGACGCTCGCGGTTCGGCCCGGTCTGGCCGAACGCCGAGATTCGCACCATCACCAGTGAAGGCCGGACCCGCGAGAGCTCGTCCCAACCGAGATTCCACCGCTCGAGTGTTCCGGGTCTGAAATTCTCGGTGACCACATGCGACGCAGCGACCAGCCGCTGGATCAGCGCCTGGCCCTCGGGATCCCTGAGATTGCACGTGATCGACTTCTTGTTGCGCGCCTCGACGAACCACCAGTACGAATCGCCGCCCGACGGCGCGACGGTGCGGCCCAGGCGCCGCAGGTCGTCGCCGACGCGCGGCTGCTCCACCTTGATCACGTCCGCGCCGAACTCGCCGAGCAGCGTCGCGCAGAGCGGTGCCGCCAGGTAGGTCGCCAGATCGAGGACACTGACGCCGTCGAGCGCGGCGCGGGAGTCGGCCACGCCGATCATCTTACCCCGCTCGTGCTAGGATCGGCCGGGCCGGGCGCGGATCGCCGCGCCTCTCGGCCCGAGAGGACTCCGATGAAAGCGATGCTTGCGCGCGCGTGGGGTGAGCCCGCAACGCTCGAGTACGCCGATGTGCCCGTGCCCCGGCCGAACGCCGGCGAGGTCGTCATCGAGGTGCGCGCGATCGGCTGCAACTACCCCGACATCCTGATCGTCCAGGGCAAGTATCAGCACCGTCCGGAGCTCCCGTTCAGCCCGGGCTTCGAGGTGGCCGGGATCGTCCGTGGCGTCGGAGCCGGCGTCACCGAGGTCGGCCTCGGCGAGCGGGTCTTCGCGACGATGGCGTGGGGCGGATATGCGGAAGTGGTGGCCGTCGATCAGCGCCACGTCTATGCCCTTCCCGACTTCATGACCTTTGAAGAAGGCGCCGTCTTCGGCCTCGCGTACCAGACCGCGTGGTGCGGCCTCGTCCACCGCGCCGCGCTCCGACGCGGCGAGACGCTGCTCGTCCATGCCGCCGCCGGCGGGACCGGGCTCGCGGCGGTGCAGCTCGGGCGAGCGCTGAGCGCAAAGGTCATCGCGACGGCCGGATCGACGGCGAAGCTCGAGATCGCGCGGGCCAACGGCGCCGACGTCTGCATCGACTACCGGACCGAGGCGTGGGTCGAGCGGGTGCGGCGGGAGACCCACGGCGAGGGCGCCCACGTCATCTTCGATCCGGTCGGCGGCGACGTCTTCGACGGCTCGACACGGTGCATCGCCTTCGAGGGCCGGCTGCTCCTGATCGGCTTCACCGGCGGCCGCATCGCAGAGGCCGCCACCAACCGGGTGCTCCTGAAGAACTTCAGCGTGGTCGGCGTCCACTGGGGCCTCTACCGCCAGCGCGACGCGACGACGGTGCGGCGATGGATGGTGGAGCTCCTGAAGCTCGCCGATGCGCGCCAGCTCAAGCCTGTCCTCTGGCGGTCGTTCCCGCTGCAGGGGGCGCCGCAGGCCCTCGCCGCTATTGCCTCGCGCGAGAGCTACGGCAAGGTCGTCCTGATTCCGTGATCAAGCTCCTCGTGAAGCGCCTCGACCCGTTCGTGGCGCTGCCCGCGTACGCACACGAAGGTGATGCGGGGCTCGACCTCCACGCCGCCCACGACGTCACGCTCGAGCGCAACGGCCGCGCGCTCGTCGCCACCGGCCTGGCCGTCGCGATCCCCCCCGGGTTCGCGGGGCTCGTGTTGCCGCGCTCGGGCCTCGCCCGGACGCACGGCGTGACGGTCCTCAACACGCCCGGGCTGGTCGACTCGGGCTATCGCGGTGAGCTGAAGGTCCTGCTCGTCAACCACGGCGAGACGCCGGTCACGTTGCGGCGCGGCGAGCGAGTCGCCCAGCTCGTCATCCAGCGCGTGGAGCGGGCGGAGCTGGTGGAGGTCAGCGAGCTGCCGACGAGCGAGCGCGGCGCCGGCGGCTTCGGGTCGACGGGCGCCTGAGCCGCGCCTGAGGGGCCGCTACGAAGTGGGCGGGGACTTCAGTACCCGCCCCCGGAGGAAGTTTCGCAGCGTGCGCCGCGCCATACGCCGCCGGACCGCTCGCACTCCTGCTGCGCGGTCGCCGCCGGTGGCGTCGCCACACGGTCCGCGCAGCCAGCGAGATGGAGGACCAACAGCAAGGACCCGAGCACCGTTCGCGTCGCCTTCCCCAAACGCCCCTCCTCGAGAATCAATCCTGATCCTCCGGTGTCGCCTTCCGCCCGCGCGCCACGTACTCGGCGACGACGGGCGCCGAGTCCTCGTCCAGCGAGGTGAACTGTACACCAGCGGCCTCGCCGCGCCGCGAGACGATCGTGCCCTCGGCGACGATCCGACGCGGCAGGCCGCCGCCTTCGAGCCGGATCTGAATCTTGCAGCCGACCTCCCACTCCGGCGGGACGTCGGCCAGCGCCAGCCCGCCCTCGCCGATGTCCACGGTGCGCACGCGGCAAACCCGCCCATCCCCGACCGCGGTGAGCGTCGCGACCACCTGGAGCGCCGCGCGCGGGTGCTTGCGGGCGCCGGCCGGCACGACGCCGTAGATCTTCACGGGCCGCGACTTGCCCTTGACCGTGACATCCCCCAGCTCGCGGGTCGGGAACCGGCCCTTCACGTGCTCGTAGGTGTACTCGCTGATGATGATCGACGCGCCGTAGTCCTTCGTGACGGACTCGAGCCGCGAGGCAAGGTTGACGTTGTCGCCGAGCGCGGTGTACTCGAAGCGCTGGCGGGAGCCGAGCGTGCCCACGAGCATCTCGCCCGTGTTGATGCCCACGCCGATGCGAATGGCCACGCCGAGCTTTTCCTGCCACCTGGCGGAGACGGCGAGCGCCCGCTCCTGAAACTCGAGGCCGGTCCGGATCGCGTTCAGCGCGTGCTCGGGATCCTCGAACGGCGCGTTGTAGAGCGCCATGATGCCGTCGCCCATGTACTTGTCGACCGAGCCTCGGTGATTGAAGACGATCTGGGTCATCTCGGTCAGATACTCGCCGAGCATTTCCTCGACCTGCTCCGGCTGAAGCCGCTCGGAGATCGACGTGAAGCCGCGAATGTCGGAAAAGAGCACCGTGGCCACGCGGCGGCGGGGGCCGAGGCTCTGCTCGTCGCGCGCACGCACCAGCGCGCGCAGGACGTCGGGCGAGAAGAACGGTGACAGCCGGCGCTTGTAGAGCTGCGTGTGCACGAAATTCTCGACGACCGTCGCGCCGTAGCCGAGGACGAGGGCGAACGTACAGGCCACGCCGCGCATCCAGACGTCGGCGAGTCGGAAGCCGGCATACGCGAGCAGGAAGCCTACGACGAACAGCACGACCGTGACGACCAGCGCGCGCAAGGCGTGGAGGCGGACGACGAGCGCCGATCCGGCCAGCGCGGCGACGACCGCGAGCACGGTCGACAGGGGCTTCGGCACCTCGCGAATCGGGTCGCCCCGGATCAGGGTCTCGAGCGCGTTGGCGTGAATCTCGACGCCCGGCATGTCGCCGCCGCGGGCGAACGCCGTCGCGAAGACGTCATGCTGCACCTCGCTCGTGGAGCCGATCAGGACGATCTTGCCGCGAAACAGGCCCTTGATCTCGTTGTACTCGTCTGTCACCACGCGGTAGTACGGCACCCACTGAAAGGTCCGGGGCCCGCCGCGGAAGTTGATCAGGACCTCCCGGGCGTCGGGGATCGGTTTCACCGGTAACCCGGCCGCCTGAGCCTGCTGGTGGAGCTGCGCGTCGAAGGCGAGCCACCATTCGTAACCCTTCAGCGGGTCCGGCACGCGCACCCGAACGGGCACGCGCCGCACGTGGCTGTCGGGATCGGGAGCCATGTTGATCGGAGCGACGGCCGTCGCGCCCTTGCGGATGACCGGCAGGGGCATGTTCGAGACCTCGCGCTCCACGCCCCGGACCTTGCCGCCCTCGGCGACGAGCCGCCGCTGGTCGTCCTGGGCGCCGGCGGAGACGAGCACGACGTTGCCGGCGCGCGCGACCGCCGCGCCAAGGGCCTCGTCGTCCTTGGGTCCGAACATCGAGTCGCTGTCAAAGATGATGTCGAGACCGATGACGAGCGGCCGCTCGGCGCGGATCCGGTCGATGAGCTCGCCGTGCAGCGCGCGGGGGAACGGCCACTGGAGGCTCAGCTCCTGGAACGACGACTCGTCGATCGTGACGATGACGATCGGCGCGGTGGGTGGGCGAGGGCCGCGGAGCTCGAAGAGCTGGTCGAACCACAAGTACTCCCACCGCTCGAGCGGCCCCACGAGCACGAGCGCCACCACGAAGAGGGCGGCGCCGATGCCGCAGAGCTGCTTCCGCAGCAGATCCGCCAGACGAGCCCCAACGCGCCCCATCTCCGCAACTCTATGCCAGGCCTGTCCGGCTCGCTACAGCCATTCGCCCGTCGAAGACACTGCGGAGCCCGGCTCAGCCTTCCTCCTGAGCTCAGTGTCCGCGATACCCCACAAGCCCCGCGTCGAGCGATCGGCGGTCGACTCGTGACAGGGTCCGGATCATGCCGGCGGTGAGAAGCCGTGCGTGCGGAACGCCCAGCAGGTGCTCGGGAATCCACCAGAGATCGTCCTCGGCGGTCATCCAGCCCGGGTGCTTCCGGTCGAAGCGCGCCAGATTGACCGGACGCGAGTAGGCGCGCAGGGTCCGCTCGCCGCGCAGGTTGATGTAGCCCTCGAAGTAGCTCATCACCAGCTCCCGCACGCTCCGGTAGACGGGCTCGCGGTAGCGCAGACCCGAGAAGTTCGACTTCGCGATTGCGCCCCAGTGGCCGCGCAGCCTGTACACGGTGATCACGTGATCGGTGTCTTGCACGGCCTCGAGATCGAGGAGCAGCGGTGGAAACCCGAGCGCACGGAGAGCGGCCGCGGCGAAGACCGCGCCCTCGAGACAGTGCGCGGTCCCGTAACGCAGCACGCGTCGTGGTGACCATGCGGTGGTGGCGACGTGGTAGGGCATCGCCTCGAGCGCTCGCTGGATCCCGACGGGCGTCATGAGCGCGCGGAGCGCGCGCCACTCTCGCGGCGTGAAGCCGAAGTCGCGACTCATCTCTTCCGGCCTCCGCGTGGTCGCTTATCGTAGCACCGACCCGGCGCCGGCATCGTCTCGCCCTTCCCCGACGCAGGGCCGGCGGGCCGTGACACTGGGCTCCCGAACGTCCAGCGCCTCACTGTCGACCAGGTGACGCTGTCCGGGATCTTGCGACGCCGAGCCGACGCAGAACCACAGGTATGGGGACAGGGCAACTCAAGAACAATCACGGGTTACGAGAACGGCACGCGTTTTGCGGTGCACCGGCGCATGATGAACATTCACCGATTTCGACGGCTCATAGGTGCTGCCGCACACTTGTGTCAGGTCGAGGCGGATCTCGTCGCGGCGGGCTACCCGGAGCTGGTCGGGAAGCTCGACGACATTCGCACCACGATCGATCTGGAGATCTGCTACCTCGAAGACAGGAGCGAGCTGAGCCGGTCG
>WNFC01002335.1_pt1 | contig 22600 bp, 20 predicted proteins | sample 5400541 | NCBI WGS metagenome assembly WNFC01 (sample SAMN13153342, study PRJNA577476) | soil metagenome | isolation source: 120 cm saprolite under Douglas fir tree site 2 hole 2 replicate 1 | place: USA:California | collected 2015-04-18
GGATCGAGACGCGTCGGCTTTCGGAGAATGGCATCCGGAATTCCCACTTTGCCGATGTCGTGCAGAAGCGCTGCAACTTCGAGGTTTTGAAGCTCGGCTTCTTCCAGACCTAATTCCTGTCCGACGCGCATGCCCCATTCCGCAAGCCGCGTGCTATGCACGCCGGTGTTGAGGTCTTTCAGATCGAGGAGCTGGTTGAAGGCGCAAATGACGGAATTGCGGAGGGCGGAAGCCTGCTCTTCGAGTCGCTTAATCCGGAGAGGATCCAGCGCCCCCAAGGACAGGGAAGCCTCCGTGAGCGCTGGAATCTGGTGGTTCGACATTGCAGCTACCAGCAGAGCAAGGAACAGGAGCCGGAACCTGAAGTTGAGCCGGAACCGTTCACCCAAGCCGAAACCGCCTGGTACACGTCGAGGCGTCCGCGATTGAGATCAGGTGTGAGAGTCCGCCCATGAGATAGGGCGCTGGCAGCTTGCGATTGATTGACGGTCTGCTGCTTTGCACTGAGTATCAGAGATACCGTGCCAGCAACAATAGGCGAGCTGAACGAGGTGCCGGATGCGCTGGCGTAGGTGCCTCCCGGGAAAGTGCTGACGATGTTTTCGCCGGGTGCCCCGATCCAGACGTCCCGTGAACCGTAGTTGGAGAAAGAGGACCGGCTGTCCCAGTTTGTTGTCGAGGCGATGCCAACGACATAGCTGTTCAGTGCAGCGGGATAAACTGGAGCGCTGGTGCTTCCATTTCCCGCAGCCGCCACAAGAACGACGCCCGCTTTGTTGGCATAGGCCGCTGCCTGATTCAGTGCAGGCGAAAAAGCGGGGACGTCGAAGCTCATGTTCACGACATTCGCTTGATGCTGAACGGCATAATAGAGAGCCGCGATGATATTTGAAAGATTGCCGGTACCATCCGATGAAAATGCTTTCAGCGGGAGTATATTGGCCCTCGGCGCGACGAGATGAATCAGCCCGGAGGTCATCGTGCCGTGCCCGAAAGCTGTGTAGTTCTTGTCGTCGAGGACCGCGGCCGTGGACTGATCCAGAACGGCAGCGGTGGACTGCTGCACGTAGCCGGGCTGCTGTGCGCCAGTGTTTGTGGGACCGTTTTGCAGACCTGACACATCGAGCCATTCCGAAGCACCGGGTTGTTTCCGCGTGAAGTCATAGCCGGGAATCAACACGGCTGAGAGGACGGGATGGTTGACGTCCACGCCAGTATCGATAACGGCGACGATACCGGAACCGCCAATTCGAAAACCGTTCTGTGCATCTTGAAGCCGGATAATCTGTGCTGCTGGCTGAACCACGTAACCGTGCCAGGCGACGGCGCCGTAATAATTCACCGGAGCGGTATCGTAGAGCCCGGAGGGGATGCTGGCAAGAGGCGGAAGTGGTATCGGCAGGAGTTTGTCCACCTCGACGCTAACGATCCCTAGTAGAGATTCCGCGAGTGTCAGCACGCCGTTCACAAGGTTGTCGAGCAAGTTGTTGGTCGACGTCACCAGAAAGGTCTGGCCAACTGGGCCGTCCAGTCCGCCTTGGACTTGGCACTTGAGGAGATTACAAAGATTGAGGACTGAGGACAAACCGCCCGTGGTTCGGACTATATAGCGGCCTTGCGCCGCCGCCGGCTTTGCAGCGCCGAGCGTGAGAACGAGCATCGCGCCAATTAGAGTGATGCGTTTCATAGTTTCGACCCTTTAAGGGTTCTCCTACCGATGAATTCCTCAGTCTATTGGCGCGGTTGAATGCCGTTTTAGTTTCGCGGGGCAGTCTTTCCCAGCCAATAGTACGAATGTGCTTCCTGTCTAAACAAAATTCCCAGCGGGCTTGGTACTTCCGTACCAAAGCCGCCGTGCGCGGTAATTGCATGAATGGATTGCTTTTCATGCTGTTTCCTCGGGCAGATGACCAAGCGCTTCCCGGAGCGAAATCACAATGGGCGTGCCGCCGGGGCTTGCAAACGTCAATTGCAGGTCGCCGCTGTTATCAATCTCTCCGCTAAATTCACCGAATTGATTGGCAACTGTATGGACCACTTGCCCTCGCATATTGGAAAGAAGTACGCGAGTGTCCCGCGCAATGATGTCGGGATTGCTCAAATCCAGGAGCTGGCCTGTCACCAGGATGCGGTTGCTGCCAGGCTTTGCTTCCAGGTGGACATCGATCTGAAAAGGATCCGCGCGATAGAGCATTTGCCTTGTGGTGGTGCCAGCGGAGCGGGCCCCTTCGAAAACGGGCTGCAAAAAACTGTCGAAGAGGACCTTGATCCGGCTGCCCGCTCCCTTTCTTTGATCTTTCAAACCGGCGCCTGCGAAGGCCGCCTTCGCAAGCCGAACGCTATTCTCCGGAGGCTGGTAGTTCCCTTCGGCGGCGGCGGATTGACGAACTTTTTGCCACATTGAGACCGTTTGCATGCAGCGTTTGCAGCCTTGTTCCAGGTGTTTCTCCATCAACAGTTTCTCGCTGGTGGCCACGACCTGGTTCACAAAATCGATCCATTTCTCTGTCGTAAAATGTTCCATCTCTCCCCCCAAAATCCTTTCAGCATCCTCGGCCCTCCCCAGTGCCCAGGACGGAGAATCAGCAGTCGTGCATAAGGGGATGTGGCGAGAGAAAAAATATAAGGAGCTGAATATCTAGCTAAGCCTTGCAGAATCAGAGACTTTGCCAACAAGGACGAAGGGGGCCCAGAAGTACGGATGAGGATTTTGCTGCCGGAGTTCTTGCATGGCGTGTTGGAGCGCACTGGCCATTTGGCCGGTGCGAATGAATTCCCGATAGAAATGCTGCATGAATTTTGCCGTGCTTTGATCATGCACGTCCCACAACGACAAAAGCAGCGTGGTGGCGCCAGCGCAAAAGAGACCACGCTGAAGCCCGAGTAACTCGTCTCCAGCAGCGACGAAATTCATGCCTGTGGCGCAACCGCTCAACGTAACCAAATTTGCGTTCAATCTCATTTGGTAGAGATCGTACAGATTCAAGTAACCGTCGCCCAGGCGGATGCCTGAGAACATCGGGTTGTCCTGGCGGTAGATTCCGTGCGTGGCAATGTGAAGCACACTGCACTGCGGGCCTTTTTCGCGGAGCAAGGAGGAAGTGGCGCCATCCGCGAGGTGAAGCGAAGAATTGGGAAGGAGGGCGGCGACGGATTTCACCTCATTCAAGATTTGGGGCGCGCGCTCGTCGGCGATTCCCAGAACGAGCGCTCCGGTGTTCGCGCTTGAGGATTTCTGCTGACACAAGGAGAAGACCGTGGCGCTGGGAGCATAGGAAATGGTGAAAGCGTCGCAGAGGTACTCTTGGCCATTTCGCAAAGCATGGAAAGGCAAGAAATGGAGCGGACCGTGGGGCACAACAATAAGGTGCTTCCCTTTTAATAAGGGACGAAGCGGAGCGATGAGTTCGGCGTAGAGCGATTCGAGGTGACTCTGCGTGGCGCGCAGGAGCGGCTCCTCAAACCGCCGGGCGTATTCCATTCCCATGCGAAACTTGGAGAGCTGAAAGCGGAGCAATTGCAAGAAGTGCGCAACGCGGGAAAGAACCGTCAACGGAAGAATTTTGATTTCTTTGCGCGCAATGACAACGGCAATGATGCGGTCCCCCGCTGAGAAGTATTCGATGAGAGTTGCATCTCCCGGGAGACTCGCCTGCAGTTTCTTCAGCGAGAAATCCGCCGGTGCTTCCAGAGTGGCATTTTCCCTCTCCTGCGCCGGAAGCTCACGCAGCGTTTTCAACAGCTCTTTCTCGTGAGAATGCGCTTTCTCCTGTAAATTGTGGAGCCTTTGGTGAACTTTTTCCTCGGGGCGGAGTTGTTCGAGCTCGATACGGTGGTAATACCAGTTGAGTTCCTCGCGCAGGTCCCTGATTTTGCGGACGAGATCACTCTGGCCCGCCTCTCCCAGGGGAAGACTCTGCCCGCTCTGAAAGATCATTTCGATCATGCTGCGAGATTTGGCGGCTTCAATGCAGGCCAGCGCTTTTTCGGCAGAGGCATCCGTTCCAGCTTCGGATACGTACAAATCCACGAGCGCTTCGTAGACCTGCATTCTGTTTTTGATAAAGGAGATTTTCAGCTCTTCGCCTTGCAATCTGCTGCGCAGCGCCTCCAGGGCCTGCCGTGCCTCGAGGTACGCCCGGCGCGCCGCAGGGGGGTCGTTGCGAGCTTGTGCGATCTGTCCTTCCAGCAGGTGAGCCTGATAGGCGAGCACGGGTGTCTGAAGGCCTTTCAGCCGCGCAAAAGATTTCTCTGTTTCTCTTTGTGCTTCCGCGAAATCTCCGACTTGCAGAGCGATGCGCGCGAGCAGCAAGTGGGCAAGCACTGCCTTTCCGGCGAGCGCGGAATGATCGAAAAAACCTGCGGCCGCATTGCAGAGCCGCCGTGCTTCAAAGTGCCGTCCTTCGTGGAAAAGCAATAAGCCCTGGTACAGATCAATGAGCCAGGGCCAGACGAGATTTTTTTCACGCTCGAAGATTTCCCGCGCTTTGGCAAAGCGCTCCAGCGCCTGGACGGTCTTGCCCTGTTGGCCGTAGGCGGTCGCTTCGTTTGCCAATGTCTTCGCGGCCTCGTAGCCCATGCCGAGCTTCTGAAACCGCAGAAATCCTTCGTGGGCCATCTCTCGCGCTTCTTCGCTGAGGTTCAACTCGAGATAAATATCGGAGAGGTCCAGGTGACACAAGGCGAAATGATAGGCATCTCCGGTGTCTTCGCAGGAACGCCGGGCGGCGTACAGCGCCTCGATGGCGCGGCTGTATTCTCCGCGCAGATAGTAGAGATACGCGATGTTGTAGTCCGCCTGGGCGACGAGCAGGGGCATGTTGTTTTGCTCGCAGAACGAACGCGCCCCTTGATAGGTCGCGAGAGCGCGCGGGAAATCATTGAGACTAATCAGGCAGACGGCCATGTTGCTGAGGAGCACAGCGAGGCCCTCAGTGTCTTTGTGGGGCATCAAGCTTCTATAGGCGTTCTCGTAATGCGCGATGGATTCCTCGAAACGGTCTTGACGGTGATAGATATTGCCGACATTGATTTCGAGCCGGGCCAGTCGCCAGGGGTCGTCGAGGCGCTCGAATATTTCGCGGGCGCGCTCCGCCGCCTGAAACGCCTGATCATATTCGCCCAATAGGATCATCGGCTGGATGGTACTGCTCAGCGTGCGCCCGGCTTCTTTCCAGTTGCTAAGAGACTCGTAGAGCTTGAATGCCTGGTCATGGTGTTCGATGGCGGCGCGATTATCGCCTGAGGAATAGAGAGCGTTGGCCTTCGCGCGCAAGCCAAGCGCCAAGGCTTCCTTGCGGCGCAGGCGCTTCGCGATGAGCACGGCCGCTTCCGCCAGATTGAGCGCTTCTTGTGTGCTGACGCGAACTTTCTGGACGACCAGTTGTGCAAGGTCCTCGACCGTGCCCAGGCGGACTAGCGCTTTGTGCTTCGCAAGAAATTTCCGGCGGAGAGATTCGCTGGATAGCCGGCCCAATTCATTGACGAGCGTTTCTCTCGAGATTTTCCGGAGTGTTGCGGGCATCAGGAAAAACCCAGTTCCGTGAGTTGCCGTTTCAGCCGCTCGATGCACTTTTGCCGGGTGAATCCGATAGATCCCACAGCTAGGCCCAGCTCGGCGGCGACTTCTGTATAAGGCCGTGAAGGCGTTTCAAAGAAGAGGAGCTCCACGAGGCGGCGGCATTGCGGCGTCAGCGCCATCAACGCTTCCCGAAGCATCTGTTCTTCCTGCGTTTGCTGCATCAATCTTTCCGCGATTGGCGGTATTTCCGGTTCTGGCAAGTTCGGCTCTGCGTCTCGGCTCAGCACTCGCTGGTTCATGCGTTTCATGCGATAGCATTCGTGATGGGCAACTTGCATCAGCCATTTGGGCAGCGCGCGAGGCTCACGCAATTCCGGCAAGCGAATCAGAAGCTCCACGCACGTGGCTTGAAAAACGTCCGCGGCTTCCGGCCGCGAGAGGTTGTATTTCACCGGAATCGAATAGATGAGCGCTTTGTATTTGTCAATAAGCAAGGACCAGGCATCTTCGTTTCCGGAAAGGCACTCTTTGACGAGGCGCGTGTCATCCCAGACAGTGGGAGCCTTCTTCGGTGCTTTGGTCGTTGCCAGGCTCATCGAGGAGCGTTCTCCGGAGCATTTTTCAAATAGAGCTGTTCCACATTCCAGAGTACGTAAGGTTCCAGAACAGCCGGCTGAAAATTCCCGAGCGAATTCTTGGCGCCAGCAAGAATGTCCGGGCTCGCCAGGAAGATCATCGGCTGATTCTCGGAGAGAATCTCCTGGGCCCGGTCATAGAGCTTTTTGCGCTGTGCGAACGTGCGCGCGATCATTTGCTCACTGATCAGGCGGTCGATCTCCGCCTCCCATGCAGTAGCCGGATGCTCCTGCGATGGATTCCAAAGATGCGTTCCGCCGGTCGAGAGCCAAACATTGATGTCGGTGTTCGGGTCAGCGTCAAAGCTGGCTATGCCCATAACGCAGGCGTCGTATTCCTTCGTCTGCGTGACGCGGTCCAGCAGCGAGCGAAACTCGAGGGGCACAACTTGCACGCGCATTCCAAGCTGCTTTAGATCATCCTGAATCAGCGTCGCCATCTTGGCGCGGTCCGCGTTGGTTGAGCTCGTAAGGATGGAAAATTCCACGGGCTTGCCTTCGGAATCCAGGAGCGCGGATTCTCCATTTGGCCCATTCCCCCAGGAAAATCCTGCCTCCTTCAAAAGAGCGCGCGCCCGCTCGAGCGAACGAGGCGGGTGAGCGAGCTTCTCATTTCCCCACCTGCGGTTTCCCGGGGCGACAAGTCCCCAGAGCGGAGTGCCGCGCCCCTGATAGACCAGCCGAACAATGGCTTCCCTGTCCACGGCAGCCGAAACCGCTTGCCGGAACCGCACTTCGCGGAACCATTTTTGTTTGCGAGTCAGCTCCGGCGTGGCTTTTTCTCCGAGATCGTTCAGATTGAAGAAAAGAAAGTTATATTCAAGGCCAGGTCCGGCGTCCACGATCGTGTAGCCGCGCAGCTGCCGCGAGAGCACGGAAAAGTTTTCCGCGCTTAACTGGGCGATTGCGTCGGTTTCGCCGGATTGAAATTTCAGGACCTGGGCATCGGCATTCGGCACGAATAAGAACACGAGTTCATCCGCGTAGGGCAGGCGATTCCCTTTGACGTCTGTTTTCCAATAGTAGGGATTGCGCTCCAGCACGAGCCGTTGCCCGGCAACGTACTCTTTCAGTCGAAAAGGGCCGAGACCGGCCCATTGGTTCGCAGCGGTCGCCAGTGTGCCTATCTGGCTGAGCTTTCCTTCCTGGTAAGGTTTTTCGAGAAGATGCCGAGGCAGGATTGCCAAGCCATCGAAAAGCCTTTCACCGACGCCATAGGTTTTGGGCAGTTGGAAGACCACCGTTCGCGCATCCAGCTTACGGACCGTTATTGGCTTTCCGCTGATAATCAAGAGATCGCGCTGCGGAGCGTGGACGTTTTCATCGAGGTACACACAGAAGGTGAATAGTACATCATCGGCGTCCAGAGGCTGACCGTCCGAAAACTTGAGTCCATGCCTGAGAACGACTGTGTATTGAAGCCCGTCCGGTGAGATCTTCCAGGACTTGGCCAACGCAGGCTCTGTGAGTTGCGTCGCGCGATTGATGTGGACGAGATCGGCTTGCATGATGCCGATGACTTCGCGGGATCGGGTATCAGCGGCAATCAGGGGATTCAGTGTTTTTGGCTCGCCACGCAGCGCGAAGACGATCCGGCCCCCGCGCTTGCCCACTTCTCCAGGCAAGACGAGCAATTCTTCTTTCGCGGATTTTTGTTGCGGGGAGGCAGCAGCTTGGCCAAGGAAAAGAAAAAGAAGTGCGAAGGAGCAGAGAAAAGTTCGGCGCCAGTAGGGTCGTGCTGTTCGATTTTTCACGCCAGGCTCCCAGGACTCCTCCTCTCTATCTTGAACGGCTCCAGCCGCTCCTGCAATGAACTCGCTAACCCCAAGTATCCGAGAAAGAACGGCACCATTGCCAGGGCGGGCAAGTACATCCACCAGTAAGAGACCAAGACGCTGTACTGCTGAAGATTTGAAAGGAGGTTTCCCCAGCTTGGAGCAGGCTCGGGCACGCCTAGCCCGAGAAATGAGAGGGTCATTTCTGCCAGCACGTACTGGGGGATGAGAATCGCTGCCTGCGTAAGAAGGACGCTGGATGTTTCCGGCAGGATGTGGCGCCGCAACAGGTAGCTGTCCGTTGCACCGAAACCTCGTGCCGCACGAACAAAATCACGCTCCTTGGCGCTGAGTACGACTCCACGAACAAGCCGCGCCGGACGTGCCCAGCCGACGGCTCCGATGACGGCGACAATCAGGAAAAAGGCCTTCAGCGGACTAACCGACAAGGGCAGAAATGCGCGAAGAGCGAAGAGAAGGTAGAGCCAAGGCAGGGCTAGAAACAACTCCGCGACGCGCATCAGAGCGTCATCCTTCCACCCGCCGAAGTAGCCTGCTGCCGCGCCGACGCACAAACCAATGGACAACGTACACCCCGCCCCCAGGAGGCCAGCGAGCAGGGAAATCTGGCCGCCATACAAGAGCCGGGAGAATTGATCCCGGCCGTAAGCATCCGTTCCGAGCAAACAAATGCGCGCGTCTTCCGAACCGAACAAGTGTAGCCGCGAGGGGAGGAATCCGAGCAGCCGGTAGCTGGCTCCGCTTTTGAAAAACTTCATCGGAACAGGTTGGCTGGTGTCCTGCTCATACTGATCAAACGTCCCTTCTCGCAATTTCAGCGCATACGCAAACGGCCGCAGATGAAGATGTCCTTGCGCGTCCATGAAGTGAGGCGGCATCGGAAGCAAATACGGATTTTTGCGATCCTGCTCGATGGGATCGTACGGCGCGAAAAAACCTGCGCAAACCACAATCGCGTGCAGCACGGCAAGAATAACGAGCCATTTCGCGAGCGGGCGGCGCGTTCTCATCTCGCGGCGCTCTCTGTACGAATTCGAGGATCAGCCCAATAGAGAAGAATATCGGCAATCAAATTGCCACTTACGAGAAAGATGGTTGAGAACAGCACGCCGTCGATGACGACATAGAGATCGCGCGACAGGATGGAGTCTAACAAGAGCGGCCCGAGGCCTGGCCAGCTCATCACGACTTCGACGAGGAGCGAGCCGCTCAACAACGCGCCGATGCTGAAACCAAATAGAGAAATGAGCGGATTCGCGGCCGCGCGCAGCGCGTAGCGATACAGCAGCGTGCGTCTGGGGATGCCGTGTCCTCTTGCGGCAAGCATGAACGGGGCGTCGAGAACTTCGGTCACTGAGGCACGAACGTGCCTGATGAGTAGCGGCAGAGCCGAGAGCACGAGCGCTGCAACAGGGAGAGTCATGTGCAGCGCGAGATCGCGAAGTTTTCCGCTTAGGGGGAGACTCCCGAAATCTAAGGAGGTCATGCCTCCCGTCGGAAACCAGCCGGTCCTCACCGTGAGGACCAGAAGTCCCAAAGCAAGCGCCAGGTCGGGGATGACCAGGAGCGCTGCCGTTGCCCACGAAAGCAGGCGGTCCGGCAAGCGCCCAAATCGCTCGGCGCTCCAAATTCCAAGCGGCAGAGCGATGCCCCAGGCGATCAATGTGGCGGTAATAGTGAGAAGCAGAGTGTTGCGCGCACGCACGAAAAGAATCGGCGCGACGGGGCTATTGTACGCAAACGAAAATCCCATCTGACCACGAACGACGGAATTCATCCAGGACGCATACCGTACGGGCAGCGGCCGGTCGAGTTGGTATTGTGCGCGCAACGCGGCCACCGTCTCCGGAGCGATTTGGGGATTCAAGCGCATCTCGTCGAAGTAATTTCCAGGGGCCAGCGTCGTGAAGAGAAAGGCGAGAATGGAAACGCCAAATAACAAAAAGCATGCGTGCCTCAGCCGCCGGAAAAAGAAACGCATCAGGACTCCAAAGGCGGCTGCTCCGCATTGTCGAGGGATGGCATCGCCGCCAGGAGATGCTGGGTGATCTCAGTTTTGGGGTGCCGCAGGATGTTTTGGGCGGGGCCCTGCTCCACAACCCGGCCGCGATTCATCACGGCAATCTCGTCGGCAAGATGCGCAGCCATGGCCAAGTCATGCGTGATGAATAGATAGGTCATCCCGAGGGTGCGCTGCAGCTCTATCAGGAGATTCGCGATCTGCGCCTGCACCGAACAATCTAGCGCCGATAGCGCCTCATCCAGAATCAAGAGTTTTGGTTCGAGCGCCAGCGCCCTGGCAATGGCCAGCCTCTGGCGTTGGCCACCGCTCAACTGGGCAGGCGATCTCTGAAACATGTCTGAGGAGAGGCCAACCTTGGTCATCAGGGCAACGGCGCGCTGCTTCGTTTCCTCGGGTTTGAGCTTGCCATGTAAGTTCAGCGGCTCAAACAGTATCTCTTCCACACTCCATCTTGGATTCAGCGAATTGGATGGGTCCTGAAAAATAAGCTGAATCTGCGGACGTAACTTTCGCCTTTCCCTCTCTGCAAGGACAACGATGTCTCTTCCTTCAAACCAAATGCTTCCTGACGTGGGAATTTCCAGGCAAGAAATGCAAAACCCCAGGGTGCTCTTCCCGGAACCCGATTCTCCGACGATCGCAAGCGTCGTCTCTTGGGCAACCGCGAAGGACACGCCGTCGAGCGCTAGCAACTTTTTGCGCGAACCGAAAACACTCTGCCGTTCGTAGCACTTCACAAGCTTTTCAACTCTCAAGAATGGCTGCATATTTTGGCCGCTGGGCGACGTTTTAACCTCCATACTTGAAGCAAGAGACGGTATGAGATTCGCCGAGATTCACTGGCGCGGGCTCGCGCTTCCGGCAATCTTCCATTCTATCCGGGCATCGCGGCTCGAATACGCAGCCTTCAATTGGCAGTTGAGCAGCCGAGGAATCTCCGGCGATCACCGGTAGTCTCGTTTTGCGCATGTAACCGGTGTTCTCAAGAATCTGCGGCATCGATTGAAACAGCGCTCGTGTGTATGGATGTTTAGGTGAAGAGAGCACTGTTCTCGCCGGACCCAATTCGGCAACGCGGCCACCGTAAAGAACCAGCACGCGGTCGGCGAAGCCGGCGAGCAAAGCTGGGTTGTGCGTGATGAAAATCATCGCTAGACCCAGCTCATCGCGGAGCGTTCGCAACACGCCGAGAATTTCCTTTTGAGTTGTGGAATCAAGCGAGGCGGTCGGCTCGTCGGCGATCAACAGAGATGGTCCGCAAGCAATCGCTTGCGCGATAAGGACGCGCTGTCGTTGCCCTCCGCTCAGCTGATGGGGATAGGAGTTGGAGATTCGATCTGCTTCCTTTGGAAAAAGAGAAGCGAGGACTTGCCGCGTTTTCTGGCGCAGGGTGCTCTTGCCTGCCGATTCGTGCGCGGCTAGCACCTGGAAAACCTGTTCGCTCGCACATAATGCCGGATGGAGCGCGACCGATGGCTCTTGATAGACAAGCGAGATGTGCTTGCCGCGAATCTGTTCCAGTTCGCCAGCCGGCGCGCAAAGAAGGTCCTTGCCCTCAAAAAGTATCGAACCCCTCGAAATGTTTCCATTTGAGGGAAGGAGTTTCAGGAGCGAAGTGGCAAGGGTGCTCTTGCCTGAACCGGATTCTCCAACGATGCCAAGAATCTCATTGGGCATGAGCTGAAAATTCACGCCAGCTAGTGCAGAGTAAGATGCTCCGCCGGACGAGTTATAAGAAACGTGAAGCTCCTGAACTTCCAGAATAGGCACCATGCGCCGGGCCTCTGTGGCCCATCCCCCGCCTTGAATCATGTTGAGGCAGGATGCGGGGAGCGACAAGGTAAACGTCTCCGGCAGCGCACGAAAGGTAATTCCTCAATGCACAAGCGGAGTTTACTTGAATTTCTTTGGAGGAACGCTAATTTGCAGCTTGCATGCCCAAGATGAAACCAATGCGGGAATGCCGGAATTTGCGGGGACTCCTCCCGGCAAACCCACCTTGGCAAAACAACTCTCATTGAAAGAAATTCGCGGACGTTGCTGAGCCGATCGATCTACCACACCATGAGGCTATTGAGCTCCTACTCGATTTGCCGGCCGATTCGCCGCATTTACATCGGATCGAGGAGTCATCGATAGAACGAGATACTCACGCTCCTTGCCGTCGGCTTCCGGAACCCGAAGCAGCAGCTTGTCTTTGTGAATCCGGAATTGAGCCGCTTCGCCAACTGGAAGGAGAACAGGGTGCTTGTCGTCTTTCGGCGTAATCCGGTAAATGATCCGATCGGCCTGCAACAGGTATTCCTGACACAAGACCTGTTTGGTGTTTTTGTGCTGGCCATCCGTGCCAAAGATTTGGCCGGCGATTGTCTTGCCGTCTTTTTCGGAATACCCGCAAGACGAAGATTCCATTTGAACCAGAACGCCCTTTTCGTATGCCGGCGCGTCTTTCGCCAGGGCATTGAGCGTGGTAAACGCTAACAGGACCGCAACCATTCCGATTCTCATCTTGATTCTCCCTTCAGCCTCGCTTTGTTCTGTCCGCGACTTGCAGAATGGCTTGGGGCTGCGCCAGAACATGCGTGCTCCGCCCGAGCCTTCCCGCTTCAGCAGGCGTACTCCTCAGTCATCGTATAAGGGGCGCTCGCACAGAAGAAAATATAGGCTCTCTTGACGTCCTGTAGCCAGCTCCATCGTCAAAGCGGAATGGGCGAATCGGATTCTTGCGCTCGCCCGCGGTGCGGTGCGATCCAGCAACAGCTAAGAAGTTGCCCGCGACAGAGCCTGGCCTTCAGGGGATGCAGGAGATTCGTGGAAGGTGAGCCGCGGGGCTCGCAAGAGAAGGAAGAGTTCGCCGGCCCAGAGCAAGATGTCCAGAAGGCGGCCGCGTTCGAGATTATCAAGATTCTCGGAATGGAGACTGATGTCGAGCGCCTTGCGGGAACACTCTTCGATGAAAGCTCGCATAGAAGCCAGGTCGACGGGCTGAGAGCTGAAGCTGCGGCCGCGGGGGTCCAAGCGCTCAAGGTTCTCATAGCAAGAGAACAGGAAATGCTCCAGGCAGAGGTCCTGCCGATTCAGTGATGCAACCGAGAGGCGGCCGCAAGAGCGTTTAGCGCAGTTTCGTTCGTGAAGATTGGTTTCCATGGCCCCCAAGCCCAGTGCTCAAACTCGGCGTCCGTTCGTGTTAGCTCGCAGACCTCTCACATATAGTTAGATGCCCTAAGCTCGCAGGCGGTTTCTTTATCCGACGAGGGGCAATCCTCGACGGAAGAAACGTCAGCGACATCCGGCGCAGGCAAACTTGCAGCCAGTGGAGGCAAGTGCGCGTTGAGGATTTGCACGCGCAGGCAGCGGTCCAGAAAAGGCGCTAAGAGAGCGCGCACCCAGCGAAGGTTTTCGTTGCAAAGTTTCTGGCGTTCCTTGCCCGACCAGAGCGTGACTACGGCGAGGAGCCGCGCTTCCTGATCGGAAAACATCACGAGGCAGCCCGCGAACCCGGTGACTTCTTTGAACGCGGTGGCAAGCGCAGAAGGAATCGCCAATTGCGCGCGATGCGCTTCGTGGGGCTTAGCTACAAACTCAATGCTCAGGGCGGTCATTTGGGAGTTGCCCGTTGCGGAAACCTTCGGCGAACAGGACTGCATCGCCGAACTATTTGCGAATGAAAACGCGACTTCGTCCGCGGAATTCGAGTGTCTTACCGTACTTGGCACAAGTCCTCCAAAGTATTGGCCCGCCCCTGGAAAGAAGGGAGGCGCATCCTTGCCTATTCAGGGCAGGCCCGAATGCGCCCACTGGGGCACGTGGGGACCGGGGTAGGTTCCCCACGGATCAAGGATTCCCGAATTAACGGGCGTCCTGGAGGATAGTGCAGCACGGCCTCGTTCCGTTTCGGCACTCAGGCAAGAATCTTTGATGGATTGCCCCGGAAGGAGGGCGAAGATATACTCCTCGTCCAAGACTCGAGGGTCCCCGTGGAATTCTTTGCGTTTGACAAAGACTATGTGGAACGTCTGCGGGATGGGGATCGCTCGACGGAACACCACTTTGTTGCTTATTTTGAACAACTTCTGCGAATCAAGTTGAGGGCCCGGACGCTGGCATCGGACAAGGTGGAGGACCTGCGCCAGGAGACGTTCATCCGGGTCATCGCAGCCTTGCGGCGCGAAGGCGGTGTGCGGCAGCCAGAGCGCTTTGGCGCGTTCGTTAACTCCATTTGTAACAACGTCTTACTGGAATACTATCGATCCTCCGCAAAGAGCCAGCAGATGGAGGATGTGCACATGGACATTCCGGACAAAGTTTTGGACCTAGAGGGTATGCTCGTCACCAAGCAAGTTGCGGAGCGCGTGCGCCAAATCCTCGAGGAAATGCCCCCAAAGGACCGTAAATTGCTGCGCGCTATCTTCCTGGAAGAAAAGGACAAAGATGCCGTGTGCCGCGAATTCGGAGTGGATCGCAACTACCTAAGGGTCTTGCTCCACAGGGCCAAAGATAAGTTCAGGGCTTTGTATGAGAAGGACCAGATGCGGATTGCGCGGCCGGCGATCCATTGAGGAATCCAGTGAAACGATTTTGCTATCTCCTGCACTATCTACCGGATGGCACAAATGGACCATAACGAGGCTATACAACTGCAAGCGGCAGTAAAGTATGTGCTTGGCGAACTCTCCCAGGTCCAGCGGGACGGGTATGAAGAGCATTATTTCGATTGCGCCGAATGCGCCGTCGACATCAAGGCGCTGGCCACCTTTGCGGACACGGCGCGCGAAGTCTTGCGCCAAGAGAGGGCCAGCCACCTCGCGAAAGCAGCTGTTCCGGCACGTCGCGGCTGGCTGGGCTGGCTCCAGCCCATCGTTGCCGTGCCTGCGTTCGCCGCTCTTCTGCTGATCATCGCCTATCAAAATACCGTCACGATTCCCCAAGCGAGAAATACTTCAGCCCGGGCTGTCGCTGAAGTTTATGGCCAGTCTTTCTTGCTGCAGCCCTCGGATACTCGCCGGGGGAACGAGGCAACAGTCAACGAGGCTCCGCTAGAGGTCCGGCCCACCGAAGGATTTCTCCTGCAACTTGATTTCAATCCAACTGCCACTTTCCCCGCTTATCTCTGTCAGTTGCAGGACTCTTCCGGCCGCGTGCTCCGACAATTTGCTGTCCCCGCGGAGAAGGTGAAACAGGAATTGCATCTACCCGTCCCCGCAGGATTGATTTCGCGTTCCGGACAGTACAGTTTAGTCTTCTTCGGCGCCGATCCTGTGAGCGGAAAGGCGGTCAATGACAGCAGGGTGCAATACTTTACATTTAACGTTGCATTTCGCCGATAGATGAATAAGATTGGCAGGCTATTAACTCGCTTCACCAGTCGAGGAGTCCCCCATGGCAAACCTGCACAGGATCGCTTTCAACTTTCACGGACACGGCCATGCCCTTAGCGGTGAATTTCGTCATCCGCTGTTTGCTTTGATCCCTGCCCAGGCCTCCGCTTCGCTGTCCACCATCGGTGGAGTTGCGTTCGCGAAGGCCGACAATTTCCATTTTCAGGATTTCGTGTGCTTCAAGTCCGCGCACACGCACATCTCGGGGAAGCGGCGGCGCGGCGAGGCTGGCGAAACTTTCGTGACCCACGCCAGCACAGTCGTTAAAGGTCTTAATATACTGGGAATGGTCAAGGCCGACCGCATCGTCTCGCGCCTAACGTCAATTCACAAGGCGGATGAACCTGAAGGGCATATCATTGCTGAAGATAGCCGATTCGAAGGGCTGGTGATCGACCGAGAAGAGGTGAAGGTAACTCTTCGCCACCAGCTGTTAGTCAAATGCAAAACGTTTGACGATCTGGCAAAATCCGGGAAAATGGTGGCGCACGACCGAAAGCGGCAGGTGGGCATTTGCTCGCTCGTGGAAAAAATCGAAACGAAGCTGAAGGGCGTCGATTTAGAGCATCACCTCATCGAAGTCAAGAATTTTGGAAAAATCTTCTTGGCCGAAGTTTTTTCCTATCCTGGAACCAGAACCCTGACGATGCTTCGCCTCGAGCTCGGCTCGCCCCACGTGGCGGACCTCACAGTGGCCGAAACCGGCGGCAACGGACAGCCGCCGCCGTCGGTGCCTTGAAGCCGGACGTAATTGCTGATTGCCTTGTCGCGCTGTTATTAGGAGCCTTAGCGCTCGTTTGGGGCTGTCGGGCCCCGGCCAATCCACAGGCGGTTCATGATCAGATCGAGTTAATCTTCGAGCACGGCGACTTAGACACTGCTTCATCTCTAGCCGACCGAGCTCTTCAGAAGTATCGTGGGAACACAGAGTGGCTTTGGCGCTTTCGCATTTTGAAAGCTCGCTTCCTCGTCTATAAGTCCGCATACCAGGACGCGTTGGCGATTCTTCAAGAAGATCCGCCTTCCTCGCTTGCAGCGACCGATATCGGTGCGCGCAGAAGAATGGTGCAAGGAATGGCCTATCGAGTCGCTCAGGCCTTCAGCAAGTCTGCGGAGAGCCTTGCCGATGCTCACGACCGTGCGTCCCGCAGCTATCCTGAACTCCTTTGCGAGGTCTTGAATGCTGAGGCGTCCCTTCAAGTGAGTGAGAAAAGGTTTGAGCAGGCGCAAGCGACCTACAACCAAGCTCTAGCATTGGCACGAAAGTTTCGTAGAGCCTACCAAGAGGCAGCAGCGTTGACAGGTTTAGCTTGGGTAGCGATCAGTCAAGAACAATTCGATGAAGCTATTGATCTGGGCGAGGCGGCGCTTCAGCTTTCCCGCTCCTTAGGTTTTCGAGGTATGGCTGCAACGGTTTTGGGGAACTTGGGCTGGGGCTATTTCGAACTGGGTGACTTCGAGAATGCACGCGACTTTTACAGACAGGGTGCGCAAGCGTCTTCGGCGAGCGGACTTCCGGGGTATTCAGCTTACTGGTTCTCGGACGTTGCAACCGCTTATCTGGCTCTACGCGAGTACGCACAAGCAGAGGAACTTGCGCGCAGTACTCTTGAGCACGCAAACGATCTGAAAAATGCGCAGACGATCACACTGTGTAATAACACGCTTGCGGAAATCATGTTGATAACGGGCCGGCTCAGCGAGGCGGAGCAATACAACCGAAAAGCGCTGAAAATGGAAGAGGAAGGCCAAGACACATTTGGCACTCTTGATTCGCTTCTCATGGCCGGCCATATCGCGGACGCCCAAAAGCGCTTCTCCGATGCAGAGAATCTCTTTAGGCGCGCCCTCGGAGATGCAACGGCTGAGACCCGGCGGCGTTGGGAAGCCGAGGCCGGCCTCGCGCAAGTATGGGATGATCAGGGAAGATTTGTTGAAGCCGAACGCCAATATCTCAAAGCTATCGAGTCGATCGAGAAGGCACGGCATTCCGTAAACCACAACGAATTGCGATTGAGTTTTCTTTCCAGCGGAATTGCCGTGTACGGCGAATACATCGATTTCTTAGTCCGCCGCGGCAGGCCCGCCGACGCCTTGAACCAGGCGGAACTCAGCCGCGCACGAACACTTGCGGAAGGGTTATCTTCGGATGCGAAACCGAGTTCCCATATAAAGCCGATTGAACAGCCCCAGCAAATTGCTCAGCGCCTTCACGCAACACTTCTCGTTTACTGGCTGGGTGAGAAGCACTCCTATCTTTGGGCCGTCACGCCTTCCAAGACAGAGTGCTTCACCCTACCACCGGCGTCGGAGATCGATCCGTTGATCAAGTCTTACCGCGAACTCACGCTCAAGTCTGGTGACCTTTTGAAAAATGCCAGGTCCACAGGTGAGAAGCTGTATGCGTCTCTTGTGGAACCCGCAGGGAAGCTGATTCCCCCGGGTTCGCGCGTGATCCTGCTGCCTGACGTTAGTCTCTATGGTCTTAATTTTGAAACGCTGATTGTGCCCGGCTCGCAACCGCACTTCTGGATCGAAGACGTTACCGTGACCACGGCGAGTTCGTTGACTCTGCTGGCATCTGCTGCCAATCGCGCGCCTCCCAAAGAGAAAAATCTGCTTCTCGTTGGTGACGCAGTGCCCGTGCCAGAATTCGGCCCTCTGCCCCAAGCCCCGTCTGAAATGCAGAAGATTCAGCAATATTTTCCGAAGCCCCGCCGTGCGATTCTGCAGGGTTCTCAGGCTACCCCGAGCGCCTACCTCGGAAGCGACCCGGGCAGCTTCTCTTACCTCCACTTCGTAACACATGGCACGGCGAGCCGTGCGCGACCTTTGGAATCCGCAGTCGTCCTAAGCAAGGAATCCGCTGGCGACACGTACAAGCTGTATGCGCGAGACATCGTCCAGCATCGCTTGAATGCCAATCTCGTGACCATCTCCGCTTGCAACGGTTCCGGTACCCGCGCGTATTCGGGCGAAGGTTTGGTCGGCCTCTCCTGGGCTTTTCTGGCTGCTGGCGCGCACAACGTCATTGGCGCGCTTTGGGAAGTCAGCGACGCCTCCACGCCGCAGTTGATGGACACGCTCTACGCTGAATTGAGCCGGGGCAAGGACCCCGCTACCGCCCTCCGCGATGCCAAGCTGTCCCTACTGCACTCGAATTCGGATACCGTCTTCAAGAAGCCCTTCTACTGGGCGCCCTTTCAGCTCTACGCCGGATCATAGCAACCTGAATTTCAGGAAGTTGTACAGAGACGTCGGCGTCGACTTCAGGTTGCTGAGCCGCTCTCCATGGACTTCGCTTCTTCTGCCGTGTATCCCAAACTCTCCAGAATTTCGCCGGTATGTTCACCGAGCAAGGGCGGCGGCAATCGGTAGTTTACCGGAGTTTCGGAAAACCGGATGGGATTCGCAACACTCTTCGCGGCGCCCATGGCTGGATGCTCAATCTGGACGATCAAACTCCGCGCGCGTGTTTGCGCATCGTTCAACGCTTCAGGCACCGTATTGATGGGTGCGGCCGGAATATCCGCCTCTGCGAACTTTCCCAGCCACGTCCGCGCCGGGGTTTGCTGAAACAGGGTCTGGAGCAGCGGGACCAGAATTTCACGGTTCTTGATTCGCAGCGCATTGGTCTGAAATCGTTCATCTCGACCGATGTCATCCTGGATTTCCAACACCTGAACGAATTTCTTCCACAGTGCTTGCGTGCCTATTCCGACGACAAAATATCGATCGTCGCCGCCGCGATACACCTCATACGGCACGATGTTTGGATGAGCATTTCCCCAGCGCTTTGGTGATACCCCCGCGTTCAAGTAGCTGCTCCCCACGTTGGCCAGCCACGTTAATTGCGAGTCGAAAAGCGCCATGTCCAGGAACTGTCCTCGTCCCGTCTTTTCGCGCGCAAAAAACGCCGCAAGAATCCCCATCGTGGAGTACATCCCGCAGGTCATGTCCGCGATCGCGATGGGATAGCGCATCGGGCCGCCGCCGGGTTCACCAGTGAAGCTCATCACGCCGGCTTCCGCTTGGGCAAGAATATCGTAACCGGGGCGGCCTGCCCTGGGCCCGGTGAAACCGTAGCCGGTGATGCTGCAGTAGATGAGACGCGGGTGTTTCGCGCTGAGAGATTCATAATCGATGCCGCGTTTCTTCAGCGAAGCAAGCGAAGGCTGATTGGTGATGAAAACGTCCGCGGTCGCAAGAAGTTTTTGCAATGCATCCGCGCCGCTAGGGTGATCGTAATTCAGCGCGATCGAACGTTTGTTGCGATTCGCCGCCAGATAGTACGCGGATTCGCTCCCCACGAACGGCGGGCCCCAGCCTCGCGACTGGTCGCCGATTCCCGGCCGCTCCACTTTGATGACGTCGGCGCCGAAATCCCCCAGCAGCATTGCGCAGTACGGTCCGGCCAACGCTTCGGTCATCTCTATTACACGGATCGAATCGAGGATGCTTTTCACGGGGCGTGATTATAGCTGACATCCAACGGAGTTTGCTGACGAGCAAATCGAGCACCCGTCATTGTCGTAATCGCCGACGGCCAGCCTGCGCCCCGTGCCGCATTTCCTGCAGGTCTAAAGAGAAATGCAGCAGCCAGTGCAATCGTCACGGCTATCGCGATCATTTTTCTTCGCCGTGTTTCATTCCGGAGCATCACAGAAAATAGCAGCATCTCTCTCGGGCGGAGCTGCCGGCTGCAATCCAGACGCTACAATTTCCCAATCCCGCACCTCTCCCAGTCATGTGAAAAAAACTTCTACCGTACCACAATTTTCAACCCTACTATTGTCTTGACACTTCTGTAACGTGAACGCTAGCCTACGCCCAATTCTGTCTGGGGGTTTGTTTCTGGAGCGAGGAGCAGCATGTTGTTCATGTAGCGGTGTGACCGATAGGGAATCGGCCAAAGAAGCTCGGTCGTTTTCTCATCCTCGCTCCACTCGAAGTCGCACGTCTGTAGGCAGTTTGTCTGCTGCAGGCCGCAAGTTCGGATTCCTCTTCCTCCTGCTCTTTCTCTCCGTGATTCAGGCACCGATGACGCCATGGCCCTCATGCTGGCGCTCCATTCGCCGGAGCTGGACGTCCGCGCCATCACCGTCGTCCCCGGCAACACCACCGCCAAGCAAGGCTTGGAGAACGCCCTCCGCATGGTTTCGCTCGCCAACCGCTGCGACACTCCCGTTGCTGCTGGCGCACAACATCCGCTCTTCCAAAAACTCATCACGGCCGAGTTCTGGGACGGCAAGAACGGCCTCGCCAACATCGAGCTGCCGCCCAGCAAGTGCAAAGTGGACGCGCGCTTCGGCCCCGACCTGATCATCGAGCTCGTCCGCGGCGCGCCGCACGAGATCACCCTCGTCCCGGTCGGCCCCCCTACCAACATCGCGCTCGCGCTCCAGAAAGATCCCTCCATCGTCCCGCTCGTTAAGGAAGTCATCCTCATGGGCGGCTCCATCAAAGGCGGAAACGTCAACGCCGCCGCGGAAGCGAATATCTATAACGATCCCGAAGCGGCCCAAATCGTCTTTCAAGCCGGCTGGCCGCTCACCATGGTCGGTCTCGACGTCGGTGACAAGACCCTCCTTGGCCGCAAGCATCTCGAGCAGCTCGCCCGCACTCACGGCCCGGTAAACGACTTCATTTACAGCGTCGCGAAGTTCTTCGTAGACCTCTCGGAAAAATTCGGCAGCGACGGCACTCCCATGTATGATCCTCTAGCCGTTGGCGTTGCCGTTGACGCGAATCTTGTGACCGCTCCGCTCATGCATGTGGACGTCGAAGCGCGCGGTGAATTCACCCGCGGCGAAACCGTGGCCAACCGTCGCGGCGAAATCGAGCGCAACGTCCTGCACGGCGATCGTTACATCATCGAAGGACTCGACAAAGTGCAGCCCAATGCCAAAGTTTGTATCGACGTCCAGGCCGATCGTTTTTTGCAGCTTTTTGTTTCACGCATTCAAGGAAAGTAACAAACGGGTGGGAATGCTGTTCTTGGCCGCTGGGGACGCGGTTTCGCAGTTTCCGCCAAACCACAACCAAAAATCACAACGCAGAATATAAACAGTTGGATTCCTCGCATGAGCACCTCCGGCAGGGAACTGCAATTTGGCGTCGATTCTACACGTTGAGTTTCGGCAGCGGTTAGTCCGGCCTGCCCTCAGGCAAATCCTGCCCCACATTTAGGGTGTTTACCGGATTGCTCGCTCCCGACGCTCCAACTATGGTTTGCCATAGCCCTGCGTTCGGGCCTTTGTTCTCAAGGGCCCGCCCAAGCCCGCAGGCACTGAGGGAGAGCCGTGGCAACCGCATCGGCAAAGTTACCTTATTCCAGAAGAATGACTTCTCGCCTTGGAACTATGGGCGACGTTTGGGTGTATTGGCGCTGTCAGGACATGGATGATGTTTCCCGCGTTTGCGACCTCAGCGTGGGCGGACTGTTCCTCTTCACCCCGGTTCCGCCGCCTGTGGGCGCGAGAGCCAAGCTCGATTTTCTCGTTCAGGAAGGACAGATCAGGGCCGAAGGTGTCGTCCGGCACCATGTTCCCGGCGGTGGGCTGGGCCTGAAATTCACAGCGATAACCGACAAGGACTGCCCGCAACTGGTGGCGCTACTCGACAGGATTCGCACTGTGTCGTCTACTCCGAAGGTCCCTTCCTTCGCAGCGCCGTCCCATTAGCCCCGCGCCCAAATTTCAGCGGCCCTCAAACTGAAAGATATCCACAATAATATTGGTCCTGCGATTGAGCAGCACAAGGCGTCCGCCGATCAGTACATGGGCGCAGTCGGGAGGGGGAGGAGGCAGCCGCCGTTCGAGCTCTTCAGGGCAGGGCTGCAGCCGTTTCTGGAGCCCCGGGGGCAGCGTTCCGCGCCGAACAAGTTGCTTTTCCAGGCCGGGCGGCAACCGATCCTTCTTCGCGAGCCCCGGAGGAAGCTGGCTCTGATGCTCGCCATACCAGCCTCGAAGTGCTTCACGATCGCGATCTTTATAAAACTGGGCGTCTTGATCGTCATAGCTATGCTTGTTGTGGCCCTTGCCTTTGCCTTTTCCCTGTCCCTGGGCGAGCACGACGCTGCCAGAGGAAAGAAGCAGCGCCAGAGCCATGGCCGTAGTCCATTTTCCTATTCTCATTGGATCTCCTGTCTAGGGAAGGGCTGAACCTCAGTCTAGGTCGGGAGAAGAGGTGTTGCAACCCAAAATGGATGCTGCATTTCTTATCTGCTATGGGCGAGAAAAGTGTGA
>WNFC01005206.1_pt1 | contig 22590 bp, 18 predicted proteins | sample 5400541 | NCBI WGS metagenome assembly WNFC01 (sample SAMN13153342, study PRJNA577476) | soil metagenome | isolation source: 120 cm saprolite under Douglas fir tree site 2 hole 2 replicate 1 | place: USA:California | collected 2015-04-18
TCCGCCGACTGGTGGCAGTGCGGACAGTTCAGCGTCGCAGGCTTCTTCTCCGGCCGTTCGTCAAAAAACTCGCGCTCGTCCATAAGGTAGTTGACAGTGGCTAGTGGCCGGTGATCAGTGGCCAGGCGCCCTGGCCGCACCCTCGACCACCACTCAGCCCAATTATGTCACAAGCCTGAATTGCGGATACACTTTCAGCCGTGGCGAAGAAGAAAAGGAAGTCCTCCGAGAAGTACAAACCTACGCTGGGGCAGATGCTGCAGGAGGGTGAGTAGGCCTTATCTTGGTTCATCCCGCGCTTGTTGGTGCACAATGGCGATCTTGCCCTAATTGAATCGGTGGCCAGCTTGAGCCTATGATTTTGCCATGTTCCGGTACTTCGCCGCGCTGTTGTTCTTTTGGGGATCAATTCGGCCAACGTGTTCGGCTGTTCATGTAATCACGTTCGTGCCCAGCGACCCTGTGAGCTCTTAAAGAACCCTACCGAGGTCATATTTGTTGGGACAGTGCTGTCTGCAGAAAATCCTCCCGACCCCACGGAGTATCGGGTACAGACAGGTCAGGCTCATTATTCATTTCGGGTAGACGAACCTATGTCCGGCGTTACCGGAAAAGAGATTGACGTTTATTCCGGGCGCGGCTGCTGTGATTGCAGTGTCAGTTTCCAGAAAGGCGAGAAATACCTCGTTGACGCATGGCGGGGGGACAACGGGCTGGTGTCTGTTTCAATCTGCTCTAAAACGCGCCAATTTCGTACCTCCGATCCGCTCCTTCCGGAACTGCGGGCTATCCGCGATGGAAAGAGGGCAGACTCTCTATTCGGGGTTCTTCGGAGGGCACAAGAGCCTTGGGGTGGGGCTTCTGATCCAAAATTCAACGAACCACTCGTCGGTCGCACCATTCACCTCAGTTCAGGCGAGGAGGGCTACGAAGCAAAAACCGATTCTGAAGGTAACTACAGCTTTTCGGGACTGCCTGCTGGCGAGTATTCGGTTTCAGCCGATCTGCCGCCCAACCTGGTGCTGGGCGAATTCATTCTCAGAAGTCCCATGCCGCCGATTAAAGTAGCCCCCAATGCTTGCGGTGAGTACGACCTGAATGCACTTCCCACAGGTCGGATCACTGGTCGCGTTCTGGCGCCGGATGGTAATGACATGGGCGGCTGGGGCGCTGAGGCGCTAGAACTATTTCGCGCCGAGCGCTACAAAGAAAATGCACATGAGTGGGCTGATGAGGGCTGGCGGAATTTCCCCGGAAAAGACGGCTCTTTTATTTTTGACCACGTTGCTCCGGGCGACTACTTCTTGGTCTATAACTACGATCATTCCACTCGAACTCAATACCCATTGACTTTTTACCCCTCCGCTCCGGATGTTCAGCACGCCACCAGAATCCACGTTGGTGACGGCGAGCAGATTAGGGGGATCGTGATCCACCTTACAAACTTGCCATCTCACCAGTAGCTGATTGCCTCCGCGGGGATTGGCGCAAACAGGCGGACAGCGTCGGTATCAAATGTTCACGCCGCCTGCAATTCCTCCAGCAAATCCGCCTTCAATTCTTCCTGCTTGGCGGGCGGGAGCTTTGCGCCCCCCGAGGTGAGATAAAAAACATCAATCGCCATCTGCCCTTCCGTGTCAATCAGCGCAATCTCAATGTTGCAATCCTGATGGGAGAATCGGGAGCAGATTCGGTTGAGTAGTCCCAAGCGATCCTGCGCAATCACCTGCACCAACGTGCTGCCGGCCGAACACTCATCGTCGATTTCAACCCGGGTTGGGACTTTCACCTTGGCCAGTTGCTTCTCCGAGCGCAGGCGGTCACGTAACATGCGGTCCAAATCGGCTTCCCCATTTAGCACGTCGGCTACGCTGCGCTGAAAGCGTCCCCATTCGGGCAGATTCAGCTCGAGGGTACGGAACCGGTCGGTGAAGAAAAACGTGTCCACTACCACACCGGCGGCGTTCGAAAACGCGTCCGCCTTCACAATATTCATTCCCCATGCGGCCAGCGATCCCGCAAGCTTGGCAAAAAGGAATGGCCGGTCCCGCGTCACCAGGGTCAGCTCGAACCAATGGCGGCCGCGCTCCAGATGAAGCTGTACCGAATCCTCGGACAAGCGTCCCGCCATCTCCAGATGCTGCAGCACTTCTTCGGGCCGATAGGTTCGCAGATATCTTTTTGGTAAACCCTCCAGGAACGGCTTCACCTTTTTCGCCATCTTCGGAGCCAGAGTCTGCAACCGCGCGATGGTTTCATCTTTTTCAGTGTCAGCATGCAGACGCTGGTCGGCAGTGCGGCTCATGCAGTTGGCAGCAGCGATGTACAACTGCCAAACGTTTTCCGCCTTCCACGGAGTGAGCGCTTCCGGGTTCACCGCTTTAATGTCGGCATAGGTGAGCAGGCACAGCATCTTCAACCGCTCCGGAGTACCCATTTTTTCGGTGAATCCCTGGATAGTCGACGGATCGTAAATGTCACGCCGCAACACCGAAGAAATTTCCAGATGGCTGCCGATCAGGAAGGAGACGACCTCGCGGTCCGCGGCTTCGAGTCCGAGGCGGTCCATACATTTGTGCGCAATCTCCAGGCTGGTGACCACATGGTTCGTGCCTGGCACGCCCTTGCCCACGTCATGCAGCAGCAGAGCGAGATAAAGCAGCTCAGGTTTTTCCAGTTCTTCGAGCAGTCGCCCATATCTTTGGTCCCACTCCGACTTCGACTGCTGAGCACGATGCAGGCATTCGATCGCGAGGAAGGAATGCTCGTCCACGGTGAAGCGATGGTAGAAGTCGCGAACAACTAACGAATCAATCAACTTGAGTTCGGGAAGCAGGATTGTCAGCACTCCCAGAGAATGCATGGCCCGCAAACCCTCGGCAGCGTGGGGTTCCGTGAGCACCGCCTGCAAATAGCGCCAACTCTGCGGCCCCGTGGGAGGCGCCTCGGTCAGCGATGGCACCACATGCTGCACCCGGCTTTCCGTGGACATGGCCAGCTTCAATCCATGATGGGCGGCAAAACTAAATATCCGGAAAAGCAGGTCCGGGTCGCGCACCGCCGAAGGCTGTTGCAGAAACACCAGGCCATCAACCACCGAGAAATCAGCGTTCGAGAGCCGCGATCGCAGATTCTGAAAATGGCGGTATAAAGAAGACCGGGCCGCCGGGACCGACTCCAGCAAGCGTAAACACTCGTAATGTATGGCACGGGCGTGGCGGAAATAGACCCGCATCCAGGCGGCCGCATCCAGACGCTCCGAACCATTCACACCGATCTGGCGCTCCGCCGCCTCGTCCTGGGATTCCCAGGCGAGCATGTTGTCATCTCGTCCCTGGCGGTAATGCAGAAACACGCGCACGGAACTCAGGAATTCGAGAGCCGGCGCGAAACTCTTGCGCGCCGACTCCGGCAATAGAGTCTCCGGATCAGGCCAGGTACGCTCCTTATCCATGGCCGCGAGCAATGCCATCCAGTAGGCTACGTTGTAGTCGCGCAGACCTCCAGGCGCCTCTTTAATATTCGGCTCCAGATGGAACACCGTGTTCCCGTATTTCGCGTGGCGCGAGCGAGTCACTTCCGCCAACTGCTGGATGATGTAGTTCCCCTCCCGCACGAAGAACTTGGGCAGGATTTTGTCATGCAGGCGGTCAAATAACTGCCGATCTCCGGCGACAAAACGGCAATCGAGGAGCGAAATAGTGAATTCCACGTTCTGGGCGTCGAACTGGTCGCATTCGGCCAGAGTCCGCGTCGTCGGCCCCAGCTTCAGCCGCAGATCCCAGAGTTCCTGGCAAAAGGTCCGCACCGGATCGCGCAAGCTGTCTTCGGTACCCCTATCGGCATTCAAAAAGAGGATGTCAACGTCAGAATGCGGAAACAAAGCGCGTCGGCCAAAGCCACCGAGTGCCACCAAGGCAAAATTCTTGGCCTCCGCCCCTGGGGAGATGAGTTCGTCCCACAAGCGCAGCAGGATCTTCTCCACCAACTCCGTGCGTTGCGCAATGGCCGTCGAGCCGCTGCCTCCAGTAGCAAACTCCTGCTGAATGCGTGCCGATTCAGTCAGGTAGAGGTCGCGGAGTTCAGTGCGTAACGTGGCGGCTGTACTCATCGGGTGCTGCGCTATTAGACAATTATAGGTATCCGCTCCGAGGCGGGCCTGGGTTTACTGTACCTGCCGCGGTAGCACTGCGGAAATCGAAACTATTTATGGAGGGAATCAGGTTTGGTTATTCGTGCGGCAGCTTCTAGCTTTTAGTTCTTAGCTCTTAGCTCCTGCTTTGACTGCCTTGGAGTGGCCTCTCCCTTCGAAATAACATCCGGAGTGTGACGTGTAACCTTGACATGGTTTTTCCCGGCTGGTTAGAGTCGGCATTGTTCCGTCCTGGGAGGGCTCCTTGCCTGATGCCGTCATTGCCGCCGACCCAAAGCTCTCGGCTGCCCACATCGATTCGAACCAGATCCTCTGGCTGGCTCTCACTCTGACTCCCGGCCTGGGTCCGACACGGGCCCGCCGGTTGGTCGAGTTCTTCGGCACCGTGGATCGCGTATTCCGCGCTTCGCTCACCGAGCTCGAGGCCGCTGGGTTGCCCGTGCAATCGGCGCAGGCGTTGGCCACCGGCCGGTCAGTTGAACTTGCCCGACGAGGAAATCTCGCGCTGCGTGGCGGCCGACATACATTTGTTGGCTTTTGATGATCCGGCATATCCCGTCCGGCTGCGCCAGATCTACGATCCGCCCCTGGTGCTCTATGTACGCGGAAATGCTGCGGCCCTGTCGCTGCCCGGCGTTGCCGTAGTGGGCACGCGCCACCCCACTCCTTACGGCACGGGCATGGCAGAGCGGCTGGCGTGCGATCTTGCTACCCGAGGACTGGTCATCTTCAGCGGTCTGGCCCGCGGCGTTGACACCGCGGCTCATCGCGGCGCCATCACTGGCAAGGGCAAGACCGTCGCCATGTTCGGCACCGGGGTTGACGTGCTGTATCCGAAAGAAAACTCTCGGCTCTCGGAGCAGATTCTAAGTCAGGGTGGCGCGTTGGTCTCTGAGTTTCCTCTCGGAACTTTTGCAGCCCCGCAGAACTTCCCCATCCGCAACCGTATCATCAGCGGAATTTCGTTCGGAGTTCTGGTGGTCGAAGCTGCCGAGTATAGCGGCACCCGAATCACGGCCCACTGCGCGTTGGAGCAGGGTCGCGACGTTTACGCCGTCCCAGGAAACGTGACCAACAAAAATTCCTGGGGACCGAATACGCTGATCAAACAAGGCGCAAAACTAGTGGCCACCTGGGAGGACGTTTGGGAAGAACTCCCGCAGGATGTGCGACTTGCGCTCACTCCACCAGTGGGCGCTGAATCACAAGGCGGTCAAACCGCATCTCTATTCGAGGAACCTTCGCTCTCTCCGCACGAAAAGAAGATCTACTCCGTGCTCAAGGCCGATGAGGCCATGCAGCTGGACGAGATCATCGAGAAGCTGGAACCGAACCTGTCATCCTCCGAAATCTTCGCAGCGTTGTTCGAGTTGGAGCTGGCTGGAAAAGTGAAGCAGCTGCCGGGGAAGAATTTTGTGAAAAGCTTTTAGCGAAGAAAAGCAGCTAGTAGCTAGAAGCCGCCCGTTCGTGCTAGCTTCAAATTCATCATCCAACAACTGAGGACAAATTGGCAAAAGGTTTAGTCATCGTCGAATCGCCGGCTAAGGCTAAGACGATTCAAAAATATCTAGGTAAAGGCTTCACCGTCGAGGCATCGCTCGGCCACGTCAAAGATCTGCCTAAAAGCACGCTCGGGGTGGATACCGACAACGATTTCGAGACTGAGTACGTCATCATTCCCGGCAAAGAGAAAGTCGTCGCCCGGCTGAAAAAGCTGGCGATTGGCATGGATACTATCTATCTGGCGCCTGACCCCGACCGCGAGGGCGAAGCCATTGCCGCGCACCTTGCCGAAGAGCTCGGCAATGGTGCGAAATCCAAGAAGAAAAAGAAGAAGACTGACAACGGCGTCGAGCGGATTCGGCGGGTAACCTTCAACGAAATCACCCAACGCGCCGTGCGCGAGGCCTTTGAACATCCCCGCGACATTGATCAGAATTTAGTTGACGCGCAACAAGCCCGCCGTGTGCTCGACCGGCTGGTCGGATATCAAGTCTCGCCGCTCTTGTGGGATAAGGTCCGCCGCGGTCTCTCTGCTGGCCGGGTGCAGACAGTCGCGCTGCGGCTGATCGTCGAGCGCGAACGCGAAATCAAGGCGTTCGATAAGAAAGAATATTGGACCATCGACGCGCATCTGGCCGGCCCCAAGCCTCCTGCCTTTGACGCCCGCTTCCTTGGCAAGGGCGAAGAAAAGATCGAAGTCCCGAACGCGGAAGAAGCAGAAAAAATCCGCATGGCGCTCGAACACGCGGATTGGGTTGTCCGCACCGCCGAAAAGAAAGAGCGTCGCCGCAACGCGACTCCGCCGTTCACCACCAGCAAACTGCAACAGGACGCCTCACGCAAACTGCGCTTCAGCGTGAAGCGCGCCATGATGATCGCCCAGCGCTTGTACGAAGGCGTGGAACTTGGCGAAGAAGGTCTGGTCGGCCTCATCACCTACATGCGTACCGATTCCACCCGGGTCGCGCCCGAAGCGCTCGCCGAGGTGCGGGAATACATCACATCGCAATACGGGCCCGACTATCTTCCGCAGACGCCGAATACCTATAAAGAGAAGAAAGAAGCGCAAGCGGCCCATGAAGCCATCCGCCCGACTTCCGCGATGCGCCATCCCGATCAGATCAAGCAGTACTTAAAAGAAGATGAGTTCAAGGTTTACAAGCTGATCTGGCAGCGCTTCGTCGCTTCGCAGATCAATCCTGCCGTCTTCGATCAAACCACTGTGGACATTGATGCGAAGTCTGGATCAGACGTTTTCTGGTTCCGCGTAACTGGATCGGTGATGAAATTCGATGGTTTCCTCAGAGTTTACGAAGAATCCAAAGAAGGTAAGGACGAAGAAGACGAGGAACTGAAGCACAAACTTCCGCCGCTCGAAGCCGGACAGAAACTCACGCTCAAGTCGCTTAACCCCGAGCAGCATTTCACCGAGCCCCCTCCACGTTACAACGAGGCCTCACTGGTCAAAGAACTCGAGGAACGCGGCATCGGCCGTCCATCAACGTACTCCGCGATCTTGAGCACAATCCAGGAACGCCAGTATGTGCAAAAGGTAGGTGGCAAATTCTCTCCCACGGAAATCGGCCTGGTGGTAACCGATCTGCTAGTGGAAAATTTTCCCGACATTTTTGACATCCAATATACCGCCCGGCTGGAAGAAGAACTCGACGACATCGAAGAAGGTAAGGAGGGTTGGAAGCAGACGCTCGGCGATTTTTACAAAAAGTTCGAGAAGGACCTCCGCTATGCCCACAAGCACATGGAAAACATCAAGCGGATGGAGAAGCCGACCGACGAGAAGTGCGAGCGTTGCGGCTCTCCGCTGGTAATCAAGTGGGGTAAGCACGGTTCGTTCTAAAACCACGCAGGAAGAATATTGCGAAAACTGCGGTCGGGTGATGGTACTCAAGCGCGGACGCTTTGGCCAGTTCATGGCCTGCACCGGATACCCGGACTGCAAAACAACTCGGCGCCTGGATCAAGGGAAGAGAGTCCCGGACATCCCGCTCGAAGAACTCTGCCCGAAGTGCGGGCGCAATCTGATGATTCGCCATGGCCGCTACGGAGAGTTCACCTCATGCAGCGGATATCCCGATTGCAAATACGTGAAGCAGAACTTCATCGGGGTGAAGTGCCCGCTATGTAAAGAAGGTGATCTGGTCGAGAAGAAAGCGCGCAAGGGAAATACCTTTTACGGCTGCGGCAATTATCCCAAGTGTAAATTCACTTCGGCCCACAAACCGGTCGCGGAGAAGTGCCCAACCTGCGGAAGTGAATATCTGGTTGAAAAATTCTTGAAAGCTGGGCCGGTCATCGCGTGCCCCAACAAAGAGTGCGATTTTGAGCGTCCGGGCGAAGCTGTACCGGCAGCGAGTTAACAGTTTCCGAGGAGAACCATGCCAAAGAAACCCACTGCGGAAGACGCTCAAATCATCATGCGACTCTACGACCTCCGCCGCGAGCCGGAGATGCGCAAAGCTCGCGCCTGGTTCGCAGGCTTTGTGCCGCGCAACGCCGACGACTTAATACAGTTGATCAATGGCGTCAATCCCCAGGAGAATGCCTGGTTCCGCCAGGTAAGCAGCTATTGGGACATGGCGGCATCGTTTGTGCTGCGGGGCGCATTGAATGAAGAGCTCTTCGTTGACAACAGCGGAGAGATGTTCTTCGTCCTGGGGAAGCTCTATCCCTTCTTAAACGAAGTCCGCGAGAAAACCCACAGCCCGTACCTTCAACGCGTAGAAAAAGTTGCAACCCGCACTAAGGAGGCACGCGAACGCCTGCAGATCATGGCGAAGAGAGCCGAGGCCCGACGCGCTGCGGCAGCCGCGAAGGCGTCGTAAACCTCCGAAAGTCTCGGTGGGTAGCTAAGAGCTCAAGCTAAGAGCTGTGTGCCCATGGTGAACGCGTCCTGCAGCCGGTGCGTAACCAGCAGTGAGCTGGTCTTGTAAACGTCGCGCTGCTTCACCACAAGCTCGATGATGGTATTCGAGGTGACCGGATCGAGGCCACCGGTTGGTGAGTCATAAAGCACTACTTCGGGATGAGTAATAATTGTCCGCGCAATTCCCACCCGCCGGCGCATTCCGCCCGACAACTCGGAAGGGTACAGGTCCATCGTGTGTTCGAGTTCTACGAAGCTTAACGCCTCACGTACGCGGTCCTCAATCTCGTTTTCCGGAAGGTTCGCCTCTTCGAGCAGGCGGAACGCGACGTTCTCGCGCACGGTCAGCGAGTCGAAGAGCGCGCTCTCCTGGAACACGATGCCTACCCGTTGGCGCAAGACAAAGAGCTGGTCTTCGCTCATCCCGGTAACCTCTTCGCCCAGAAGCCGAATTCGACCAGAGTCTGGCTTCAGCAGTCCCAGCGCCAGCTTCAGAATCGTGCTCTTCCCCGATCCGGCTACGCCAAAGATCGCCTTGGTCTCTCCCAGCCTGAGTCGAAAAGAGATTCCATCCAGTACTTGTCGGTCTTCAAAAGCGATTGAGACATTCTCGAATTCAAGCGCAATCGAGGCTGGCCTCTGCACTGGCTTGGTTGGTTGCTCTGCGACCGCCGGAGGACTGGCCATAAGAATCCCGGGTTATTGCCCGAAAATTGTCATTGAAAGCCGGGTCACAAAAAAGTCCACTGTAATAATCAGAATCGAGGAAGCCACTACCGCCTGCGTGGTGGCGCGCCCCACCCCCTGTGTGCCGCCCCGCGCCGTGATCCCGTAGTAACAGCCGATTGTCGAAATGATGAACCCAAACAGTAACGGCTTCACCAGCCCCATGAAAACGTCCTGTTTGACCAGGATCTGCCAGGCGGTGCTCCAGTACTGGTGGGAATCTACCCCGAACAGTGCGCTCGATACCCACCCGCCTCCCGCGAATCCCAGAGCGTCGGAAATAATGGTGAGGAAGAACAACATGAAAACTGTGGACACCACCCGCGGCGTCACCAGCTTCTTCATCGGATCGGTGCCGAGGGCGCGCATGGCGTCAATCTGTTCCGTCACCACCATGGACCCAAGCTCGCTGGCCATGCCCGACGCATTTCGGCCGGCGACCATGAGGCCGGTAATCACCGGGCCCAGTTCGCGGACCATACCCAGCGAAACCAGTTGGCCGATCAATGAAAGTGAACCGAACCGCTGTAACGTGCTGGCGCTGTTTTGCGCCAGGGCCGCGCCGGTGAAGAATCCGGTCAGCATGACAATCGGCAGCGACCCCACTCCGATCAGATCTGCCTGCTCGGTCATGTCCGCGAAATAGCGGGGCCGCGCGAACAGATTCGCCACCGCCCGGGACGCGATCTCCGCGTATTCCTGGACCGATTGGACCTTCTGTTTCGCGAAATCGCTGGGCGAGATCAGCTCCATGAGCGTTCAGAGGAAATATAACAGAGAGCAGCAGCTGCTAGCTTCTAGCAATCGCGGATGCCATGTGGGAGGTGGAAGCTAGAGGCTAGAGGCTGGTAGCTAGTAGCTGCTTCACTCTCTCGTCTTCTTCTTAATCTCGATATTCAAACGCTTGATTTTCTGATTGAGCGTGGAGAGAGGAATGTGAAAGCGTTCGGCGGTTTCGGTCTGGTTCCAGCTGCATTTCTCGAGCATCTCCACGATGAGGTGCCGTTCGCATTCTTCCATCATGTCGAACAAGGATGCGTCAGCGCGACTCTCAATCACCGGAAGCAAGGCGCCGCGGCCGGCGATATGGTCAGGAAGCAGGTCCGGCCCTATCTCTGGGCCCGACGAGAGCACCACCGCCCGCTCCATCACGTTTTCGAGTTCCCGCACATTCCCCGCCCACGAGTAATTGAGCAGTGGACGCATCGCTTCCGGAGTGATGATGCGCAGAGACCGCTGATTCTCTTCCGAGTACCTGCGCAGGAAGAAATCCACCAGCAGCGGAATGTCTTCCTTGCGCTGCCGCAGCGGCGGCAGATCAATCGCGATGACATTCAAGCGATAGAAAAGGTCCTCGCGGAACTTGCCCTCCCGCACCAGCTGGCGCAGGTCAACGTTGGTGGCTGCGATGATTCGCACGTCCACCTGAATTTCGTGAGTGCCGCCAAGGTGCATGAATTTGCGGTCCTGCAGCACGCGCAGAATCTTCGATTGCGTTTCCGGCCCCATGGTGCCGATTTCGTCCAGAAACAAGGTGCCGCGGTCGGCGATCTCAAACAAACCTTTCTTCGAGGCGATGGCGCTGGTGAACGCGCCCTTCACATGGCCGAACAGGGTGGACTCAAGCAGGTCCGGGGGCATGGATCCGGTGTTGACGGGAACAAAAGTCCGGTCGCGCCGCGGCGAATTCAAGTGCAGCGCTTTGGCAATCAGTTCCTTGCCCGTCCCGCTCTCGCCTTGCAGGAGTACAGTCGAGCGGCTGGGGGCGACCTGTGCCACCAGGTCGAAGATCTTGAGCATGGGCTCGCTTTTGCCCACAATGTTTTCGAAGTTGTAGCGCTGCTTGAGAGCGCGCTTGAGCTGGACGTTCTCTTCTTCCGTGCGGCGCCGGGACACCGCCGCGCGAACATCCGCTAGCAGCTTCTCGTTGTCCCAGGGTTTCTGCAGGAAGTTGCCGGCCCCCCCTTGCATGGCCCGGACTGCATCCTCTACTGTGCCGTATGCCGTGATGATAATGACTGGAAGTTGCGCATCGAGGGCACGGATTTCCGGCAGCAACTCAATCCCGTTACGACCCGGCAAGGCCAGATCCAGCAACACCAGATCGAACGGTTGCTCTCCCAGCTTGGAGAGACCTTCCTCCCCGTTGGCTGCCGTTTCCACATCGTAGCCTTCGAGTTCCAGCAGCGTCTGCAGCGACTCGCGGATTTCCGCTTCGTCGTCAACGATCAAGATGCATCCTTGTGCCGGCAAGGCCCTACTCATGCGCCTCGGAATGACGGCGACTTCAGACATTCACAACCTTCCTCATCAAAGGAAACTCAAGGTAGAACGTTGTGCCCGCATCCGGAGAACTCTCCACCCGGATTTTTCCCGCGTGCTCCTGAATGATTCCGTAGGTCACCGAAAGCCCCAGCCCGGTGCCACGCCTTTGATTCTCCTGCGGCGTTGTCTTGGTGGTGAAGAACGGATCGTAAATGCGCTGGATGTGTTCTTGCGCGATCCCGGTGCCGGTATCAGAGATCGCCACGCTCACTCCATCGCCGTTGGACGTCGCAACCCGCAAGGTCCCGCCGCCCGGCATCGCGTCTTTGGCGTTGAGAAACAAATTCAAAAAGACCTGCTGCAAGCGCCCGGCATTGCCCTGGATCATCGGCAGCTGCGGCGCTAGCTCATCCTCCACCACAACCTTGGTGGTCTTGAACTGATGTTCCAGCAGGCTCAAGGTGTCGAGGATGATGCGGTTCACGTCCACTTCCGCGAATTCCGACGCGCTGGTACGAGAGAAATTCAGCAGATTGTTGACGATCTCTGACGCACGGAATGTCTGCCGCGTAATCTTATCGAGCAGGCCGCCCTTTTGTTCGTCTCCCTGAAGCTGCTTGGACAGCATCTGCGCATAGGAGGAAATGACGGCCAGCGGGGTATTCACTTCATGCGCCACGCCCGCCGCCAGCAAACCGATGGACGAGAGCTTGTCGGCCTGGGAAAGCTGGGCCTCCAGCCCTACCCGTTCCGTAATATCGTCCATGATGATCAGCCGACCCACCACGCTGAATTTCTTGGTCACCAGAGGCGCTATAGCGACGTTTACGATTCGCGTCTCCCCGGTGGGGGCGGCAAGCCGGAACTTGTAGAGGTTGTGAATACCCGGGCTCTGACGCGTCCGGTAAAACTCTTCCACAAAGTCCGCCGGGAAAATCTCGCTTAGCGGACGCGTGAGCGCCTGCCAGCGCGGCAGCGCATACATGACTTCCATTTGCGAATTCCAGGACTCGACCCGGTCCGCCAGGTCCACGGCCAAAACTCCGACGTTGATGGACTCGACGATGTTCTCGTTGAAATCCTTCAGTCGCTCGTATTGCGCAATCTTCTGCTCTAAAGAGGCGTACAGCCGGGCGTTCTGGATGGCGATGGCGAAATAATCCGCCAGAGTCTCGAGCAGCTCAACGTCTTCGCTGGAAAGGAAATCTCCTTCCACCGTCTTCCCCAGTCCGAGAACTGCCACGGTGCTTTTCTGCGCACGGCAAGGGATGTAGTAGTTGAGGTCAAGACGTGCAATGGTTTCCTGCGCGCTTGCGGTCTCTCGCGGAACCCGGTGAGTATTCTCGAAAAAGATGTGCCCCTCGCCGGTTTCCGGCCGCGTCGCACTCAGGAAGCCAAGGTCGAGTCCGCCCGTCTGCTGGATTCCGAACGACTTGGCCAGCAGAAAGCGATCCTGCTCGCCGCTGGCCAGAAAAATCGCCATCCGGTCAACCAGAAGCGTACGCGACAGCTGATCCACAACCGCGGTCAGCATCTTGTCGAGATCGGTCTCGACATTGAGTTCGCGTCCGAATTCAATCAGCGTGTGGCGGTAGTCGTAACGAGTGCGGTAGAACAGCCGGTCAATCCGCCCTTCAATCCATCGCCGTACCGGGTCAAACAAAAGCGCGGTCACGACAATCAACAGCACCAGACCGGCACGGCCCAGGCTCGGCATTCTGGCCTGCACCACATAAGCGATCACCGCGACAATACCGAAATACGCGCCTGCAATGGCCACTGCAGCAAGGGTGTAGGCCATGCCGCGCTTGAAGATCAAGTCCACATCCATCAGCCGGTAGCGGAAGATAGCGTAGCCGAAGGTCAGCGGCAGGATACCGAGCGAGAGCACGGAAAGCTTCATGGCATCTGTTGGCACAAAACCCAGCAGGAATGGGACCGCATAGACCAGTGTGAACGGCGTGATTGCCAGAATGGTGCCGCGCGTCACCCACTTTAGCTGCTGCCGCAAAATTGTTCGGTCGGCCCGGCGATAGCTGTGCAGTAGAACCAGCGCAGCAGACACGAAATACACAACCAGATACGCCATGTACAACCGGTTGATCTGCGAGTCCAGCCGTTCGCTCGCACGCGACAAATTCATCGCGAGGAGATGAAATGCTAGAAGCAGCAGTCCGGGCAAATAGAGCGTTGGGATCGCCCAGCGGTGTTCTCGGAGCAGCCTATGCTCTTCGGGGAACGTAAGTACAAAGTGCAGGAAAATAGCAGGCTGCAGGAGCCAGGCTACGTCGTTGGCCCAGTATATCGTCCAGTCAAACGGGTTCAGCTTGCCACTGAAATGGAAGGCGTGGAAAACGAATGAAACCAGGCAGAAAATATAGAAATGTGTTGAACCGGGAGCGGTCCAGCGACGGAACAGCACGTACAGTCCAATCCCGAGGTAAACCATCGCCACCAGACGCAGCCAGTCGTTCGAATTACGCTGGGCTGGAAGCAGAATCAGAGCTGTATCCAACGGGACCGAGCCGCGTACCAGGGAGTATGTAACCTTCGACCACGCGCGGTCGTTGTAAAGCTGCTGAGTGACGGCGCTGGTTCGACTGACCGGGTGCCCGTCCACCGCCACCAAACGATCTCCGGGCTTAATGCCGGCCCGAGTTCCGGGACTGTTTGCCGCCACTTGATCCGCAACCAAGTTCTGGCCCTGTTCGACCCACCGGATGCCGTCGTAAGGGGCCACAAATTGGCTTTCTTTACGGAAGTTGATCCCCGCCAACGTAATGGCAGCAGCCGTCAGCAGAGCCAGAAATACCGCAGTGAAGCGAATTTGAAAATCCCTATTCATCGGAGACGCAATTGGTGGCCCCTGATCGGCTACACTCACCCGCTGCAATGAATGCACGTTCCCTGCCAAGTCAATCGTTTTTTTAGACGAGCTAAGTGCCATGATCGTAAGCGCTTCCAAGATTATAGAAGGAGCTCGGGAACAAGATTATGTTTTTTGGAATGAATCTCTGGTATTTGGTAACTCGCTGGCATCACTAAGCTTACGTTGCGCACTATCTGTCTCGGAGGGCCAAAAAATAGGGGAGCCTACCCCCCCCTTTACAAAAGCGACAGAGGCGACATCTGTTCTAATAGACTCCGCTGCTGGGGCGCAAAGTTGTCCGGGGTCAGAAGATAATGCGAGATTTTGTACGAGAGACTGCCGACCTGCCGCCAGACCTGCCAGGAACCACATCCGGCGAATGGACTCTGATAGATGGACTCCGGGTTCAGTTCGCTCATGCCGGATCCGGCCCTGCACTGGTTCTAGTGCATGGGCTACTGGGCTACTCGTTCAGTTGGCGGCAGGTCATCCCAAGCTTTGCTGGACGCTTCGAGGTGTTTGCTCCGGACCTAGCGGGCACTGGTTTTTCCGATTGCGATCCCCGGCTGGACTGTTGTCTGACGTCCGCCGCCAGGCGGCTACTAGGCTTTCTGGATGCGGTCGGTATCGGATCTTGCGACCTGGTCGGCAGTTCCTACGGAGGCACGACCGCGCTGATGCTGGCGGCGCTGGCCCCCTCCCGCATTCGGCGTTTGGTGCTGGTTTCCCCAGCTAATCCGTGGTCACGGATTGGGCGAATCAGACTGGCGCTGTTACGAAACCGGGTACCAGCCATACTCTTCCCCATTGTGGCTCGCCCGATGCGGCCCCTTCACGACCTTTTCTTGCGCCGGATGTGGGGAAATCCGCGCCGCATCACCCCGGAAGTCTATCGTGGATATTCTGCCCCTCTCCGGCGGCAGGGCACCCTGGAACATGCTGTAAAGATCGTCCGCACCTGGAAGGAGGACATGCGGGACCTTCAGGCCGTTCTGCCGCAGCTTCGGAACGTCCCCACCCTGCTGGTCTGGGGCAGCAAGGACCGGGCCGTGGATGCCGCCTCGGCAGAACCTCTGCGCAGCAATTTCCAGTCCGCCCAGTTTGCCGTCATCGAAGGCGCAGGCCATCTTCCCTATGAAGAATGCCCAGAAGAATTCGTCCGAATTGTGAACGGCTTCCTGCAATCGTCCTCGGCGTCGGGCGGTGCTGACCGGGAAGTAACCTGACAATCCCCGACCTTCAGTGCTAGGCTCAGACCAGCTTGGCTGAAATGACTCTCCAATCCGCCCCAGTGGGCAGCCTGAACCGGCTAATGCGCGCTTTCCGCGCCGAGAATTCTGGCGCGTGGTTGCGTTTTCTGCTGGCCGCGATTGGACTCGCCCTCGCCTTTGCTGCGGCGATCTTTTCGACTGCATCCCGCGATGCTGGCAACGTTCCCGCGACGGTGATTCTCGCGTCTCTGGCACTGCTCATAGCCGCCGGCGTTGGATTGGGAATCGTTCCCTATCTCGCCCGGCGAGTTGGCGCCCGGCGTGTTCGCGAGGCACTGGATTTCGAAGTCACCAAAGCCGGCGCGCTCTACGCGATTGTGGTGCTGCTGATTGGTATAGCCGCACTGAACACCGGAAACAACCTGCTTTACATCATCGTCGCCGCCATGTTGGCGGCAATCGTGGTTTCCGGCATCGCCTCTGCGCTTTGTCTGCGAGGACTTGAACTCGAACTCAAAATCCCAGAACATATTTTCGCCGGGACCGAAGTCCCCGGGACGCTTTGTGTGCGCAATCCCCGCAGGTGGGTCCCTTCGCTTTCCATTTCCGCTACCCCGGCAGAAAACAATGGGAAAGAACGCAAGCGCTGGAGCTGGGTGGCGACAACCTTTCCGGTGCCGCCGTGGCGTCCTCCCGAGCGGCAATGGCTGCAGTTGCCGGACCGCAAACTTCGCCGGATATCGGTTGACCCGCCCTCGGGCGTTTTTCACGAGGCCGCGTATTTCCCGCTGATTCCGCCGAAGATTCAGCTTCAGGCGGAGGTCGGGTTGAATTTTCGCCGCCGCGGCCGCTACCAGGAGCGTTTCAGCCTCTCCACCCGCTTCCCATTTGCGTTTCTGGTGAAGACCCGCCGGGTTGCACTCAGTCGCGAGGTCCTCGTCTATCCCGAACTGGCGAACTCTGAGGAAGTGGTCGAACTGTTGCCAGTGCTGAGCGGGAAGTGCGAAGCCTATCTACGAGGGCTGGGTTCCGACCTATACCGAATCCGCGAGTATCTTCCGGAGGACTCTGCCCGCCACGTGGACTGGAAAGCCACCGCCAAGTCTGGCGCGCTCAAAGTCAGGGAATACGCGCGCGAGGACGAACGCCGCTTGCGCCTGGTCTTCGACAACCCGGGGCCGGGTGTCATCTCGAACCAGGCCTACGAGCAAATGGTTTCGCTGGCCGCATCCCTGACTTGGCGCCTTTCCCAGCAGAACGTCTTTCTTTCTTTCGTTTGTCAGGATTACGAGGGCGTCGGCGATTTCTACGGATTCCTGCAGTACCTGGCCACGATTGCACCCCAGGCAGGCCCCTCCCTCCTGAATGCCCTCGCCGGATCAACCGATTACAGCCTGGTGTTCACTGCCTGCAAGCGAGGGACTATTCCAGCCGCCCTGTGGGCAAGTTCCTACTTCCTCTTCGCCGAATAGAGGACTAGGGGCCGCCGATACGGGCACTCCCGCCAATGGTCTGATCTTCCCCAGCTCCCTGAACGAATTCCCACAGTAACCATCGCCCTGGTTACCACGGTTCATTGGCCCTTCGGGGGATAACTGCTAAGGTTCGTTCCAGAAAGACCTCCGGAATATGTCCAGCCCCCAAATCCAGCTTGCGCTCTGGGTCTTGCAACCCGCGTTGCAGGCTGCGGTCGCGGTGATCGTTTTCCGCCGCAGGCTGCACATGGAATTTCCGGTATTTTTCGCGTATACCCTCACTCAGGTCGCACTTTTCGCCGTCGAGTTTCCGGTTTATCGGTGGTGCAGTTCCTCCTCGTATTTCTATACTTTTTGGATTGCCGCCGCGGTAAACGTAGTCCTGGCTTTCAAGATCATCCACGAAGTCTTCCTCGACATTTTCCGCCCCTATCCCGCGCTCCGGGACTTGGGAACCGCTCTGTTCAAATGGGCGGCGTTGATCATGGTCCTGGTGTCGGTGGTAGTAATTTCGATTACTCCGGGCTGGGACGACCCGCTCATGAAAACCATCCTGGTCGTACAGCGGTGCGTCCGCGTCATCCAGTGCGGCATGGTGTTGTTTCTGCTGGCGTTCTGCAAAAGCCTTGGCGTCTCCTGGAGACGGCAAAGTTTTGGCATCGTTTTGGGATTCGGTATGTTCGCCGCGGTCGAACTCCTCACTACCGCTCTCTACTCCGGTTCCCACGTGGGCGGACAGGCGGTCAATACCATTAACATGACCGCTTACAACGGCGGCATGATTCTCTGGTTGCTCTATTCCGTGCTGAACCGCCGCGAGGTATTGGTGCCGGTACTGGTTCCGCAGCGTTGGGACCACGCTCTCACCGATATCCATCCGCACCCCGACTCCGAATCGCTGATTCCCATGTTCGAGCACATGGTGGATCGCGCCTTCTCGAAAGCACAAGACGGTCACGCCTGAGTCCCCTTCCGCAGTCCCGTTCTGTCTCAAAATGATGCACTCATCGACAGATGGCTAAGCCCGCCTTGACACCGCAGATATAATTTCTCCCAACTAAGGGTTCCGCTCCCAGGGACCCGCATGTGAGGAGAAAGCCATGAGACGTGCGGTCAGGACTTTAGTCCTGGTGGTAGCCGTGGCATGCACTTGTCTGGCAATGGCCACGACGATCAGCACCAAAACACACGACGCTCCAATGCCGTTGTGTCACCGGACGATTTGCTGGTAGCAAATTATGCCGACTCCGCCTTGTGCGGAGACACACTATGGGCCCGCGACTGCGAAAGCAATCCGGGCCCTCTTTTATTTCTTGGTAATTCTTGGTTAAGCCGCCGGTTCTTTCCCGCTGAGAAGCTGCTTCAGAAGTTCCACACTGTGCGCCGGAGGCTTGCAACTCCCGCCCGAACAAAGCACAGCAACCGTTTTTCTCTGCTTCAGCGCCGGCAGCTGCGGAACGGTTGCAGCGAGCGTCGGCGGAAGATTCGGTTCGACCGCCTGGCTGAAATTCAGTTTCAGCACTGATCTGCCAAAAGACGACCTGCCGAAAGAGGACGCCGCCACTGCCTCTGCGTAAAGTTGCGTCGCAGTTTCGTCCTCTCCGACAATCACGATCTGCGTATGCGGCTCGGCGAAGTGCACCGCCGCAATCCCATACGTCGCCGCGAACAAACCGTACTGCCCGGCAGCTCCCGCCAAAAGTTCCAGCGTCTGCTCGGCTTTCTCCCGGTATCCGGCTTCGTCGGTATAGCCCTGCATTCGCAAGAGCGCAATTGCCGCCATCGGATTCCCCGCCGGAGTGGGCGAGTCTTGAAACGGTTTGCGAGCAGTGTTGAGCACACCTAGCGGTTCCGAGGTTGGTTGTGCGTCGAAAAATCCGCCGGAAACAGAATCATAAAACCGCGCAATCATCTGGTCGGTAATTTGCCGCCCGATGCGGTAATAGCTTAAGTCCGCGGTGGATTCATACGCGTCCAGACAAGCGTTGGCAGTGCAGGCGTAGTCGTCGAGAAATCCAATCGTTTCGCGTCGGGCCGCGCCCACATCCGAGTACGCCACCACATGCTTGAGTCCTGCATCGGGAGTCCACGCTTCTGCCAGGATGCGGTCAATGGATCGCAGCCCGAACCGCCGCGCTTCATCCAAACCCAGCACGCTCGACGCCTTCAGGTAAGCCGAAACACAAAGCGCGTTCCAGCTCACATAAACCGTCTTATCCACATACGGAGTCGTGCGCTGCAACCGTGCAGCGTACATTTTCTGCCTGGCGGATTGCAGAACTTCGCGCACCCGATCGCTCGAGAGTTTCAGCCGCACAGCAATTTCCTCGACCGGCGCCCGCTGGTAAAGCACATTCTTCGCCGGATTATGGTGCATCTCGCCGACTTCGTTGATGTCGTAATGCAGGCACGCAACCTCGGCTTCTTGCTCAGTAAGAACTGCTTTGGCTTCGTCCACCGTCCAGGTAAAGTAATCGCCGTCGTCTTCGAGCGAAATATCCGCATCCTGCGAAGCGTAAAACCCGCCATGCTTGCGGTCGCTCAGCCATTCATCCATCCAACGAATAATGTCGCGCGCGACGTCAGCAAACAACTCGGAACCCGTCGCTTGATATGCGTGCACATAATTCTTGAGCAGCTCAGAATTGTCGTAGGACATCTTCTCGAAATGTGGTACCACCCAGCGTTCATCCACCGAGTAGCGATGGAACCCTCCCGCAAGTTGGTCGTAAACCCCGCCCCGCGCCATCTTTTCGAGGGTCGTCACAAAGACTTGCCGAATCGCGTCTGTGGGGAGACGTGCGTCCCCGCCCGCCCGGAGCGAAGCTCCGCCCTTCGCATACTGATCAATCAGCAAATCAAGCGCCGAAGGATGCGGAAACTTCGGCGCGCTTCCAAACCCGCCATGCTCCGCGTCGAACATCTTCAACATCGCCTGCACAATCTCATCCACTACGCGAGGCGAAACGTCCCCGCTCTTCGCAGCGAACGACTCCGAATGCGCAATCGCTCCTTCGACCAGCTTCGCCTGCTCCGTCACATCGCCATTTTTCTCGTGATAGGCGTCAGAGATGGACATTAACACCCGCCGAAAACTCGGCCGCCCATAATGCTCGTCCGGAGGAAAATACGTTCCGCCAAAATACGGCTTCCCGTCGGGAGTAAGAAACGCCGTCAGCGGCCACCCCCCTTGCCCGCTGAGCGCCTGCACCGCAACCTGATAGCGGCTGTCAATATCCGGACGCTCGTCGCGGTCCACCTTAATGGCTACAAACCGCTCATTCACAATCTGCGCAATCTCGGGATCGTCATACGATTCCCGGTCCATCACATGGCACCAGTGGCACCACACCGCACCAATATCGAGCAGGATCGGCTTGTTCAACCGCTTCGCCGTCTCAAACGCCTCCTCACCCCACTCATGCCACCGAGTAGGCTGATGCATGGCGGACCGCAGATAGGAGGAAGATGCGTGGACGAGGGAGTTGAGGGTGTCGCTGGACATAGATCAAGTTTATACGCAAGGCGTCCCTGAGAGAGGGCGGTGGGTTCCGGGACAAGGTTAAGGCAATTATTGACACGCGTTACGTAACGCATTACGCTTAGATGTGATCCGCTCAATCCGCCACAAAGGACTGAGGCGTCTTTACGAGGATGACGATCCGCGCGGCGTGATCAGGGAACACGGCGAAAAGCTGCGGGATATTCTCGCAAGGCTTGATGCCGCCGCTGAAGCTGCGGACATAGACTTGCCGGGATTCCGACTGCATCCGCTCAAGGGCAAGTTGAAAGGTTTTTGGGCGGTAACCGTTCGCGCCAATTGGCGGGTGATTTTCCGTTTTGCCGGTGGAGATGCGCTTGACATTGACTACACCGACTACCACTGAGGAGACTGAACCATGCCAATGAAGAACCCGCCGCATCCCGGAGGCTTTGTGCTGCGCCAGTGCATCGAGCCTTTGGGCTTGACCATCACCCAAGCCGCCGCCGCCCTCGGAGTGACGCGCACCACGTTGTCAGAGCTGGTCAACGAGAAGCGCGGAATCTCTCCCGAAATGGCCGTGCGCCTGTCCAAAGTCTTCGGCGGCAACGCCGCAACCTGGCTTACCCAGCAGGCCCATTACGATCTGGCGCAAGTACGCTCCGACCGGATCAGGCTCAAGCGTCTGGAATTCGCTTAGTACTTGTTGGCACAGGACACAAGTGCTGGGATTCGCGTTTAGATATTATGATACCCGCATGTCCGAACTCCTCAGGCACAGAGCCTCGACAGCATTTGCTATCTTGCTCATGGCAGTCGCAAGCCTTCCCCTCGCCGCCCAAACCAACTACTTCACCGACTGGCCCGCCGGCACATCACCGCAAGAGGTCGGCAAGCGTGTAACCGAGCATTTCGTCACCAGTCCTCACGCGGATCCCAAGCACATCGTCTATCAGGAGGTCTGCACCTGGTACGGCGCGCTAACTTTCGCCCAGCTTTCCGGCGACAAAGACCTTTCCGCAAAACTGATTCAGCGCTTCGATCCGCTGATGACTCCGGCCGGATCTGATCTCATCGGCAAAGACCGCCATGTGGACTTTTCCGTCTTCGGCACGGTGCCTTTGGAGTTGTATCTACAAACAAAAGACCCCAAATATCTCGACCTCGGCAAGTCGTTCCCCGACCGGCAGTGGGAGAACTCAACTCCCGACGGCCTGACCAGCGAAACCCGCTTCTGGATTGACGACATGTACATGATCACCACCGTCGAGGTGCAGGCGTATCGCGCCACTGGAGACATGAAGTATCTCGACCGCGCATCTTTAGAAATGGTCGCCTACCTCGACAAGTTGCAGCAGCCCAACGGCCTGTTCTACCACGCCCCCGACGCGCCCTTTTTCTGGGGACGCGGCAACGGCTGGGTCGCCGCCGGCATGACCGAGTTGCTGCGCTCGCTCCCCGCCAACCATCCCCGCCGCGCCCGCATTCTCGAGGCATATCGCAAGATGATGAAATCGCTTTTGGATTATCAAGGCAAAGACGGGATGTGGCGGCAACTCGTTGACCATCCCGAGGCCTGGCCGGAAACTTCCTCCACCGGCATGTTCACTTTCGCCATGATCACCGGCGTGAAAAACGGATGGCTCGACCCCGCCACCTATGGCCCCGCCGCCCGCAAAGGATGGCTCGCCCTCGTCGGCTACATTGACCAGAACGCCGACGTAACCAGCGTCTGCGAAGGCACCGGCAAGAAAAACAATCTCGACTATTACCTCGCCCGCGCCCGCCGCACGGGCGACTTCCACGGCCAGGCGCCGGTGTTGTGGTGCGCGTCCGCGCTGCTGCGGTAGGGGTTTAGGGCTCGTGCTGCTGGACCAGAAATCAGAGCCCGCGCGGAATCAATCGAAAATTCTCGATCGCTATTTTTGCGCTCCATCGCTCGCGAGGAGACCTCAATTCAAAACGTATAATCGCCTCGTCGAACTTCTGAATCGCCGACTGCGCCGGCAATCGAAAGCTCAGT
>WNFC01001831.1_pt1 | contig 22586 bp, 27 predicted proteins | sample 5400541 | NCBI WGS metagenome assembly WNFC01 (sample SAMN13153342, study PRJNA577476) | soil metagenome | isolation source: 120 cm saprolite under Douglas fir tree site 2 hole 2 replicate 1 | place: USA:California | collected 2015-04-18
GCGTTACCCCTCTCTTACGGTCGACCGGCCCGAAGCCCTAAGTATCGGAATCACGTCGTAGCCCTCGTCATAGATCACCCGCTCGATCTGAATCCGATCACGGTGGGTCTCTTCGTACACGACAAAGACCTGCTTGGTTTGCGGCATGAATTAATGCCGCGTGGACGCCAGGTAGTGCTTTGACACGACGCTCCACGCTGCCAGTGCATCGCTGACAATGGATGCCCCACACGAGCATTCGTTCCTCGCGCATGCTCCCTCCGAGAGCCGCGGGGCCCCTACGGCGCCGCCAGTAGCTTATCGATGGCCGCACGCAGCTCATCCGCATCGGGGACGCCTTCGAATCGTGTGCGAATGAGCCCCTTCGAGTCGATCAGGAATACCCAGGGGTCGGTCTGAAGGCGCCACTCCAGCACTTGCGGCGTTAACTGGCGTTTCGATGGATCGGGCTTGAAGTCGCGCCAGATCTCAATGTGAATGAAGGTGAGCCGGCTTCGGTAGGCGGGCTCCAGCGACTGGAGGGCATGGATAAGCGGTCCACAGGTCGCACTGGTGCAGAAGGCCGGGGTAGCGAAGGCCACTAGCGTGGGGCGGTGCTGGGCGATCGCATCGGCAACGGACAGCTGGTGCATGTCGTCCGGGGGCTGCCCGCTATCGATGGTGCTGATGTCAGAGACGTCCTTCGCGGTCGGGTTATGGCTGAGCGGCGCCGATTGTCCAGGCGCCGGGACAATCGCATTGGCGACGACGGTGAACGGCAGCCTGATGACGGCATGCTCGCCATCGGGTCGCTGCGCCGTAATCTCGGCGCCCCACTGTCCAGCATGGTCGAACGTAAGGTGCGCGACGTACAGGCCCTTGCCTTCGAGCTGAGCCCCGCGGAAGGGAGCGTCCGACTCACTCTTCAGCTGCGCAGTCGTGCCATTGACCAAAAAGGCGCGCACATGAACAGTCGCGTCATTAACCGGTGTGTTCTGGTCGAGGATCCCGACCGGGAAACGCTGATCGCCCGCCAGGAGCTCCGACCCGATGATGACGGCCTGCAGGGCCGCTGGCGACGGGGTCGACGCGGAACTGCTGCTGTCGGTGCTGGTGCCACAGGCGGCAAAGAGGAACGCCATCACGACGACAAGCAGGGTCGTCCGAGACTCGGGCGCGACGAGCGCCGCTAGGCGCCCGCACATCAGGAGATCGCGATGAGCACGTGGGCAAGGCATACGGCGATGCTTACCACGAGGATCGAGCCCGCCACCGAGGCGACCCAGTGTGACAGGGACGGCGGCCGCGATACCGCCTGTTCACCCAAGAGTTGTGCCACCCTTGCCTCTGTCGAACCACCAAATGCCGGCAGCGCCTGAGGCTGCTGGACCGCAGCGTGCCAAATAGCCCGCCCGACCGGGCGGCGGCCCACCCGCTCGATCGCCGCACGATCGGCGGCGAGCTCCGACTCCTCGAGCCGTCGCTCCGCCCACCAGCTCAACAGCGGGATAAAGAAGAAGACATCCGTGGCCGCCTTCGCGAATGCCCGTCGCAACGGCTCTCGGTGGTTCGCGTGGTGCCGCTCATGAAGCAGGACGGCATCCAGCTCCGGGGCACCCAGTCGGTCGATTAACGCCGGCGTCACGAACACCGCGGGATGGAGAGCGCCAGCGCAGAACGCGAGTGCGCGCTCACCCTCGATGCATTCCAGACGCCAAGCACCGGTCCTGGACATCGCGGCAACCAACGGCTCCGGCAGCGGCAGCCGCCGAAGATGGGTCAGATCATCGGCGCTCGTCCGCAGCAGCCAGACGGCACGAACAGGCCAGCCTATCGCCGCTCCGATGAGGAGCAGGAAAGTCGTGACCGCAATTGGATACGACCAGACCATGGTGCCGCGCATGGACAGGCACGCGGCCCCCGCTGGACACCCCATGACCCAAAAGCCACACGCGAACGCGAGCGTCGCCAGAAGCCCAACCGCAACCCAGCCGGCTTTCTTCATTTGATGAGTTCCTCAAGCCGTCGACGGCGCTCGTCGCTCAACCGGTCCAACTCTTCTGCAAAGGCGGCCAGGGCCGCGTCCCCATAACGCCGGACGATCTCCCCGACATCCTGCCGGCTCGCCTGCGCCAGAAAGTCACGGGGGCCGCCAGCCGCACGATACCGGTGCGCCTTCTGACCAGGAACTGCTTTGGCCGTCAGCAACCCTTTCTGGGCAAGGCGAGCGAGTGTCGTCATGACAGTCGTGTACGCCAGCTCGGGCATCAGCTCCTGGACATCGCGGACGACGAACGTCTTTTCCACGGCACCCGACCACACGGCACGCATGATCCGGCCCTCGAGGGGACCAAGGAGAGCCGACGCACGGGCAAGGGCCGACCGGTCGGATGGCATTTCTCTTTGTAGCTTCCGTCCAGGCTTGGCCAACACTTTCTCCCTAAACTACTAGGGGTTGATAGTAACTCACGGAGGAATTCGATGAAAGCACTCATCGGCCTGGTGGCCGGGGTTGCCGTCGCGTTGCTCGCCCAGTTTCCACTCGAGCCCCTGGCGGACCAGACCGACCTCGTGCACTGGATCCAGCATGGCTTGCTGTTCTGGAGCGGCATCGCGGTCGGCATTTCGGTCACCGTCCTATACCGGCGGGGCCAGCGGAAGGCCGCATGGCCCGAGCGGTAACCGCCGATCCAGTAGGGGGCCGCCGCAACCTGGCGGCACAACTCTCGCTGGGCGCGCTCGGCGCGAGCCTCGTCCTGCTCGTGAGCCTGGCATGGCTTACAGGGGCGGCCTATCTGCTTGTCCGCTTGAACCTCCCATCGCCGGTCCAACTCGCTGTCGTGGACGCCCTGCACGTTTATGTCGGCATCGCCTCGATCGCCTTCTTCGGCGCAAAGGTTGCACGGGTGGGTTTCCGCCGACAGGTTGACGGCGTCCCCGACCTCCTCCTCTGGCATCGCTGGGTCTCGTGGAGCCTGCTTATCCTGTACTCGGGCGTCTACCTGACCGGTGTCGCGCTCCTCATCCCGTTGCCGGCGGTCGGCCGGCAATCTCTGGCAAACGCCCATCTGCTTCTGTCGGTATGGGCAGCAGTACCCACGACTTTGCACGCCTGGCACCATCGACGGTGGGCGTTGCCGTTCGTGCCCCGCCTCCCTCGGCGGATGCCCCGCCACTTCCTGGTTGCTGTGGCTGTGGCGATCGTCCCGTCGGCGGCGTTCGTGGTAACGCCTCGCGCGATGTCGCTACTGGCTCAAGTCGGCGCGGGCAATACCTGGGCCACATCAGCGCTGCGAGGCGTTTTCCTCGATCGGATGGAACGTACCGCTGATGGCCAGACGCTCGTTGCTGGCGGCGAAGGGCTCTACACGCGCTCCCTTCCCGGCGGCGACTGGCATCGCATCACCTTTCCACCCGACCTCGTGCTGGGGTTGACCACGCCGAATGGACCGATTGCCGTCTACGTCGGGACCGGGACAGGCCTCTATGCCAGCGCAGCTGTCGATGGACCGTACCGCCGGCTCCCGTTTCCAGCCCGCGAGGTCCATGGCATCGCGGTTGATCCGCTGGACTCCAACGTCATCTGGGCCAGTTCACGTCAGGGGTTCTGGAGATCCACCGATGCCGGCGCGCACTGGACGAATGAATCCGCGGGGATCGAGGCGCCACCGACTGCGTGGGCGATCACGTACTTCGACGGAACCGTATTTGGGAGCGACGTTAACGGCGTCTACCGGTGGACGGGATTGAGTTGGGAGCGAAGCTCAAGCCAGCGCGCCGTCGTCAGTCTTGACCCAGGCAGCGACGGCCGACTCTTTGCCAGCTCGATGGGACAGGGCGTTGAGGTGTTCTCGGACGGAGGGTGGCAATCCTCTGATTCCGGGTTGGTGGCGAACCACGGCGGTGTGCGCGTGATCCACGTCGATAGCATCACGGCAGCGCCGGGCGGCCGCACATATGCCGCCATGATGCTTGATGGCACGGCCACCAGCATCGACCTCGGCCAGTCTTGGACGCGAATAACAGCCGGGCTCGCGGCCGGGGCAGTGTGGCGGATCGTCCCTCTTGACTCCGGCCTCGTCGCGGCCACCGACCATGGCATCTACACTTACCCGCTCCCGACACTCGAAAGGCCAGGCTGGGTCTGGTGGCTTGCCCTTGTCGCGGCGGCTAGCCTTTTCGGCGCAGTGGCCGTCGGCTTCGCTGCCCTCCCCACCCAGTCAGGACGGGCGCTGGGGCACTAGCTCCGTGACTGTCGGCGCCGCACGATCGAGCGAGGCTTCGAGGGACCGGATCTGGTCGGTAATCGCAAGCTGAGCCGACTGCAAATCACTCAGTTGGGTGCGCAAGCCGGCGATCTGCTCGTGCGGAGTCAGATGCCGGTCGACCACATGCTGCGGGGCTGTTGTCGGCGGTGGAGTGGGCTGGCCCATGCCGCGCATCCCCCACATCATCACGAGCATTGAGAGTGGGCAGGCCGCCACCAGGAGCACAGGCAGTGCCGAAGTGAAGAGCCGAGGCTGGAACAGGAACAGTCCGACCGCGACGGCTGCGAGTCCGGCCACCACCTTCCAGTCGATGCAAAAGCGTCCGATACGCATGAGGTTGGATGCTACTATAGCACGGTAGTAGAAAGCGCGGCACTGGAGAACCGGCTTGACCAGGCTAAGGCGATGATTGGCGCTCGGCGGTTCTTCGAGGACGGTCGCCAAATCTCCCGGCGGAGCCTCTTCGCCCTACTTGGGTATGGCGCCTTCCTCGTCGCATCGCTTGTCGCCCTGCTTGAGTCGGTTCGGTTCATCTTTCCGAACGCCACCTATGAACAGCCTTCGGCCTTCAAGGCCGGCCCACCGGCGGACTATCCGGTTGGATCCACGACCGTTTTCATCGACCAGCGGGTCGTCATCAACCGCGACCCGAACGGCATCTATGCGTTCAACCTGATCTGCACCCATCTGGGCTGCACGCCGCGCTCCTTTCCCGACGTGACCAGCGACCTTGTCGCAAGCGGAATCGCGGGGATTCGGGACCCTCTGACCGGCCAGGCGGCGACCCGAACCAATCCGACGCTTCCAGGCTTCAAATGCCCCTGTCACGGAAGTCGCTACTTCCGCGACTCGGTCAATTTCTACGGACCTGCCCCACGGCCGATGGACCACATCGCGGTCGCGCTTGCCCCGGACGGGCGCCTGCTGGTCGATCGGGCAAGCTTTGTCGACATCCTGACCCGACTCAAGGTTTGAGTGCGGTCCGGCGGCTTTATTCAAAGGCGCCTCGCGACGGCCGTGATTCTCGCCGGTGCTACCGGCCTGCTCTCTGCCTGTACGCTCCAAGAGAACGTCGCGGTCGCACCCCCGTCTGGCAAGGTGGGCGTCCCCGCTCCAGCGCTGTCGGGCCAGACACTCGACGGCACGCCCATCACCGTGGACTTCCGCAACCGAAAGACGGTGCTCGTGTTCTGGGCTTCCTGGTGCGGACCATGCCGCCATGAGCAGCCGTACCTCAACCGGATGGCGACGGACTACGCGACCCGCGGAGTGCAGTTCATCGGCGTCAACTTCCTGGACCATGACCGCGCGGCCGCGAGAGCCTTCGTGGACGAGTTCCACGTTCCCTATCCCAGCCTGTACGACGACCCGGGGAAGACGGCAGCGGAGTACCAGGTGGATGCTCCACCGTCGCAGGTCCTGGTCGACGGGCGGGGCATCATCGTCGCGCGGACTCCTGGCGAGGTTACAGAAGACCAGCTCGGCCGCCTGATCCAGGCCAAGCTGCTAGCCTCCTGACGCAGGGGAAATGGCTGGCACACTGGCGCTCGCCTTCGCCGGAGGGCTGGTCTCCTGCGCCTCAACCTGCTTCCTTCCACTGATCCCCGCCTACATCACCTACATGGGCGGTCGCGCCGTGGCCATGCCAGACCAGACCGCCCTCAGCCAGCAACTTCGGGTCCTAGGCAACGCCCTCCTCTTCATTGCCGGCTTTGCGACGATCTTCATCGCCTTTGGCGCGGCCGCCGGGCTGATCGGCGCGGACCTTATTGCATACCGGCCCTTGCTGCTTCGGGTGGCCGGGGTGGCGCTGGTGGTCATGGGCGTCGTGTTGCTGGGCGGTCTGCCCTGGCTGCTCCGCCAGTTTCGCGTGGAGGTCGCGCACCGGCTGCCGCGGACCCCCTGGGCGTCATATGTGGTGGGACTGGCGTTCGCGATCGGCTGGACCCCCTGCATCGGCCCGATCCTGACCGCCATCCTCATCCTGGCCGCCAGCTCCGCCACCGCGCCGAAAGGGGCGCTTCTCCTGGCGGCGTACTCCGCTGGTATGGGCTTGCCGCTGCTCGTGGCCGCGGGGCTGGTCGGGCAACTCACCCGGTTGATTCGGAAAGCCTACGCAGTCACCCGCGTCGTCAACGGGGTCGCCGCCGTGGTGATGATCGCCATGGGTGGGCTCATCTTCACCAATCAACTGACCATCCTGAACAGCTACCTCCCCTACTTCTCGGTCACACCGTCGTTCGCGAACGCCTTCCAGGCATCGACCGCCCAGGACAAGCCGGGGATCCCGCGCACCGGAGGCGCGATGCGGGTCGGCGCCGTGGCGCCGGACTTTACCGTGACCGACGTCGATGGCCATCAGGTCACGCTGGCCAGCCTGCGCGGACACCCGGTGCTGATCAACTTCTGGGCCACCTGGTGCACGCCTTGCCGGGACGAGTTGCCGATGATCAGCTCCGCCTATCGAGCCCATGGCGGACAAGGGTTGGTGGTGGTGCCGGTCGACTTCAAGGAGTCCGCCGATATCGTCCGCCAGTTCTGGAACAACCTCCACCTCGAGCCGACGCCATACCTCGATGCGGACGGCCGAGTCGCCGCCTTATACGGCGTCGGCCTGAAAACGAGCGGCTTGCCCGTCAGCGTCTTCGTCGCCCGCGATGGGACCGTCAGCGCCTTCGCCCCGTGGGCGCTCGACCCAACGTACCTGGATCAGCAGCTGGCGAAGATCCTTTAGGCCCGGCGTCCTCAGGGGTAGGAGAAGGTGTGCTCCAGCTGTTGGTGAGGCGCCACGATGACGTCGCGCACCAGCCGGTCGTGCGCGTCGATCCAAAGGTGCATCCAGATCTGTGATCCCGGGAGGTAGACCACTACCTCCCGATCGGCCCCCGAAGTCGGCAAGGCGTACGCGTCGCCCGCGCCATAAGGAAAGCTTTGCAGCAGTTCCTCGCCGGTCACCTTGGCCTGGTTCTCCGCCGTTGCGCCGGGACCGCTGGTCACGCGCTCATCGATCAGGACGGATCTCTGCGCCCGCAGCGTCGCCACCATCCGAGCGCTCAGCGCCGGATCGGAGGGCACCGGCGGCCAGGGAACGGCGAGCTGAAGGGGTCCGCCCGCCCACTGGGTGGCATCAACGGTGATGTCGATGAGCGACGTGCCCGTCGGCCATTCATACCCGGCACGAAAGCAGCCCGGACCACAGCTGCCGGGCGATAGCGCCAGGCTCTGGCCGGCGCGGGTATGGATGACAAAGCGCCGGAGGTGAACTGTGCCGGCGCTGTCAGAGCCGCCCGGTGAAAGCACCTGGAGGACAACGACTCCAGAACTGGCCGTGACGTAGACCTCGAGCCAGCCAGCTTGGCCGGCCACGGTCAGGCTGGGACCGCTGGGGATCGCGGCGTCGTTCACGGGTGGCTGCACGGCGGCCTCCGAGGTGATCGGCGCCGGCGGCGCCACCGACCCGAGTAGAGACGCGACCCCGACGACGCCAATGAGCAGGCCCATCTCGATTCGGGTCAGTGCCCGCAACCGTGGCCGCGGCGGAAGTGACGGCCGCCAAATCCGGAATCGTCTCGCCCAAGCGGCCGCCAGCAATGCAACGAGCACGAGTGCGGCCTTGAGAAGCAGAATGCGACCGTACGCGGTGGTCAGGAGTTGGTCGGACCGGCGAATCTGCCCCACAGCGAGGATGATTCCCGTCCCCACCACCAGAGCCGCGCTCGCGAGCGCCACCGTGGCATACCGCCGTACGGCATGGATGATCTCTTCCCACGTGGCTGATCGACGCCAGATGACACCCACCAGGTGAGCGAGCATCCCAACCCAGAGCGCGGCGACCACCACATGAATAACGACTGCAGATTCCTGCCAGAGCTCGCCCGACACGCCCGGGTGAGCTCGAAGCGCCTGCGCCGCAAGGCCGCTGGCCAGCATCAATGGCAAGGCCACTCGGGCCTCCTGCAGCCTCCAGCCGATGGCGCTTCCTACCGTCAGCGCCAGCGTAATCAGTGCCAGGAGACCTGCCTGCGTGGCCACGGCGGTCGCGATCGCGCTCGAGATGGCTTCGCCACCCGCCCCGACGCGTGCCACGGCGAGCGCGAATTCCTGGACCGTCCCGGCGATCACCAGGACGTGCAGCATATATAAGGATGCGCGGTCGCCGGTGATCCGGCTCTCATTCCAGACCCATCGGCGACTGACCACCGTACCGAGCAGGAGCGCCAGTCCACCAATCACGAGCCAGGTCGAGAGCGCCTCGGGCCAATCGGCTGGACTGGTGGTGCCGCTGGTCACCGCTGGAAGGACCGCCGTCGCCCCTATGCCAAAGACGAAGTCCCCAGTTGACGGGTGTCCGTCTTCCGAAAGCGCTTGCCAGGTCACCTGGTACGTCCCTTCAGCCAGCCTTGGGAGCTGGACAGATAGTGCCGTCCGGTCAGCCGATCGCTGGAGCGCGCTGGTCTCGATGACACGGCCACCCTTGGTCTGGATCGACGCACGGCTCCCGGCGAGAACCACCGGCTCGCTGAAGTCGAGTCGGAGCACCTGAGGGCTGGCCAAAACGCGCTGCCCCGCGGCTGGCGAACTCTTCACCAAAAAGGCGTGGGCTTCCGCCTCGATGGGTGCGGCGACGAGCAGGGCACATGCGAGGAACACCGCGACGGCGCCCCATCGCTTCAATCGCGCAGCGAAGAACGCTGCGGTGGCTGCTGGCACCCTAAAGCAGTGACAACGTCTGCTGATCGATGAAGTCCGGCGCCATCTGTCCTAGGTGGATGACCCTGACCGTCCCATCGCGATCGAGAAAGACGGTGGTGGGAAGCCCGAAGGTCACCCCATATGCGTCAGCGATCTTGCCGTCCGGATCGAGAGCCGCGGTGAACTTCGCCCCTACCTGCCTGAGAAAGCGCTGCATCGCCGCTTTGTTGCCCTCGCGAAAGTCCACGGCGACGACCTCCAGGCCTCGGCCGCGGTAGCGATCCCAGACCTGCTCGATGGCCGGCATCTCTGCCTGGCACGCCGTGCACCAGGTCGCCCAGAAGTTGATGAGGACTACTTTGCCGCGAAGGCCGCTCAGCCGCACGGTTCCGCCATCCAACAACGGCGTGGTGAAGTCCGGAGCGGCGTGTCCGACCTGGGCGTGACCAGCCGCGACGATGGTTGGTTGGCCGGCGCCACCCGACTGGCCTCGTAGAGCGAACACCGCCAGCACGAGGATAGCTGCTGCGCCGACCGCGAGGCCGAGCCATCGCCGCCAACGGTCCACGCCCGAGCTCATGGTTGGCCGGTCACGTTGCCGTTCGCCAGGAACGGTAGAGAGGCACGCCGACCAACACGGCCAGCAGCGCAATGCCGGCAGCCTGGACGAGGATCGGCAAGCCGCGCAGCGCCACGGCGACATCACCAGCCAGGCCGGTCGCCCAGCGGTTCCAGGATGTCAGCCAGTCCGGCGCATAACTCATCCGGCCAGTGACCGCTAATGTAAGGGCGGCCGCGGCCACCGCGAGAAACATGCCTCCCGCCAGCAGATCCTGCCAGGCGACGTGCAGATCACCGAACACGAAGCCTCTCGAGCGCGTCGCAGCTCGTACCGATCGCTTCGGCAAGCGGTCTGAGAAGAGTGCGGCGAGGAACAACGGGAAAACCATGCCGAGTACATAGGCAATAGCAAGGCCCAACGCACCGAGCGGCGATGCCGCTAGGGCCGACATGGCTACCACCCCGACGACCACCGGGGCACAGCACGAACTCGCAATCCCGGAGGCGAGACCAAGACTGAAGACGCGGGCTAGCCCACTCCCTCGAACCCGGAGGCGAAGGCTCGGGATCGGTAAGGTCCAGTGACGACCGGAGAGGATGCTCACCCCAAGGACGGCGAGGAAAACCCCAATGACAAGAAAGACCACCCGCTGATAGCGCCCGACCAGCTGGCCGAGGGCGCCGACGCCGAGGACGATGGGAAGCAGCACCGCCGCGACGCCCGCCGAGAAGATGAGGGCCGTCGTCGGGAGCCGCCGGCGTCCGCGCTCGACGGCAGTGGCAACGAACGTAGGCAGAAGTGAAACGACGCAACAGGGCGCGAAGAGGGCCAGGATGCCTCCGAGGAAGGCCGCCACCAGGGAACTCGAGTAGACGAGTGCGTTCACGGAAGCCGATGCCAGGGGAGCCAGCGCCGGGCGCCCTCTCGCTTACCGAGCCTGCGCCGCAACGCACCCTCGGAAATCCGCCCGTAGGCAACGAAGCTACCGTCGATATACACGGCCGGCGCGAAGGGGATGCCGTCTCGTTGCACGAACCTCTGACCCTCGGGACTGTCCCAGGCCGTCTCCTCAACCACAATGGGGCGTTCCTGTCCGAGTCGGCCAATGACGTCCCGGGCGTGGTCACACAGGTGGCAGTCGTGCAGGGTCAGCAATGTGACCTTGAGGGGCACGCTAGCCATGTCAGGTCTGCTTCAGCGCGCTGATAACGTCATCAACCGGGACGTGCATGGTGTCGGGCGCGAGCTCCTTCCACCGAATGCGTCCCGACGCGTCTACGACGAAGATCGAATGACTGTCGAGCGGGCCCATGTCCATACCGCCGGGAAGGTGAAAGACGCCGAATGCCGAGCCCCAGGCATGATCGCGGTCCTCAACAATCGGAAATGCCAGCTTGAGCTGGCTCGCGAGCGACTGAGACTGCGCGAGGGGATCGACGCTGACAGCGACCACTTGGCCACCAAGGGCCGTGATCTCCGCTATCCGGGCTTGCAACTCCACGAGCTGCTGCTGGCAGGCCCCTCAACCCGACTCTTCGTAGAAGTAGACGACCACCTTCGACCCGTGAAGCTGACTCAGCGAGAGTGTTTGGCCCGTCGTGGCCGGTTGCCCGCTCGAAGGAGCCGTGACGCCGAGGGCGACGCCTGACACCGAGCCGGATGATCCAAGGTGGTTGGAGAGGGCAAAGGCCGCCACTAGGATCGCGACCGCGATGACTGCTCCACCTCCCAGCCATGGAAGCGCGCGTGACAGACCGCTAGACCCGCTCGGCACCGGTTGCTTAGATCGGCGGCTTCCATTCATGGAATTACTATCGGCAAATAGTAGCACCGTTCTAAGCGGCGACGAACGATAGGCGGCCGACGCTGCACGCCAACCCCTGCCGAGATTTGACCTAATAGGTGCTGTGCGGACAGAGCCGTCACATCCGCTTCGGGCAGCCCTTGGAGACTACCGCCTGGCCTTGGCGAGTAAGGGATATCGCCGTCTCTGGCTGGCCGCTGTGATCAGCCGGACCGGCGACACCCTGAACTTCACGGCGCTCCCGCTGTTTGTCTTCGGCCTCACCCATTCCCCCGCCGCCGTCGGAGCAACGGTCTTTGCGGAGAGCATTGGCTTGATGGCTGGCGGGATCCTGGCTCAGTCGATCGTTGACCGGCTCCCCGCCCGACAGCTCCTGATTACCCTCGATCTCCTTCGAGCAGCGGCAGCCGTTCTGCTCGTCATCTTTCCCACGTTTCCGACCGCGGTTGTGGTCAGCCTCCTGCTGGGGCTCGGCACGGCATCGTTCTCTCCCCTGTCGAACGCGGCGGTCCCGCGCCTAGTCTCGGATCGGGCGCTGGTTGCGGCCAATGGCCTGCAGTGGACGGCGGGCGTCTTACTTCAGTTAGTGGCCGCGCCGGTCGCGGGACTGCTCGTAACCGCGGGCGACGCCCGACTGGCCTTCGCCCTCAACGGCGCCAGCTTCGTCATCTCGGGCATCGTCCTCCTCGGATTGCCTTATCTACCACGGGTTCAGGAGAAGCCCACGTCGGCATGGCAGCAACTCCCCGAGCTGCTCGCGGCGATCCCACGACTTCCCGTCCTGCCGCCACTTCTGGCGATGCAAGGGCTTGCTGCCCTCGCGGTGGGCGCCACCTCGGCATTGCTGGTCGTCCTCGCCCGCAATGCCTACGGCCTCAGCGGAACGGGGTATGGGCTCTGGTTGAGTGCGATTGCGGTTGGAGCTTTAGTCGGCCCGCTCCTGGTTCCTCTTCTCGCTCGGATACCGGCGTACCAGGCTGTCAGTGGCGCGTATGTCATTCGCGGCGTGGGTGACATTGGCCTCGGCCTGGTGAATAGCGGTCTGGGTGGCGCGGCCCTGCTGGGCCTTTACGGCGTCAATACCTCGTCGGGGATGGTGTCCTTTCAGACAATGGTGCAGCGAGAGGTTCCCAGCGGCATCAGGGGACGGGTGTTCGCGCTGCTCGACGTCGTCTGGCAAACCGGGCGCCTTGCTTCCATCGCCATCGGGGCGGGCCTGGCCGCGAGCATCGGCATTCGTGCCCTCTTTATCCTTGGCGGAGCCTTGCTCATCCTGGCCGGCGCGGTCGGATTCGCTGGCCTCAGGGAGCGTTCCCGTGCAGCGAGTTAGGAGCGCTGGCGCTTCCGCTCGATAATCGCCACGAAGTAGCGGAGTCTTGTGAAGAGCTCGCTGGCGGTCCGACGGAAGGCCGCCGTGCGCTCCTGATCCCCCTCGACCTCTGCGGGGTCGGCAAAGCTCCAGTGAATCCGTTCCGGATGCCCGGGAAAGATCGGGCACTCTTCGCGGGCGCGATCGCAAAGTCCGGCCAATTGCTGGGCGCACAAATCGTGGGCCACAAAAGTGCTGAGGTGGCGAAGCGCATTGACATCTTCGCGGCCGCCCTCTTCCACCGGATGGCGGTCAAGGGCATCAGTGACCTGGACCTCAGTTACACGCCGCCCTTCAGTTCCCCCTGGGATCCCGTCCAGGTCGCCGCGGATGCGTGGGTCCTTGCGGCTGCACGTACCTCTTAGGAGGGCTTGGTCACCATCAGCCAAACGATCAGGATGATGATGAGGCCGCTGCCGCCACCGGTGAGCTCAAATAGACGCTCCAATCGAGCCCAGTTCTTCGACGCCACACCCTCGGTGTCGGCGACACCGATCAAGCGGCGCATCAGCGGCCCGACGACCACATAGAGCAGAAGCAGAACGAGCACCAGCAGACCGACCGCCGCTCGTATCCAGAACAGGGCCAGTGTCCAGCGAGATGCCGCCATCCACAGCCCGGTGATGAGCAGCACGATCAAACCGGGTCGCGTGAGGACCTCATCGAAAAACTTCGCACTCCGAAGCGCAAACGGCAGATGCGCCGGGCTTCGCATCGCGAGCCGCAGCCAAAGGCTCGAGCCGGCACTGCTACCGACCGCCACGATCGCGACGAGGACGTGTACGAACTTGACAGCGAGGTAACAGCTCACAGTGACGCCATCAAAGGTAGCTAATCGAGGTCGGCCGGCGGCGGCTCGGCGGGATTACGGATGCCCAGGAAGGCCACCAGGGCACCGGCCATGGCGATGAGCACCCCAGCCCCCATGGCGCCCCGATAGGCGTTGATCGAGGCCGAACGCAGTTCGGGCAGCAACTGCGGTCGTAACCGCGGCGGCATCGCGATCTGCAGCGCCCCGCTCGGCTGGTCGCGCGCCAGCTGGATGACCCGAGCCCGCTCCAAATCGACCGTCGGATTGGGTCTCTCGAGCGACATGCGAAACGCTGTGGCGAACACCAGCCCGACGATCGCCACGCCAAGCAGCGCCGCCACTCGGGCTGCCTCATCGTTGACCCCGGAGGCAATTCCGGCCTGCGAGTCGGGCACGGCGCTCACCGCCGTGTTGGTCAGCGGAGGAACCGTCAAGGCGAGCCCGAGACCGAAGACAACCACGCCGGGCAGGACATGGAGGAAATAGGAGTCACCGGGCTCGACGAATGCAAGCAGACCGAGCCCAACGCCCGTGAGGAGAATGCCGAGGCTCATCGGCATCCGCGGCCCCGTCCGTACTGCCAGGCGACCGAGCCGGGATGCCAGCCCGATCATGAGCAAGGTGACGGGCAGGGTGGCTAAGCCGGCGGCGAGCGGCGAGTAGCCAAGGACCGTTTGCAGGTAGATAGTGAGGATGAAGAAGTTGCCGTTGAAGACGGCGTAGAGGGCCAGCGTCGCGCCGTTGGCCGCGCTGAAGTTACGGGAGCGGAACAGCCGAAGCGGCAACATCGGTGATTTCGCCCGCCGCTCGTACAGAATGAATCCCGCGAGCCCCATCAGACCAATCGCCGCCGCGAGCAGGACGGTGGGGTCGTCCCACCCGAAAGCTGGACCTTGGACGAGCGCGAACGACAGGCCGCCGAGACCCAACGCGGCCAGCGCCGCCCCGATCACATCGATCTGCCGCAGAGTTATCTGCTCGTTTCGGCTGTCCTGGGCCGTCCAGGCGCCGATGGCGATGGCGGCGACAACCAGCGGCAGGCTCAGAAAGAAGATCGCCCGCCAGGACACGGCGCCAATCAGCACCCCGGCGACGAGCGGCCCGATCGCTGCAGCCACGGCCCCCCACGAGGCCCAGGAGCCAATCGCTGCACCGCGCTCTTCCCCACTGAAGGAAGAGGTGAGGAGCGCGAGGGTGCTCGGCATCACCAGCGCGGCCGCGGCCCCCTGGACCAAGCGGAACGCGATGAGCACGCCGCCGGTTGGCGCCAGGCCGCAAGCTAGGGATGCGATGCCGAAAGCACCTAGTCCGTAAACGAAGAGGCGGCGACGGCCGAAGAGGTCCGCGAGGGAGCCGCCCAGGAGCAGGAGCGCGGAGAGCGAGAGCAGGTAGGCGTTGACGATCCACTCTTGCCCGTTCAGGCTGACGTGGAGGTCCCGATTGATCGCCGGCAGCGCCAGGAGCACCACGGTCTCGTCGAGGATCGTGATGTTCAAGCCAATGATGGCGGCGATCAGCGTCCAGCGCTTGCGGGACGCTTCGCTCATGGTTCGGTCCTTTCGCGGCATGGCCTCCCGGTCCAGGCTTGGCGGTTAAAGGCGATGAATCTCTACTGTGACGCGGCCTTACGCGCTACCACCCTTTCGACAATTCCCAACTTGCGGTGGTCCATCCGCTCGACCTCGAACCCCCGCGCCTGCATGTGAACAAGTGGGTCGCGCACGAGGTGGTCACCCACGGTTCGAACGGTCATCGGGTCGAGGAGCTGCTGAACTGTTCGAACAGGCCAATGCGGGCTGGCCACATGCTCGAGCATCAGCAGCCGTCCGCCCGGACGGAGCACGCGCTTCGCTTCACCAACGGCTTTCCCGTCGTCAGGGATGGAACAGAGGGCGAGGGTGAAGACCACGGTGTCGAAAGTCTCGTCAGCAAACTCGAGGGCTTGTGCGTCGCCGATCCGCAGGTCGGCTTGGCGCCCGAGCTGGTCCGCTCGCTGGCGAGCGATGTCGAGCATCGGAGCGCTGAGGTCGATGCCGGTTAAGCGGACGTCCGGTGGATAGTAGTCAAGGTTTCGCCCGGTACCGACAGCGATCTCTAAAACCTCCCCTCTGGCCTGGGAACAAACCCACTCGCGGCCGCCTGCGAACCGCACCCTCTCCACGAGCTTGATGTCCTTGTCGTACCTGGGTGCGAGCTTCTCCCAGATGCGCCGGACACGTTCGGTTTCGGGCTCGCGCGATCGCTCACGCACTTGGGACACACATCCCGCCCATCGGGCGTCTAGGTTGGCTTACGCGCCCTAATCGGATAACCGTAGGTGCCAAATTGCCGAGCCTTATCTTCTCCGCTGGCACCGGCGAAGGAGTCGATGCGAGGACCAAGCTCCACGTCAATGAGTCCGGCGCCCCGGATCACCGTCTCCCATCCTGCGCACGGCAGGGCACCAGCAATTCACCCGGTCCAGAGGTCGATGTCACGGAGCGCGCTCTCCGGAATCGGCTTCTCGATACACATATCGGCAATCATCATCCGGCCGCCAGGCCGAAGGATGCGGGCCACCTCACGACACACGCCGACCTTGTCGGGGCAGAGGTTGAACACGCCATTGCTGATCACCACGTCGGCCCAGCCATCATCGACCGGCGCCTTCTCGACATAGCCCTCGCGGAATTCGACGTTTTCAAATCCGAGCTGCTTCGCCAGGTGACGGCTGCGCTCGACCATCTGGGACGTCATATCGACGCCGACGACCCGACCATCTTTCCCGACGCACAAGGCGGCGAAGAAGGAATCCATTCCGCCGCCTGAACCCAGGTCGACCACACGCTCCCCAGCAGCTGGCGTCTCCCAGTGAAACGGATTGGCCATGCCCGCGAACGCTTCGCAGGCTTCGTCGGGGAGCTGATCCAGGATGGCCCGATCGTAGCCGAGCCGGATGGCATGGCTTCGGCCGGTATGGAAATGGTACGTGCCTTCAGGCTTCTCCGCGACGTCCCGGTACTTCTTCTGGACTTCCTTGCGGAGTTCCTGCACATCGACGAGATCAAGGATGTCCGTCATGCGCCTCCGGTGCTAGTTGGGAACCATACTAGATCGCTCTCGCCCGGGGATGTCTCGTAGATGCCGACGGCAACAATCGCCGCCCCGAGCAGTTGCGATGACGGCCACTACCCAAATCGCGGCGACCAACCGGAGTTGCCATTTCCGAATAACGGATCGCGCTACTCAACGAGACTCCTCGAACCAGTTTTTCTCCACAGAACGCTCCGTCACACTCTGTCTTGACTTTCACACGAGGGCCGCCTAGGGTATTCGTGGGGGTTCACTGTGAGTGGCCGACCCTTGACGAGGCGCGATCGCCGGGAGGTCGGCAGGAGGCGGGAAGATGGCGGAGACGCGAATTACGCGCAGGCAAGTCCTGGTCGGAGCCGGAGCGGTTGGAGCGCTGGGAGCCCTTGCCCCCACCGCGGCTTTGGCCGACGACGAGGGCAAAGGAAAGTTGGTCCGCTGGGACCTTGTTCAGATCGTCAGCGGAGTGGTTCTGGCCGGCGGGACGGACACCGGCCAGGACAGCGCAACGAAAGACGTGGTCCACCTGACCGGGTCGGGTCAGGCCGAGCCGGCCCGGCGCGAAGCTGCCGGGGGCGGTACCTTTGTCCATCAGCACAGCGACGGGACGGCGGTCGCCCATGGCGTCTACGTGGTAACTGGGTTCAAGGCGTTCGATAATGCCGGAGGAACCCTGGTGGGAACGGGGTTAAAAGATGGGATCGGCGAGCTGGATGAGACCACCGGTGGAATCCTCTGGCTGAATGTGCGCCTAGTCCCAAGCTCCGGTCCCGCCCACGACGCGGTCTTGAGCGTCAACTGCGCCCTACCGGGTGGCCGCCCGGGGATCGAAGAGGGCATCACATTAACAGTAGGTCCCTTCACGTTCACCCAACATGGCGGGGCGACCGTGTTTCATGTTGTTCGCGGAGACGGCAATTAGGCCATAGGTTCGCGACTGAGGCCAACAGGGGCGTTCCCTACCCTCCGGAGGGGGCGCCCCGTTAAGAAAGTACCTTCATCATCCCGAGCAGCGTGGGCGTCAGGCCGCGCAGCAGCTGAGCTTGGCGACATCGCGGGTGAATGTCTGGGCCGCGAGCCTCATGCCTTCGGCCATGGTCAGGTACGGGTGGAACGTCTCGGTGAGGTCGGCGATGGTGAGGTGGAACCTGATGGCGTAGACCGCGGACAGGATCACCTCGCCGGCGGACTCCGCCAGGACGTGCGCGCCGAGCAGTTGATCGGACTTGGCATCGGCTACCAGCTTGAACAGCCCACGCGTGTCGCGGTTCACCAGGGCGCGCGGGATGACGTCGAGGGGAATCGTCGAGACCCGCACGTCGTACCCTGCCTGGCGCGCCTGCTCTTCGGTCAAACCCGCTGATGCAATCTGCGGTCGTGTGAAGGTGACCCTCGGCAGGGCACGAAAATCGACGGTGCGGGACTTCTCTCCGATCGCGTTGTCGACGGCCAGAGCACCTTCGTACGCCGCGACGTAGACAAATTGCGGCGCGGGGGTGCAATCCCCGGCGGCCCAGACCCGCGGGTTGGTCGTGCGCAGCGTCTCGTCCACAACAATCGAGCCGCGCGGGTCGAGCTGGACCCCCGCCGCATCGAGGCCCAGGTCAGCGGTATTCGCCCGCCGTCCAGTGGCCAACAGCAGCTGGTCCACTCTGACCGTCATCGGCTTCCCGTCCGCCCGGCCGCGGACCGTGATCTTGCCGGCTGAACGGGCTACCTGCTCGATCTGGGCGCCGATGATGACTCGCATCCCCTCTTCCTCCAGCACCCGCATGATCCCGGCAGACACTTCCGGCTCCTCGAAAGGCGCGATCCGGGGCAAGACTTCCAGGATCGTGACCTTGCTGCCGAGGTTTGCGAAGTATTGCCCGATCTCGAGGCCGATGGCATTCCCACCGATGACCGCCAGCGAGCGGGGCAGTTCTTTGAGGTCGAGAGCGGTGGTGCTGGTCAGGTAGCCCGTTTCCTCCAGACCGGGAATCGGCGGAGACCAGGGTAAGGCCCCGGTTGCCATCAGGACGCGGTCTGCGCGCAGCGGACGGCCGTCGACCGCCAGCTCGGCCGGGCCGGTGAAGCGCGCCTTCCCCCGGATGAAGTCGAAGCCGTAGGCGTCCACCAGGTCTGCATACTTCTCCTGCCGGAGCGCCGCGACCAGTTCATCTTTTTGAGCCACGACCGTCGCCAGGTCAGGCTTGCCCGCCAGGGTGGTGATCCCGGCAAAGCCATGATGGCCAGCTTCGTAATGGACCTCGCTCGCGCGCAGAACCGCCTTGCTCGGAACGCAGCCGACGTTGACGCAGGTGCCTCCGATGGTTCCGGCTTCAACCATCGCGACCCGAGCTCCCAGATCGCGAGCCCGGATGGCCGCCGCGAAGGCTGCCGAGCCGGACCCCACGATGGCCAGGTCGTAGGAATCCTGGCTGCCATTGCGAACCGGCGGCCGGGGGCTTGTTTCCTCGAGGACCTCGATCCGTCCGGGCAGGTAGCCAGCGTCTTTGACCGCGGCGACCAGTGCCGCCGTATCGTCGCCAGCAAGACTGAAGACGGCCTCACCCCGCCGATAATCGGCGCGGGCATCCCTCGCCCCAGCGGTTTCCAGGGCGTGCGCCACGTGCCGATTGCAGTCGTCGCAGGTCATTCCCTGCACCGTCATCCGCATCTGCTTCTTTGCTTTCGCGTTCATCTGCTCCTCCATGGGTGGGAATCCTCCTCAGCGCCTGCCGTTCGCCGCCGCTGCCCTCGCCGACCGCGAAGCCACAAGGCGAGGAAGATGACGGCTGCCGCAAGCGCGAGGGCCGACACGAACAGGAGCCGGTTTGCGGCCAGCCAGGTCCCGAGACCCAGAGCGGCAACTGCCGCCAGGAGCAACGGGGCCCCGCAACAGATGGCCGGCAGCAACAGCAACAGTGGTGTCCATCCTCCCGATCCGGAGCGTGTTCGGGCGACCGCCTCTGACGGGAGCAACGAGAACGTGGTCGCGTTGGCTTCGTCCTCCCGCTGCGCTGCGTCGCGGCGCTGCTCTACACCCATTCCGGTCCAATCCGAGTGCAGGTGGCCAGGTGCTGGGCGTGCGGGACGGCGAGCTCGTCCGCGAGCCGGAGAAGCTTCTCGATCCGACGATCCCCGACCTGATACCAGACCCGGCGACCGTCCTTGCGAGCTTGGACGTAGCCGCACCAGCGCAAGCAGGCGAGGTGAGTCGAGACGCGGGCCTGGGGGAGGTCGAGCAGGTCGACCAGCTCACCAACCGTCCGCTCGCGCTCCAGCAGGAGCTCGAGGATGCGTAGCCGCGTGGCATCGCCCAGACCCTTGAAAAACCGCGCGCTGGCTTTGACCGCGATCTCTGGTTTGTCTAACATAACTGGCATGCCGTATATTTTAGCAGTGTTCCCCGAGCAGCACCAGCAACGACCCGGCAACAGCACCGCGAGGTGATCTCAACGAATAAGCCCATCACGACAATCCAGCAACTTTCGGAGGCGATCGCTGCCGCGACCATCGACATCGACGAGCAGGGCCGCCGCATCGGGATGGCGGTCTATGACTCGCTCGCCCAAGGTGATCCGGTCACCCCCGCGGAAATCGGTGCCCACGCACACGAGTCCGAGGCGGTCGTCGTAGCGACGCTCAAGGGTTGGCCCGGCGTTTTCTGGGACGACCAGGGTCGAGTCGTCGGTTTCTGGGGTCTCGCCATCCCGGAGATGGATCACCGTTTCCACGCCGAGAATGGCAAGCCGATGTACGCCTGGTGCGCGCTGGACCCTTTCCTTATCGTCCCGGTGATCGGCCGCCCGGCGCGCGTCGAATCGAAGGATCCGGTCACCGGTGAGCCCATCACGATGACCGTAGCGCCCCGGGGTATCAACGATCTCTCCCCCGCCACCACCGTCGTGTCGTTCCTCGTGCCGAACAAGCCGTTCGACTTCGACGTGATCGAGAGCTTCTGTCACTTCGTGCTGAACTTCGCGTCGCGCGAGTCGGCGGAACGCTGGGCAGCGGAGCGCGAGGGCATCGTCCTCCTACCGGCAGCCGAGGCATTCGAGGTCGGGCTTCGCGCCTGGAGCAAATGGCACTCTCCGACGAGTACGGAAGGGCAGGCGACAACATAGATGACGCAGGAGGCGACCGGAATGGATGACGTAGGGCAGCAAACCAGAGCGGTAGCCTTTCGGCTCTTGCTCGAGACTGGCCGAGCGGTGTCGGCGGCGCAGATTGCGGCCGCGACCAAGGCCGCGCCCTCAGCCGTCGAGGCAGACCTCCGCCGGCTCGACGCGGCCGGGCGGATCCGGTTGAGCGCGGAGGGGCACGTCCTCGGATCGGCCGGGCTGAGTGCGGCGCCGGCCGCGCATGAACTCTGGCTCGGCTCGCGCCGGTTCTGGACCTGGTGCGCGTACGACGCCGTCGGGATTGTTGGGACGCTGGGGGCCGATGCCCAGAGCCTCTCCCGCAGCCCAGCAACAGGGGCGCCGATCCGCTTGCAGTTTGCGGCGGGCCAACCACCTGCAACGCAGGTCGTCGTTTTCTTTCCCGATGACCCAGGGGCCACAAGGACCATCGATGACTGGTGCTCTAACGCGAACTTCTTCGAGACCCGGGACGCCGCACTCTCCTGGTCGGCTCAACGCAACATGGAGGGAGAGGTCATCGAACTCGGCGAGGCACGGCGCCGGGGCTTGGCGAACTGGGGCCCCCTACTGTCGGCCAATCGTGCCATCGAATCGAGGTAAGACCATGGCGACAACGGTTGACGTGATTGTGATCGGAACCGGTTCGGCGGCCCAATCGGTGGCGTACAAGGTCCGGGAGGCCGGCCAGAGCGTGGCCGTGATCGATTCGCGTCCGTTCGGGGGCACCTGCCAGCTGCGCGGCTGCGATCCCAAGAAAGTGCTCGTGGGCGTCTCCGAACTGGTGGATTGGAGTCAGCGCATGCAGGGCAAGGGCGTTAGTGGGCCTGCCCTGTCGATCGACTGGCCGGAGCTGATTCGCTTCAAGCGTACCTTCACCGACCCCGCACCCCACGAGAACGAGCAGGCCTTTGCGCAGGCAGGCATCCTCGCAAGGCATGGCCGCGCGCATTTCATCGATCGGACGAGCATCGCAGTGGAGGGCGAGACGATCCTCGGCCGCCACGTGGTGATCGCGGGAGGCGCGCGCCACGCCAATTTAGGAATTCCCGGTGAGGAACTCCTGACTAGCAGCACAGAGTTCCTGGAGCTGGATCGCCTGCCGCGTCGCATCCTCTTCGTCGGGGGCGGCTACATCGCGTTCGAGTTCGCGCACGTCGGCGCCCGTGCCGGCGCCCAGGTCCGGGTGCTGCATCGCGGCAGCCGGCCGCTGCAGAAGTTCGACCCTGACCTCGTGGCGATGTTGGTGGAGACAACCAAAGGACTGGGGGTCGAGGTTGGCCTGAATACGGAGGTCGTGGCGATTGAGCGCCAGGCCGACCACCTCCTCGTGCATGCACGGACAAGCGGGCAGGAGCAAACGTTCGAAGCCGATCTAGTCGTACATGCCGCGGGGCGCGTGCCGGAGATCGACGACCTCAACCTGGAAGTGGCAGGGGTCGCGCGGACGACGGCGGGGATTGTCGTCAACGACTACCTGCAAAGCGTGAGCAACCCGGCCGTCTACGCGGCGGGTGACGCGGTTGCCAGCGGCGGGTTTCCGCTGACGCCCGTGGCCGGGATGCAGGGCGCCATCGTGGCCAGCAACCTGCTCAAGGGAAATCACGGAACCCCGAACTACGCCGGCATCCCCAGTGTGGTCTTTACGACGCCGCCTCTGGCACGGGTGGGTCTCACCGAAGAGGCGGCCCATGCCGAGGGGCTGCGCTTTGCGACAAACCACGGAGACACGTCGGACTGGTATAGCTCGCGACGGGTCGCACTGCGACATACCGGTTTCAAGACGCTCGTCGAGGAGGGGACGGGGCGGATTTTGGGCGCCCACCTTTTGGGTCAGCACGCGGACGAGGTGATCAACCTCTTTGGGTTGGCGATCCGCACCGGAATCCGTGCGAGCGATCTCAGGCA
>WNFC01001877.1_pt1 | contig 22565 bp, 20 predicted proteins | sample 5400541 | NCBI WGS metagenome assembly WNFC01 (sample SAMN13153342, study PRJNA577476) | soil metagenome | isolation source: 120 cm saprolite under Douglas fir tree site 2 hole 2 replicate 1 | place: USA:California | collected 2015-04-18
CGGAAGTTGAGAGTCGTTAGTGGAGAGTTGAGAGTGGTGACTTTCGAAGCTTGCCAACTCAACCCTCAACCCTCAACTCCGAAAGCCTTCGCGAGCAACGCTCTCAACTCAGCGTCATCTTTCTTGGCACCGGCACATCGCAGGGCGTCCCGATGATCGGTTGCGATTGTGCGGTCTGCCATTCGCCTGATCCGCGCGACAACCGCACGCGTTCATCAATCTACATCACGACGCCGGAGTGCGCGTTCGTTGTTGATACCGGCACAGATTTCCGCACCCAGGTGCTGCGGGAAAACATTCTTCATCTCGATGCCGTCATTTTTACTCATTCGCATACTGATCACGTCATGGGTTTCGATGATTTGCGGCGCTTCGGCCGGGCGCGAGGCGGCACCATGCCCGTCTACGCTTCCGCGGAAACGATGGCTGACTTGGAACGCTTCCGACTCGGTGAAACGACGATCACACCGCTGCCGGTTCCGCACGGAAACTTCGAGGTCAATGGTTATCTGTTCTCACGCGCCGAAAACAAGCTGCTCGCTTATTTGTGCGATTGCAGCGCGGTCCCGGACGAGATCGCGCGCAAGATCGAAGGCGTGCAGGTCTTGATTATCGATGCGCTGCGTCACAAACCGCATCCGACGCATTTAAGCGTGGATCAGGCCTTACAAGTCGCTTCGAATGTTCGAGCAGGAGAAACTTATTTTACTCACATTTGTCATGAATTGCCGCAGGCCGCGGAAGCAGAACTCCCCCCTCATGCCTACATCGCCTACGACGGTTTGCGCTTGAATTTCTGAGATGACGTCGCGCACTCGCTCAGCTGGAATTGCAATCTGTCTTGCTCTCGTCGCTGGTCCGCAGTGGCTACGCGCCGATGAGTCGCTTGCGGCGTCAACCATTGTCGTCTTCAACAGCGCCATTCCAGAATCAGCGGCGCTGGCGAAGTTCTATGCGGAGAAACGCGGAATCGCCCGCGACCATCTGGTCGGACTCGATTGTCCGCTCGAAGAAGAGATCAGCCGCGAGCAATACGATACGACAATCGCGGAACCGCTCCGGATGATCTTTAAGAAACGGCGCTGGTGGACATTGCGCGAGGAAGAAGATCCGCAACACGGAATCCTCAGCAACTCGATTCGATTCGTTGCCTTGATTAAGGGCATGCCGCTGAAGATTCGTTCGGCAACCGCCTATCCCGGCGATAAGTCCGCCGGCGGCGGGCCAGTCGGAGAGCGCAACGAAGCATCGGTCGACTCGGAGCTCGCAACGCTCGGCCGTTTCACGCGAGAAATTTCCGGTCCGGCCCCGAACACTTATTTTCAAAGCTATCGCTCCATCGCGGACCTTGAAGATCCTTCGCTGCTTTTGGTTTGCCGATTGGACGCACCAGCATCGGAAACCGTCCGGCGAATGATTAGTGATTCAATCGCCGCTGAGAAAAGCGGGCTTTGGGGTCGCGCTTATATCGATGAAGCGGGGAATACCTCGGCTGGTCTTGAGGTGGGTGACAAATGGCTCGAGGAAATTTGCGATCAGCTGCACAAGGCGGGGATCCCGGTGGTTTATGACGACGCACCGGCGCTTTTTCCGGCCGGCTATCCGATGACCGATTGCGCTCTCTACTATGGATGGTACGCGGGCAGCGTGGCTGGACCTTTCACACAGCCGGATTTTAGTTTCGTGCCGGGAGCGATCGCAGTGCACATCCATTCGTTTAGTGCCGCTACTTTGCGGGACCCAAACGCGAATTGGGTCGCGCCACTTCTCACCAAGGGCGCGGCCGCTTCGCTGGGCAACGTTTACGAGCCGTATCTGCCACTCACCGCAAATCTGAACATCTTCAACGATCGTCTGCTGCACGGCTTCACATTTGCGGAGAGCGCATACATGTCGATTCGCGCACTTTCCTGGATGTCAGTGATGGTGGGCGATCCGCTTTACCGTCCCTACGCTTCCTGGTTGCAGATCGATTCGAAACGCGATTCCGCGAAAAACGCGTCGCCTTGGAAAATGTATCACGACTTCGCGGTCAAGAACGCGAGCCTGCCGGCGCCGGAATTTCGCAGGCTCGCGCGCGAGCTGGCCCTGCGCGATGAGAATTGGCCCATGATCGAGGATCTTGGTTTAATGGAGGCGCATGATGGAAACTGGGCGGTCGCGACAAGTTATTTTCAACAGGCGCGGACGAGCTACTCGACACGGGACGACATTTTGCGCGCGGTGCTCGAAGAAGCGAATGGCTGGACGAAACAAAACAATCCGAAACGCGCGCTCAGCATGGTGCGCAACGTGTTGCGCTACGTTCCTAATGCGCCGGCCGCGGCGCTTCTTCGCCAAATCGAACATGACCTCAGCGCGCGCGTGTCCTCGCCGCCGAAGCCGTAACTTTAAAAACTTTGCCTAACGAATAATTCCGCGCTCGCTTTTCTCGATGAACTCGATGATTTGCGCGATTTCTTCGCTCTGCGGTAAATCCTTCCGAATCGCTTCGATCGCCTGCTGCGTGTTAAGTTTGGAGCGATAAATCAAACGGAACGCTTCCTTGATCGTTTTCAAATTTTCGGGCGGAAAGCCTTTGCGTTCGAGCCCGATCAAATTTATCCCGCGGATTTTCGCGGGATTCCCATCGGCGATCATGAAAGGCGGCACGTCCTGGACGATCTTTGAGCAGCCGCCGGTGATCGCGAAACGACCGATCCGGCAGAATTGATGCACCGCCGTTAATCCGCCGATGACCGCGTGATCGCCAATCTGCACGTGCCCCGCAAGCGTTCCGTTGTTGGAAAAAACTACGCCGTCGCCCACCACACAATCGTGACCGATATGGCTGTAGGCGAGGAAATTTCCGCAGTTACCAATCCGCGTTTTGCCGCTGCTCGATGTGCTGCGGTTGACCGTGACGAATTCGCGGAACGTATTTTCGTCGCCGATCTCAAGATACGTCGGCTCGCCTTGGTACTTTAAGTCCTGCGTTTGCTGACCGATCGAGCAGTAAGCATAGAATTTATTTCGCGCGCCGGCCCGCGTCGGCCCACTCAGAGTGACGTGATGTTGCAACCAACAGTCTGGCCCGAGAACGACATCAGCGGCGACGATACAATAGGGTCCGATAGTCGTTCCCGTCCCGATTTGTGCGCCTGGTTGGACGATCGCAGTCGGATGAATTTGCACGTCGCTCATAAACTGCGCGCAAGGAGAGCAACGAGATTTTCCAATTTGGTTAGGCCAGCCGTCACCTCTCCCTTCCCAAGGAAGAGGGTAGGGTGAGGGTTTGACGAGTGACGTTGCCGCTCGCACCCCTCACTTTTGTTCTCTCCCCTCGAGGAGGGGAGAGGCGACAGATACCGCGAGACGCCGCTCCTCATGTGAAAAGATTCGTGGCGGTTATTTGTCAAGAAACGTGAACATCAATTCGCCTTCGGAAACGACGGCATCGTTTACCAGACAACAACAGGTCGCTTTCGCGATGCGGCCACTGCGCGCCTTGGTCAGTTCCGCCCGAATGAAAAGCGTATCGCCAGGGAAAACCGGCTTGCGAAATTTCACGTTATCCGCACTCATGAAATAGCCGATGCGGCTGGTGCTCTTCGCAAGCCGCATTAGCAAAACGCTCGCGACCTGCGCCATTGCTTCCACCTGCAAGACGCCGGGCATCACCGGATGTCCGGGGAAATGTCCCTCGAAATATGGTTCATTGATCGTAATTGATTTCAGGCCCGTGCATTTTGTTTCACCTTCAAATCCGAGAATTCGATCGACCATCAGGAATGGGGCACGATGCGGCAAAATCTGCATCACTTCGTTGATATCCAGCCCGCCTTCACCCGGTGGAAATTTTCGCGGAACCGACATCGCGATTGTTTTCGCCTGTTCTTTCATGATGGCTCGCGCCAGCTCCGCGTTAATTCCGTGGCCCGGCTTGATTGCGATGACGTGTCCGCGAATGCGCTGACCGACAAGCGCGAGGTCACCGATGATGTCGAGAATTTTGTGCCTAACGAATTCATCCGCAAACCGCAAAGGTTCCTTGCTCAGCACGGCGTCGCCGCGGACGACAATTGCATTCTCCAGACTGCCGCCTTTGATCAGGTTTTTGTCCATCAGCGGTCGAACATCTTCGTAGTAAACGAAGGTGCGGGCCGGTGCGATTTCACGTTCGAAGATCGCCGGCGAAATTTCGGTCGAGAAAAATTGAGTGAAGCGTCCGTTCGGTCCGGCTTGCGTGCAAGAGATGCGAAACTTGTCATCGGGCAAGAGCACGAGGATGGCGCCGCTTTTCGATTCCATGTGAATGGGCTCGCGCAGGTCGAAAAATCTTCTCGGCGCCTCCTGCGCGATGATGCCTGCTTGTTTGATCAACTCGACGAAAGGTTGCGCGCTGCCGTCGCCGATCGGCGGCTCGTTCGCATCCATTTCCACAATCGCGTTGTCGATGCCCATCGCGGAAAGCGCCGCGAGCACATGCTCGACGGTGTGCACGCGGACGGAACCTTCACCGATCGTAGTGGCGCGTTCGACGGTTTTCAGGTTCTCGATTCGGGCATCGATCGTCGGTTCCTCTGGAAGATCTTTGCGTCGAAATTTAATGCCCGAATCCGCCGCCGCCGGCTGAACTTTCAAGGTCACCTTTTCGCCGGTGTGCAATGACGTTCCGCTGAGCGCTGCCGGTTTTGCGAAAGTGAGCTGAAGCTCTGGCGTCGAAGACATGATGGCCTAACTAACAAAGATTTGGCGCGGTGGCCAGATGGTGTTTGCAAACTACTCGAGCCGCGCGGTTTTGCTTTTGTCGCGCATCTCTTATTTGTTTAGCCGCATGCCGGATCAAGCTGAGGGATGCGCATGAAAAATCGGGATCCGTTTTGGGCCGCGCCAAGGTTCTGCGTCTTTCTGGCTTGTTTCGTTCCATTGCTGATTGCGAGTGCTGTATCAGCGCAGCAAATACCGCGGATCGCGGCCGGCTCAGTGAGCGTGGAATTGCAATCGGTCGCGACCGGTCTTTCCGCTCCGCTCGATTTGGTTTCGCCACGCGATGGTACGAACCGCTTGTTCATCGTCGAGCAAACCGGCCGCATTCGACTCCTGAAAAACGGCACGCTCGCGTCCACCCCATTTCTCGATGTTAGCGCGAGAATTATCGCTTCTGACGAACGCGGGTTGCTTGACCTGGCGTTTCATCCAAGCTTCAGCAATTCCTCCAGCCCGGGCTTTCACAAAATATATACTTACACGAGCGAACCTGTCTCCGGCTCGGCCGACTTCACGGTCCCTTTTACAGGTTCGTTTGATAACCAGGGCGTCCTTGCTGAATGGAAGGTATCCTCGTCGAATCCGGATGTGATTGATCCATCGACGCGTCGCGAAGTTCTGCGCATCGATCATCCGCAATCAAATCATAACGGAGCTAAACTCGCCTTTCGTGCGACCGATCATTATCTCTATATCTCACTTGGCGACGGCGGCGCAGGTAACGATGTCGGAAATGGACATGCGCTGAATGGTGGCAACGGCCAGAGCACCAACACCGTTCTGGGAAAAATCTTACGCGTCGATCCAATCGCGCCCGCTTTGACTCCGACGAGTGGCGACGCTATCAGCGCAAACGGAAAATATCGCGTGCCGGCGACAAATCCCTTCGTCGGTGTGCCGGGCCTGGACGAAATTTTTGCCTATGGTTTTCGGAATCCGTATCGTTTTAGTTTTGACTCCACCGCTGATCATCTCGTTGTTGGCGACGTCGGCCAGAACTCGGTGGAAGAAGTCGATATCGTAGAAATCGGCAAGAATTATGGGTGGAATCGCAAGGAAGGCAGTTTCCTCTTCAATCCGGCCAACGGCACGATTTCGCCCGATCCGAATCCGAATCCTGCGCTAATCAATCCGGTCGCCGAATATGGGCATGCAGACGGCGTCGCTGTTATTGGTGGACATGTTTACCGCGGCAGCACTGTGCCGGCGCTAATCGGCAAATATTTTTTCGGAGATTTTCTCGATCCAGCGATGGGGCATGGCCGATTATTCTATAGCGACCTCTCGACAGGCGTGATCCAAGCGCTTCGCATCGGCGCTGATGCTAGCGATCTTGGCGCAGCGCTCAAGGGCATCGGTGAGGACGCAAATAACGAGCCGTATGCGTTGATCGATTTCGGTGGTGCCAGTGGTGGACAGGCGCTGAAAATTATTCCGATTCCCGTCGCGCCTGCTCTGCTCAATCTTTCCACACGTGCCCGAGTCGAGACGGGCGAGAACGTGTTGATCGGCGGTTTTATTCTCACTGGCAGTGCGCCGAAAAACATCGTGCTTCGCGCGCTCGGGCCATCGCTCAACGTCAATGGGCAGCCGATTCCAGGACGATTAGCAAATCCCACGCTCGAATTGCACGACGGCGCCGGCAGGCTGCTCGCCGCGAACGACGATTGGATGACGAGTCCGCAGAAACAGCAAATCAGCAATCTCGGACTGGCTCCAACAAGTTCTCTCGAGTCGGCAATATTCGTTTCACTTCAGCCCGGTCCATATACCGCGATTGTACGTGGCATCGGCGTCGGGACGGGCATCGGCTTGGTGGAACTCTATGATGTTGACCGCAGCAAGCCGGCCAATGCGGTAAATATTTCTTCGCGCGGCCGAGTGCAAACTGGCGACAACGTGATGATCGGCGGATTCATCGTCGGCGGAAACAACGCGCAGCGTGTGATTGTTCGCGCCATCGGGCCGTCGTTAACGGCACAGGGAATTACAGGCGTGCTGCAAGATCCAAAACTTGAGCTTCATAATTCGGCGGGCGCGACAATCGCGTTAAATGACAATTGGCGCTCGAATCAGCAAACCGAAATCATTGCCACGGGTCTCGCTCCGACGAATGACAAAGAGCCCGCGATTGTGGCAACTTTAACGCCCGGCAATTACACTGCGATTGTTCGCGGCGTAAACAATTCAATCGGCGTTGCATTGGTAGAAGTGTATCGACTGGGCCCGTAGCTGTAACCGGGGTCGCTGACCCCGGCTGAATGGCTTAACTTCACCTCGCCGTGGTCAGCGACCGCGGCCACAGCTTTCACTTCAATTCAAAATCGCCGCAATCAAACGCCATCATCTGGTCCGCGCCAGAAATGCGAAATTGTTCGACCACGGCGCCATCGTCCTGGAAAACATCAATCGCTTTCTCGTCGTGCGCGGTGAGCAGCGCACGCGACAAATTCGGTGTGTCACTAATCGAGCGCAGCGGCAAACCATCGCTCGTTTTCAAGTAACTGCCGTCGGCATCGAATCCAACTGCAATTTCCACACTCCCCGGCTTATCTCGCTTGAGCGGATTTGGCCGCAGTGTCTGCACAATTTTTTCGGGCGCGTTTTTCGCGCCGGTCGCAACCGGTTTGCCATTTTCGAGCGAGAAATCTTTGTGCGCGACGATCTTTTTCTCGAAGTCGACATTCCAATCGGAAATCGTGCGTTCCTTCTGGGTCATGGTTGCGATGAGTGTCAGACCCCGAAGGCGCTGCAAATTTGGATTTTCTTCGAGCAGGAAGATTTTGTCTGCTGTGCGTGATGCTTCGATGCACCCAGGCTGCGGATCATCTTTCGGGCAGGCAAGCCGCCTGAGAACTTCGTGGTCTTTCGATAGCTGCTTCACTTCGCGTGATTCATTCCCGCCGAGCCTATCGATTAGCCATAATGTTTCGTCTTTACCCGAAGCACAGTCGATCGGAGAAAAAATGTGCGGCAGATTAGGAATCTCATTGCAGTGAGTGCCCATCCGCAATGGAGCTTCTTTTAGGACAGCGCCCGTCGCCGCGTCGCAAATAATATCGAGCTTCTTATCACCAGCGAGATCCGCGTTGATGCGCAACTCTTTGTCCTCCATCCAGAGCTGCCAAAGCCGCCGAATGTGCGGCGATTTATCATCGGTCACCCAGTCGTTAAAAAAATAGGCGACGCCTGCCACGGAGAGCGCCCCGACCGAAAAACCACGCGCACGATATTTTCCCGCGGGCAAGTCCTCTCCCGCATCGTTCTTTCCGTCCCATTCGGTGATGAGGGCATCATGGCCAATTGTGAAATCATCCGTGTCTGATTCCCGATGCAGAACGCGCACCAGTTTTCCACTCTGATCGTAAATGCCGAGACTGATTGTTCCTTCGGTCGGCGGTGGAACAAAGCTGATGCGAACTGTGCGTGTGGCATTTGCAGATGGCGCGGTTTCCGGAGTTGGTTGTGCGGCTGCAATCAATGTCGCAGCGCAGAGCGCAACTGCAGCAATTGGCATTCTATTCACAAAAAATATCGCCAGTTCACGTTTGGAAAAAGATTGTCGCGCCATTCGCAATCGGAGAGATAACTTTCATCGATTACTCCGGCGGCAAGATCTTCGTAAAGCCGATTGAATCGGCAAATATGATCGGTCGTGCGTTTGACCGCATACTCCCGAGCGGTTCCGGTTTTCATGAGAAAAGCCCAGTCGCTCGATTGCGCGAGCAAGAGTTCGCGCGCGAGTTGCCGCAGGGCACGATCTGAATTTGGCCAGGCATCGTGCGAATGCGCGCGGGCCACTTCCACCATTCGTCGCGCCGCTGCATGCAAGTGCGGATAAATCCAGGAGTTGCTCGGGTCGAGCCAAACTTCGAAGTATCCTTTGTCGCCCCAGCTGGAAGCGGCCGGCACAGTCACCTGTTGCGTCGGATGCCGCATCAGATACTCGGTCGGAGTCGTCAATTCGAAATCGTCCTGATCGTAAGCCGCTTTGCGAATGAAGAGCTCAAGAAAACGCGGACCTTCGAACCACCAATGGCCGAACAACTCCGCGTCGAACGGCGTCACCACGATTGGATTCGGACTCAAAGCGCGAACTTCCTTGAACTGCACGCGACGCCGCTGCAAAAAATCTTCTGCATGTTTCTCTGCCGTTTCTTGCGCCAACGCCGGTTGATATAATTCCTTGTCTACGTCACGGCCGGTAACGCGATGAAATTTCAATCCAAACCCGATGTCGCGATAAAATTCACGGTATGACGGGTCGCCGGGATAACCGGCTTCGGCACTCCAGACTTGTCTGCTCGAATCGCCGTCGCGAGCAAATGCGGCTGGACCGGCAGCGGTGAAACATGGTGCGAAAATTGCGCCTCGCGGCGGAGGATCACCGAACATCAGTCCATGAGTGTCGAGCACGAACCAGCGCACGTTTGCTTCCTGCAAAACGTCCTCGAGACCGAGCGTGTAAGCGCATTCTGGCAACCAGAAACCATTCGGCTCGCTCCCAAAATTTTCTCGCAAAACGTCGCAGCCAATCATGATTTGCGCGCGGACAGCTTCGGGTGATTGCTGTAGTAACGGCAACAAGCCGTGCGTCGCCGCGGAAGCAATCAGTTCAAGCGATCCCGCATCGCGCAGCTGACGAAAAACGGAAATGAGATCGCTTTTCCATTCGTCGACAAAATACCGCCGGCAATCGGTGAATCGTTCAAAATAAAAGTTTGCGAGATTCCGCAACGCTTCGCATTCACGATTGCGCTCAATTTCGCGGCGGGACAAATCGATCGCGCGGTCGAGGTAACGGGTATATCGCGTGCGGAGCAATGGGTCCTGCAACATCGCGCAGAGGGTGGGCGTAATCGAAATCGTGAGCTTAAAGGGAACTCCATCGCGCAGCAGCCGCCGCATCATCACGAGCAGCGGAAGATAGCTTTCGGTGATCGCTTCGAAGAGCCAATTCTCCTCGAAAAATTCCTCGTGCTCCGGATGCCTAACGAATGGCAAATGGGCGTGGAGAATGAGCGCGAGAGAACCGGGGGATTTCAGATTTAAGATTCCAGATTTGATTTTCTCAATCTGAAATCTGCAATCTACAATCTGCAACGAATCAGAGCGTCCGGCAGAAATCCTGGAAGCGATCGAGACCTTTTTTGATCACGTCGATGCTGGTTGCGTAACTCAAGCGAATCGTTCGATCGTCGCCAAAAGCTGCGCCCGGAATTACCGCCACGTTGGCTTTGCTCAAGAGCCGATCGGCAAAGTTTTGCGACGTGAGACCAAGCTGGCTGATATTAACCAGGACATAAAACGCGCCCTGCGGTTTCGGCGCGGTAATGTTGGGAATTTTCGAAATGCGATCAAACATGTAGTTGCGCCGCATATCGAATTCGTCGCGCATATCGGCGAGCGGTTGCTGATCGCCCTTCAACGCCGCGAGCGCGCCGCGCTGCGCAAATGAGCAGGGATTCGAAGTGCTGTGGCTTTGGATAGAGTCGACCGCCTTCGCGACTGCTTCCGGCGCACCCAGATAACCGAGGCGCCAGCCAGTCATCGCGTAGGCTTTACTGAAACCGTTGACCGTGATTGTGAGATCGTAGGCTTCTTTCGAAATCGACGCGATGCTGACATGCTGTACGCCGTCGTAGACGAGCTTCTCGTAAATTTCGTCCGACAAAATGTAGATGTCTTCTTCCGCTGCAACGTCCACGAGCGCCTGCATTTCTTCCCGCGTGTAAACTGAGCCGGTCGGATTGCCGGGACTGTTCAGAATGAGCATTTTCGTCCGCGGCGTCATTGCGTTCTCAAAATCTTCGGCGCGCAGTTTCCAGGAATTTCGCTCGGTCGTTTGCACGATGACCGGCTCTGCGCCGGCCAGCCGCACCATGTCGGGATAGCTGACCCAATACGGCGCCGGAATTACGACTTCGTCGCCCGGCTGGCAGGTGGCGAGAATTGCATTGTAACAGGAATGCTTTGCACCATTGCTGACGACGACCTGACTGGGCCGGTAGCTGAGTTGGTTATCGGCCTGCAATTTTTCCGCGATCGCCTGGCGCAATTCCGGAATCCCGGAGCTCGGCGTGTATTTCGTAAAACCTGCTTCTAGCGCGGCGACGGCCGCTGCCTTGATGTGTTCGGGCGTGTCGAAATCGGGTTCGCCGGCGCCGAAGCCGCAGACATCGATGCCCTCCGACTTCATCGCTTTCGCTTTGCTGTCGATCGAAAGGGTGAGGGAAGGGCTAAGCTGAGCTGCGCGCGCGGAAATTTCCATGAACGAGAAGTTGTGCGTTTCCAAAATGGGAGCGCAAGCTATTTGCGCTTGTAAAAGTTTTCAATCAAAGGTTTGAGATTATTCTCCTCCACCTGCACGATCGCCATCTCGCGCCTCGTATTTTCCGCCGAATCGGAAGCGTGCGCCGCGTTAATCATGATGGTTTGACCGAACTCTTTTCGGATTGAACCGGGCGGTGCTTTGCTTGGATCGGTCGGACCAAGTACTTCGCGGATTTTTCGCACCGCTTCTTCGCCTTGATAAACAATCGCGATGCATTTCTCCGTGCCCGGCTCATTTTTCTTAGCCGGCGCGACTTGGCTCGGCCGTCCGCCCGACATAAACTCGACAATGTCCTCCCAGCCTGTCCGTCCCTTTTCTGGCCCGAGTTTTTCTTCGAGCACCGGCAGCACCGGCCCGTAAAATTCCTCTGCTTGCGCGACGCTCATGCGGTGGACTTTGAAGCCGATAATGTAAAGACCAGTGCGCGAAAAAACGTCGATCACGCCACCGGGACGTGCATTCGGAAATTTGAAATTGTCCGGTTTGATCAAGACCAGTGTCTTTTCGATTTTCGCGCCCGCTGGATATTCGATTACTTTGTCCAAAATCCCGCCGTCCTTATCGGAGAATTCCGCCCACAATTTTAAATCATGCTCGACTGATTCGCGGCTGAATGAAGTCAACACGCCCGGCTCGAAGTAAGTGACCCTGCCGGAATCATCAGTGATATAATCGCCGAAAGTATCGCGAATCGTTTCGCCGCTCGTGCGTTCGTTTACGATGTGACCCACCGCCGCATGCACTTTTGCTACCGCATCTTCGCCGCGAAGAACTAGGAGCAACACGCGCGGCCGTTGACCATTGACGATTCCGGTAAAATTTTTGGAGACGTAATTGCGAATTAATTCCTGCGTCGCGCGATGACGCGGATCCGTTTCGGTCACGATCGTTTCGGTGTAGCGCCTAACGAGTTCAGCGCTCGGCGCAAACATGCGCGCACGCACCAGGTCGAGACCAGTGCGCGAGATCAAGCGCGCGACGATGCCGCCGGTGCGCGATTTGCGCATCGAATACGGCGTAACAATGACGTAGGAGAGTTCTTCGACCTGCATGTAGGCTTCAGCGGCTCATGATTAAACCGCGCCATGTGCAGGAAAATCGAAGCCGCTTCAGGCTTCAGGAAAGTAGCTGTCGTGCGTTCGTTACGTCAACCTGCTTTTTCTTGGTAGGGCGCGACCGCCCGTCGCGCCGACGGAACAAGTTAGCGCGATCCATTTGCCTCGCTTACGTGTCTCCGGCGGCGAGAATCCGTCGCGGCGCAGCGCGCCAAGTAGCTCACGTTCCTGATTGCGCAGAACACCGGAAAGAATCAGCACTCCGTTGTGTTTCAGCCAGGCGTTAAGTTTAGGTAATGCTGCGATCAGCAGCGAACTAAAAAGATTTGCGGTAATGACGTCGAATCTATCCTTGCCTTGCCATGTCAGAACGTCGCGCCTGAAAAATCCCACACCAGAAATTCTGTTGAGCACCGCGTTCTGCTTCGCCGTGGCGATGCCGAGCGGATAGTTATCAATTGCAACCACTTTGTTAGCGCCAAAGCAACGGCCAGCCAGCGCGAGCACGCCCGTTCCGGTTCCAACGTCGAGCAACTGCCAATGTGTGGGCGTGTGTCGCGTGACACGCTCCAGCATGCGCAAACACATCGCCGTAGTGATGTGTTCGCCGGTTCCAAACGCTGCGCCTGCTGGAATCAGAAGCACGCGCGCGCTCGTCTTGTTGGAAGCAATGCGGCGTCGCGTCTCTTCGTTGTCGACGATCAGTAATCGGTTGCCGATTCGGATCGGCGCCCGACGCGGGCTTTGCTGGAAACCAGTCTGCCAGCCACCGAGCAGACGGATAATCGTTCCGCCAAACTCCGCACGAAGTTGATTTGCCTCCACGGCAGTTCGGCAAAAGATTTCCAGTTCGATTCGCTTTCGCGGCGGCCGTTGAATGATCGCAAGTCGCTCGCCGTAACGCCGCTCAAGTTCGTGCTCGCGACGCTCAACCCATTCCGCAGTCGCAAGTTTTCGCCACATGTGCATCGTACGATTGTTACCGCCACGATCGCCGACCTAAAGAATGGCTAATGCTGTCGAATTTATTCATCAGTTCGTTCCGCCAGTATCGGACGCGAGCAGTAGCCGCACATTACTTCTTCTGCACGGCACTGGCGGCAACGAAAATGATCTCCTGCCGCTTGGCCGCGCGCTCGATCCTGGCGCGGCGCTCTTGAGCCCGCGCGGCCAGGTTTTAGAAAACGACATGCCGCGTTTTTTTCGTCGACTGGCTGAGGGTGTGTTCGACGAAAAGGATATCGTTAGGCGCGCCGACGAACTGGCGGATTTCATCGAAGCAGCCGGAAGCCGGTACAACTTCAGACCCGCGGACGTGGTGGCTGTGGGCTACTCAAACGGCGCGAACATTGCCGGCGCGATGATGTTGCTCGGCCGCGCGAAATTTAGATGTGCGATCCTGTTTCGCGCGATGGTGCCGTTTGTGCCGAAAGATTTGCCATCTCTCGGAGGCCATCGAATCCTAGTATCCGAAGGTGAATACGATCCGATTGTGCCGCGCGCGAATGCAGAGCAGCTCGCGTCATTACTTCGGAAGAGCGACGCAGAGGTAACCTTGCGATTTGAACGAGCAGGCCATGAGTTGACCAGTTCCGATCTGAACGCGGCGAAGCAATGGCTGGTCGACCGATGAAACAAGGCCAGATGGAGCGGGTGACGAGGGTCGAACTCGCGACGTCCTCCTTGGCAAGGAGGTGCTCTACCACTGAGCTACACCCGCAGTTTGTGCGGGTAGGAATAATGGCTATGCGGTTCAGCCGCGCAAGATTTTAATTGCCGCTGAAAAGAACGCGGCGCGCATAATCTTGAATCCAAGACAGAGCCTGGCTGCATCTCACTCGCAAAGGACAATTATGAAAACATCGTTACTCATCTTGCTGTGTGCGGCAGCGTTTGCGCTGCCCGTGTCCAGCCAGACTCCCGCCCTTTCGCCGCAGGAAAGCACGGCAGCGAGTCCTGCGCCGGCACTTTCGTCAACTCCGTCGCCAGCAACTTCGCCCGCAGTCACCGCCGCGACCGCTATTCCAAATGCTGACGAAGATTTCGACACGAAGATCGAAAAGAAACTGAAGAAGCATTTCCACGTCTCGGTTAACGATCACGACGTCAAAGGAGGCGACGACTCGGACGTGCCTTGGATTGCGATTCCAATCGTGCTCATCGTCTTTCTCGCGATCTTTGGAACGCCGGTCATGATTGTTGGACTGATCATGTACTTTAGTTTTTCGCGGAGCCGGGCGCTCCACCGCACTGTCCAGATGATGGTGGAAAAAGGTCAGCCGGTTCCGGAGGCGCTTTTGAATCCACCGCCCGCGCAGCGGCAGCGCTCCGATCTGCGCCGTGGCGTGGTCTTTCTCATGATCGGCATCGGCTTGATGGTTTTCTTTGCTGCCGTCAGCGATTGGGAAGGCGGCGCCTGGAGTTTAGGCATCATCCCGTTCCTGATCGGCGCTGGTTATCTGTGGGTTTGGAAATTGGACGGGCGAAAAGAACATGCTTCACCGCCGGTGTAAACTCTTCGCGTGCCGCTGACCGATGCAGACCTGGTCGCACGAGTTCTTGTCGATGATGATCATCACGCCTTTGCTGAACTGGTGCGCAATCATCAATCGCCCGTCCGTGGCCTTTTGCGCCAGCTCACCCGCGGCGACATCGCCGCGGCGGACGATCTTGCGCAGGAAACGTTTCTGCGCGCTTACAAAAACATCCGCAGCTTTCGTGGCGAAGCGAAGTTTTCCACCTGGCTTTATCGCATCGCTTACAATTGTTTTCGCGAAGAAGCTCGCAAACGAAAAGAGCTGGTCGGAATTGATGAGACCCAGCTCGAGGCTGAACCGGATCCGCAAACCATAGATCCCGCACTAAGACAGGACCTCATGCACGCGCTCCAACTTCTTCCCCTGCATGAGCGCTCCGCGGTTTTGCTTTGCTGCCAGAATGGATTATCGCATAATGAAGCCTCACGCGTGCTCGACATTCCGCTGGGCACCGTGAAAACAAATGTGTTGCGCGGCCGGGAAAAATTAAAAAAAATGCTAGCGGCGTGGGAAACGAATTGAGGATGGACGAAAGAGTTCAGGAAGATTGGCTCGATGCGCGCTTACGCGATGAGGCGGCTTATATCGATGATGCCGGCTTCACCGCGCGGGTTGTGCAACACCTGCCGCCGGCGCGTCCGCGGCGTTCGCTTCGCGCGCTGATTCTTTTTTGCATCACGCTTCTCGGCAGCATCATTACCTATGTTGTTTCCGGCGGCGGGAAGTTTATCGGCGCCGAAATTGACCGGCTTGCGGCTCTGCCGATTCTCTGGATCCTGGCCCTGGCGGCCGGTTGCGGTCTTGTCCTGACTTCGATCGCCACGGTGGCCGCATTCGCGAAAAGCCGCGAGGAACAGCTCGGTTAGCTGCCACTGGGGTAGGGACAGCGTGCTGCGCTGTCCCAAGGACGCCGCAGCGCGACGTCGCTACCTTTTAGAAATCGCCCGCCCTTGCTTCACATCGTCTGCGATTTGCGCAGCGAGTGCGTCCAAACTTTCAAACTTTTTCTCCGGGCGCAGAAAGCGAACGAAACGCACTTCGACGTCCTCGCCATAAATTTCGCGGTCCAGATCAAATAAGTGCAGTTCGAGTAATCGTTCCGGGGCTGTAGTCGCAACCGTTGGGCGGTAACCAAGATTCGCCACGCCGCGATAAGTCACACCGTCCAGTTCAGCTTCGGCTACGTAAACACCGTTGGGCGGAAATTGTTCACTGTGTGCGCTTAAATTCGCTGTCGGAAAACCAAGCTTGCGTCCGAGTTGCTCGCCCGCTTTCACCGTTCCAAGGATCGTGTATTCGCGTCCGAGCATTGCGGCCGCTTTTCTAAAATCACCCTCTTCAATCGCGCGCCGGATCGCAGTGCTGCTCACGACTGTGGCGTTCACTGTTACCGGTTTAATTCCGACGACGTTGAAGTTTTCCCGCGCGCCAAGTCGTTTGAGGAGTGCGAGATTGCCCGCACGATTCTTGCCGAACGACCATTCATGGCCGACGCAAATTTCGCGCAGCGGATTTGCGTACCTAACGAGTTGTTGGACGAATTCCTCTGGCGGTGTTGCGGCGAATTGTTTATCGAAATGCACAACGAGCAGATGCGCCACGGCGAGTTGCCGAATGAGCGCGATCTTGTGTTGGGTCGCGGTCAGCAAATGCGGCGCTTCTTTTGGCCGCAACACTTTCGCGGGATGCGGGTCAAAGGTTACCACGACGGCGGTCCCGCCAGCTTCAGTGGCGTGCTTGGCGGATGTGCGAATTACCGCCTGATGTCCGAGATGAACTCCATCAAAAACTCCGATGGCGAGGAAAAGCGGACCGGGCAGTTGGCCAAGCTCGCGGATCGATCGAAAAATTTGCATCTCCCTCGACTCGTTAGGCGCCGCGCCTTCGCGAAACTTCCGGCAGAGTGAGAATGCGGTCGTAGATTGCCGCCGGCTCCGCGGTTTTTAATTGCTCGACCGTGATCGCGTCGGACACATCGAAGCGTCCCGACCGGATGCGTCGCAGCGACTTCAAGTGCGCGCCGCAGCCGAGGGCTTCACCGATATCATGTGCGTAGGTGCGTACGTAAAATCCTTTGCTGCAGACGACCGTGAAATCAATTTCCGGCACCGCGATCCGCTCAACGCTGGAGCGGTAGACGTGCACCAGGCGCGGCTCGCGTTCCACCACTTTTCCCTGCCGCGCCAGTTTATAGAGAGGCACGCCGCCTTTCTTGATCGCCGAAACCATCGGCGGCATCTGATAAAAGTCGCCGCGGAATTTTTCGAACGCGCTGCGCACTTCGGTTTCGCTGAGGGGCGGAACCGGCCGTTCCTCCACCACTTCACCTTCGCGGTCCTGCGTCGCCGTGGTTATGCCAAGCATCAATGTGCCGGCGTATTCTTTGTCTTCGCTCATGAGAAGATCTTGTATCTTGGTGCCGCGTCCAAGCGTTAGGAGGAGCAACCCGGTCGCGATGGGATCGAGTGTTCCGCAGTGCCCCACTTTTTTGATCTGCAGCCGTCTCCGCGCGAGCGCTACGACGTCGTGCGAGGTCATGCCCGCCGCTTTATCGACGAGCAGGACGCCGTCAGGAGTGACTGTCGACGAGGTCACGAACTTCTTTGAGAACTCGCTGCTCCACTTCCGCAAGAGTGCCCGGCACACGCGCACCCGCCGCCAGTTTGTGGCCGCCTCCGCCAAATTTCAGGCAGACCGCGCTCACGTCCGCCGCTTCGCTTTTCGAGCGCATGCTGACGCGCACTTTTCCATCGGTCAGCTCTTCGAAAAACACGGCAACAATCACGCCTTGCACCGCGCGCAGATGGTCGATCAGGCCTTCGTTGTCTTCCGGTATGGCGCCGATTTCCCTCGCGCCTTTCAGGCTCAAGCTGAAATAGGCGATCTTGCCGTCTGCCTCAAATTGCATGGTGTCGAGAACTGAGCGCAGCAATTCGATCCGGCGACGGGGAAAGCTTTCATAAAGCTGCTGGCTTAAGCGGCCGACATTAATACCGGCGCGCACCAGTTCCGCCGCAATTTCGAAGGTGCGCGCGCTCGTGTTCGGGTATTGAAACGAACCTGTGTCCGTTGAAATGGCGGCGAAAAGATTCTCGGCAATCGCGCGATCCATCGGCAATTGCTCGCTCTTCATTAACTCAAATAGAATTTGTGCTGTCGAAGGCGAATCGGGATCAATGTAAACGAGATCGCCGTAGCGCGGGTTACTCCCATGATGATCGATGTTGATCCAAAGTTTGGCGTGACGCACGGCTTGGGCGGCCGTGCCTAACCGATTTTGCGTGGCCGTGTCCAACGCGATCGCGACATCAAAATCTTCAGGCTCAGATGGTGGCTGCACGAGCATCTCGGACCGCGGCAGACAGCTGTATTTTTCCAACATTCCCTCTTCGTTCCAGGCTTTCGCTTCCTTGCCCATTTTTTGCAGCGAAAGGGCGAGCGCCAGCTGGCTCCCCAATGCATCACCATCAGGCCGAACGTGACTTAAGACGACGAAGCGCTGGTGAGCGCGCAGCGCGTTTCCGATCTCCGCGAATGTGGTGGTGACGGCGCTCACTCGCGCTCGTTCCCAGGCGCTTCGATTTCCTGCAAAATTTCGATAACGCGCGCGCCGCGTTCGATCGAATCGTCGAGATGAAATATCAGGTGCGGCGTGTACTTGAGAATAACATGACGCGACAACCCGGCCTGCAAAGTAGCGCGATGTTCTTCTAATTTATCCATTGCCAGGACGCGCCCCTCGGCCCCCAGAATGCTGACGTAAACATGTGCCGATTTCAGGTCGGGCGTAACCTCGACTTGATTAATAGTGACGAGCGCATTTTCGAACGTGATCTCGCGCGCGATCAAACTACTGAGCTCGCGTTTGATCACTTCGTTGACGCGTAATAGTCGATGTTTCATAAAAACTTGAACGATGACGTCGGAGAAACTCTCGGCCCGCAATTGCTTCACAATTTTTGCGCGACCTGTTCGAGCTGGTAGCACTCGATGATATCGCCCACTTGATATTCGCTGAAATCGCCCAGCTTAATGCCGCATTCGAGCCCGGAACGAACTTCCTTTACGTCGTCCTGAAAACGCCGCAGCGTCGACAATCCGCCGTCGTAAACCGGTTGGCGGCGTCGCAGCACGCGAGCTCGGGCGGTGCGTGCGACACGGCCGTCGGTCACCAAACAACCAGCCACGATCCCGCGACTCAGCTGGAAAACTTGTTTCACTTCGGCGTGACCGATGATGCTTTCGCGATGTTCGGGCTCGAGCAGGCCGGCCATCGCTTCTTTGATCTGATCGATCAATTCATAAATGATGCTGTAAAGTTTTACCTGCACGCCTTCGCGTTTGGCCGCGCCGACCGCCATGCTCTCCACCTTAATATTGAAGCCCACAACGACCGCGTTCGACGCGCTCGCCAGCAAAATATCGGACTCGGAGATTGGACCCACTCCAGAATGAATGATTTCGAGATCGACTTTCTTGCTTTCGATTTGCTTGAGAGAATTGCTCAGCGCTTCGAGTGACCCTTGCGCATCGCACTTCAAAACGATGCGCAGAATTTTCTTGCCGTCGGCCACTTCGAGCAGACTTTCGAGAGTGGCGCGCTGCGGCACAGTCAACTTTTCGGCGCGTTTCGCGGCGAGACGTTCTTCGCTCAATGTTTTCGCCGAGCGTTCCGATTCCATGACGAGAAATTCGTCGCCCGCGTTCGGCAGTCCGGTGAATCCCAGCACTTTTGCTGGCGTAGATGGTCCTGCTTCCTTGATCGCTTCGCCGCGGTCGTTCATGAGCGATTTCACTTTGCCCCAGTAATCACCGCAGATGAATGGGTCGCCAACTTTCAAGGTACCCATTTGCACAATGACGGTCGCAGTTGGTCCGCGACCAGGCTCGACTTGCGCTTCGATCACCGTGCCGCGCGGCGTCGCCGTGGGTGACGCCTTCAACTCCATCACTTCGGCTTGCAGTGTCATCATCTCGAGCAGTCGATCGATGCCCGTGCCTTTCGTCGCCGAGACAGGAACAACAATCGTTTCCCCGCCCCAATCTTCCGGCGTGAGTTCGTGTTCCTGCAGCTGTTGCTTGACGCGATCGATGTTTGCGGAAGGCAAATCGATTTTGTTGATCGCTACGACGATCTTCACGTGTGGCGCGGCTTTGGCGTGATTGATCGCTTCGATCGTTTGCGGCATCAGGCCATCATCGGCCGCAACGACTAACACCACGATGTCAGTCACATTCGCACCGCGCGCCCGCATCGCGGTGAATGCAGCGTGGCCCGGCGTATCAAGAAACGTGATCTTTGTTCCTTTGTAATCGACGCTATAAGCGCCGATGTGTTGCGTGATGCCGCCGGCTTCCCCAGCCGCGACACGCGTTTTTCGTATCGCATCCATCAGCGACGTTTTGCCGTGATCGACGTGTCCCATGAAAGTAATGATCGGGCCGCGCGATTTGAGTTCTTCTTCCTTCTCGATGACAGGCGGCGGCGGCGCGACCACGACTTGTTCCACCTTGTGAACGCCGGCGCCTTTTTCGCGCCGCTCCATTTCGAAAACGAAACCGTGGTTTTCGCAAATCTTAGTCGCGATCTCAGGCTCAATCGTCTGATTGATGTTGGCGAAAATGTTGAAGCCCATCAGCTCGGCGATGAGCTGGTGCGGTTTCACGCCGAGTTGAGTGGCGAGTTCACGCACGATGATCGGCGGCTTAATGTGGATGATTTTTTTGTCGTCCACTTTGGCTTCAGCGGCCAGCGGAGTCGTCGCCCCATCTGAAATCGGCGCCGCCACTGGTGCCGACACGTCTGGCACCGGGCTTTCGACGATCGGTTCTGCTTTTTTCTCGATCGGTGCGACCGGTTCGGGTGTCGCGCGAATGCGCGAGATCGGCGGCAAAACCGACCGTTTTGTTTTCTCTTCACTCTCTGCCCGGCGCGGCCTGGGCTGAACTTCGTCGATGAGCGAAACTGTTTGCGTGCGCGTCCGCGGCGTGGGTTTCGGCGACGCCGGAGCGGGCGTCTGAACTGGAGGTGGCGTAGGCGCCGGCAGCGACGTTTTCGGTGGTTCTGCTTTTGCCGCAGGCTTCGGGTGTGCAGCTGCGGAGGCGCGCGCTGGCTTGGCCGCCGTTTCTACTTTGCTCTTCGCCTGCTTGCGTTTCGGCGCAGCAGGTTTGCGAGGAACAGCGGCAGTCTTCCGAACGGTCGGAGGTTTCCGCGCCGTCGTCTTGCTCGTTGTTCGTGTTGTTGGCATCGTTGTTCCTCTAAAATTCTGCTCATGGCTTCGAGCGCCTAACGAGAAGCCATCTTATTCCGTGGCGGCCTCCCGTGGCACCGCGTTGAAAATTTCCTGCGCCTTGCTCTCATCCACCCCGAGAATATCCACGAAGTCACTCGCGTCCGCATCGCGCAATCCTTCCAGATTGGTGAAGCCAGATTTCACCAGAGTAAGCGCTTGTTCTTCGGTAATTGGTAGCGCGTCGGCCAAAGTCTGCGCGGCCTGTGCCACTTTTTGTTCCACCGCAGTCGTCGCCGATGTGTCCTTATCGATATTAATTTCCCAACCCGTCAGGCGTGAAGTCAGCCGCGCGTTTTGCCCTTTCTTCCCGATCGCGAGTGAAAGTTGGTCCTCATCGACCGAGATCTGAACACTCTTCTTTTCTAGATCGAAGACCAGATTCTTCACCTTTGCCGGCTTGAGCGCTTCGAGCACGTACTCCTTCGGATCGGAGCTCCAGCGAATGATGTCCACTTTTTCGTTGTTCAATTCGCGCACGATATTTTTCACCCGCGAACCGCGCATTCCAACGCACGCGCCAACCGGATCCACTTTATCGTTCACGCTCGTCACGGCGATCTTCGTGCGATAACCGGCCTCGCGCGCAATCCCACGAATCTCGACCGTCCCGTCATTGATTTCGCTCACTTCCAACTCGAAAAGCCGGCGCACGAAATTTGGATGGCTGCGCGAAACGATAATTTCCGGACCGCGGATTCCGTTTTCCACCGCCACGACATACGCGCGCAGCCGATCGCCAATATTGTAATCTTCGACGACGACCCGTTCGCGCTGCGGCATGATCGCTTCAAATTTTCCAAGATCGAGAATCACGTCTGAGCGATCGAAGCGCCGTACCGTGCCGCTCACGATTTCGCCGGCGCGATCCTTGAACTCTTCGTAAATCATTTCCTTCTCGACCTGTCGGATCCGCTGCATCATCGCCTGCTTGGCGGTTTGCGCGGCGATGCGTCCGAAGTTTCGCGGCGTCACTTCCACTTCGATCGTGTCGCCGATCTTCGCGTCCTGTTTGGTTTTGCGCGCTTTCGAAAGCTCGATTTCATCTTGCGGATTGCCGACGTGATCGACCACGACAAGATTCGCCAGCGCGCGGATTTCGCCGGTCTTTGGATTGATGTCGATGCGCAGGTCGCGCGAGGCGCCCACGCTCTTTTTCGAAGCCGAGAGCAGGGCGTTCGAGACCGCCTCGAGTAAGATTTCGCGTTTGATCCCGCGCTCCCGCTCCAGGTAATCCAACATGGCAATAAACTCCGCATTCATAAACACATCTAGCCCGCAGACAAAAAAGAGTGGGACACCAGCTCCCACTCCCATCAGCGCGGACTAGACGCTAATTTAATTTTGCCCAGCGCGTTCGTCAAGCCGGGATTGCCTGTGTTGTAGCGGTCGCTGTCCGCAGCGGCAGTTCCACATTCCACTGCTGCCAGTGACGGCGGCAACTACAACTCCAGAATTAGCCTTGCAATACCGAGACGCTTCGTGAAGGCGAATGCGGCTGCTGGTTAGGCGCCGCGGTTTTACTGATTGCTCACGACCAATTGCGGTGCAGCTTTGATCACTTCAAGCTGCTCGCTCACTTTCTGGATTTGCGACGCCT
>WNFC01002052.1_pt1 | contig 22564 bp, 17 predicted proteins | sample 5400541 | NCBI WGS metagenome assembly WNFC01 (sample SAMN13153342, study PRJNA577476) | soil metagenome | isolation source: 120 cm saprolite under Douglas fir tree site 2 hole 2 replicate 1 | place: USA:California | collected 2015-04-18
GCTCGAAGGTGTAGAGGAAGCCGTTGCGCGCGGAATGGGTGATCAGCTTGCGGGTCTGGCCGGCGAGTTGGCCGTCGACCAGGATGTGGGTGCCGGCCTCGTCATAGTCCCACATGTCGCCGGGCAGATACTGGTGATACCAGTTCATCTTGCCGCTGTCGGGATTCCACGAGATCAGGCTGTTGGTATAGAGGTTGTTGCCGGGGCGGTAATACGGGTCGAACATCGGCACCGGATTGCCGGTGCCCCACAGCGCCTGATTGGTGGCGACGTCGTAGGAGCCGGTGACCCACATGGCGCCGCCGCCGGTCTGCCAGGCGTTGTTCTTGTCCTTCCAGGTCTCGCTGCCGGGCTCGCCCGGCGCCGGAATGACGAATTTCTTCCACAGCAGTTTGCCGGTAGCGGCATCGAGCCCCAGAATGAAGGTGCGCACCCCGTTGTCGCCGCCGGAGGCGCCGAGCACAATCTTGTCTTTCACAGGGAGCGGCGCCGCCGTGAACTGCAGCCCGTTCTGACCGTCGGAGATGTTGGTCTCCCATACGACCTTGCCGGTCTCCTTGTTGGTGGCGATGAGCCGCGCCGGATGATTGGCGACCGAGATGACGAAATTGCCCCACAGGGCGACGCCGCGATTGGCGTCCGGCACCTTCTCCTGTCCCGGGTCCATGCGCCACACGATCCGGCCTACATCGCCGGAGCGGGCGTCGATCTTGTAGACCACGCCCCACAGATCGACCACGTACAGGAATCCGTCCTCGGCAAGCGGCGTTGATTCCAGATTCTCATTCACCGAAGTGCCGCCGATCGCGACCGCGTAGGCAAGCTTGAGCCCTTTGACGCTGGTCTTGTTGATTGCATCAAGCGGCGAATAGCGCTGGGCGTCATAGGTGCGATGATTCATCAGCCAGTTGCCTGGCTCCGGGTTCGTCAGCCGTTGCGGCGTGACGTCGGCCGCGACGGCGGGCGCTGCCGTCAGCGCGACGGCGCCGGCGAGCAGCAGGCGGCGCAGCGAACGATGATGAACGCCGGCGAGCAGGATGCGGCGCAGCGAACGATGATGACGCGAATGCATGTGATCCTCCCTTTGTTGTCGTTCCAGTGATCGTAGCCCGGATGGAGCGAAGCGCAATCCGGGTCGGGCGCCCTCTAGTACCTCCTCGGCGTCATCGTCCGCGAAAGCGGACGATCCAGTAACCACCAGCTTCTCGATCAAAGCTTAAGGCCGGTGGCTACTGGATGCTCCGCTCCCCGACTTCGCGGGGACAAGTTTCGCGGAGCATGACACGATCACGAGTCCGAAGGTTTTCCGTCACAGCCCGAACACGAACATCATGGTCTGGTGGCGCATCTCCCGCAGTTCCGGGGTCAGGACATGCCGGGTTTTCGATACCCGGCTCAGCCCCGTCAAGATGACCACATACTGCTTGCCGCTCGCCTCGAACGTCATCGGTGGCGCCGAGAAGCCGGTGCCGACATTGATCTTCCACAGCTGCTCAAGGGACGTGTCGTCATAGGCCGCAAGCGTTCCGTCGGTAAAGCCGGTGAACACCAGGCCGCCGGCGGTCGTGACCGCGCCGCTGTTGTTCGGATAGATCGAATGCGCCTTCTTCTTGATCTCGCCGGTGAGCGGATCGACCAGGATCAGATCGGACTCATTGCGCTCGATGCTGCGGAACGTCGGACTAAAGTAGACGCCCCTCTTGATTGACTCCTGATCGAGCGTAACTTCGTTGCACGATGTCATCGATGGAATGTAGAGCAGCCTGGTGCGCTGGCTGTAGGACGGCGGCCAGAAATTATTGCCGCCCGACATGGATGGGCACAGTTTCCGGGTCGGGTCCTGGAGCGTGAAATTCTGCCGGCCGGAATAGACCTGTACGTCGCGGTTGGGGTCATAGTCCACCGGCTTGCCGGTCTTCTGATCGATGCCGGCCGTCCAGTTGATGACATCCACGTAGGGCTTGGCCATCAGGGTTTGCCCGTTGGCGCGCTCGAAGGAATACAGGAAGCCGTTGCGCGCCGTATGCATAACGATCTTGTGCATCTGGCCGGCGATCTCGCCGTCGATCAGGATGTGGGTGCCCTCCTCGTCATAGTCCCACATGTCGCCCGGCGTGTACTGGTGATACCAGTTCATGTTGCCGGTATCGGGATTCCACGAGATCACGCTGTTGGTGAAGAGGTTGTCGCCCGGACGGTAATAGGGATCGGACCATGGCACCGGATTGCCGGTGCCCCACAGCACCTGGTTGGTCGCAGGATCGAATGATCCCGTGATCCACATGGCGCCGCCGCCGGTCTGCCAGGCATTGTTCTTGTCCTTCCAGGTCTCGCTGCCGGGCTCGCCCGGAGCCGGAATGACATATTTGCGCCAGGCCAGCTTGCCGGTCGCGGCATCGACCGCCACGATGAAGTCCCGCACGCCGCGGTCGCCGCCCGAGGCGCCGATGACGATCTTGTCCTTCACGGCAAGCGGCGCCGCCGAGAAGATGACGCCGGGCTGGCCGTCGGAGAGATTGGTCTCCCATACGACCTTGCCGGTCTCCTTGTTGGTAGCGATCATGCGCGGCGGATAGTTCGCCATCGAGATGACGAAGCTGCCCCACAAGGCGGCGCCGCGGTTCGCGGCGTCGAGCTTCTCCTGCCCGGGGTCCATGCGCCACACGATCCGGCCGAGGTCGCCGGATCGCGCGTCGATCTTGTAAAGCACGCCCCACTGATCGGTGACGTAGAGGAACCCATCCTCGGCGAGCGGCGTCGCCTGGAGGTTCTCATTCACCGCGGTGCCGCCGAGCGCGACCGCATAGGCGAGCTTGAGGTTCTTGACGTTGGCGCGATTGATCTTGTCGAGCGGCGAATAGCGCTGGGCGTCGTAGGTGCGGTGATTCATGAGCCAGTTGCCAGGCTCCCGGTCGGCATTGACCAGCCGCTCCGGGGTGACATCGGCGGCAAGGGCTGGAACGGCGGCGAGCGCGACGGCGCTGGCAAGCAGGTGGCGCGAAATAGCGCAATGCGAAGGCATGTGTTTCCTCCCGGAATATTTTGCGAGACTTGTAGCCCGGATGGAGCGCAGCGAAATCCGGGGCAAGTCTCTCCGCTTGTTGAACCGACGGCCCCGGATTACGCGGCCGCAAGGGCGGCCGCTCCATCCGGGCTACAGGGCCTCACAATCCGAAAACGAACAGCATGGTCTGGTTGCGCATCTCACGCAGTTCGGGCGTGAACTGGTGGCGCCGCCTTGCGATCGGGCTCAGCCCGGCCAGAACCGCAACGTATTGCTTGCCGCCGGTCTCGAACGTCATCGGTGGGGCATTGAAGCCGGTGCCGACGTTGATCTTCCACAGCGGTTCGAGCGTGGCGTCGTCATAGGCCATGAATGTCCCGTCAGTTAGACCAGTGAATACCAAGCCGCCGGCAGTCGCCAGCGCCGCGCTGTTGTTGGGATAGGCGCTGTGAATGCGCGTCTTGACCTCGCCGGAGAACGGATCGGCGACGATGACATCGGACTCGTTGCGCTCGATATGCCTGAACGTCGCGCCCTTCCAGTCGCCCGCCTTGTTGGACAGGTTGGGATCGAGCGAGACCTCGTTGCAGGATGACGCCGACGGAATGTAGAGGAGCTTGGTTCGCGGGCTGTAGGACGCTGACCAGAAATTGTTGCCGCCCGACATCGACGGGCACAGCTTCTTGGTGCGGTCAGCCAGCGTCATGGCCTGCCCGCCGGAGTAGACCTGGACATCCTTGGTGGGGTCGTAGTCGACCGGCATGCCGGTCTTCTGGTCGATGCCCTTCGTCCAGTTGATGGTTTCGAGATACGGCTTGGCAAGCAGCGTCTGCCCATTGGCGCGGTCGAACGTATAGAGGAACCCGTTGCGGCCGGAGTGGGTGACAAGCTTGCGCGGCTGCCCGGCAACCTGTCCGTCGATCAGGATGTGGGTGCCGGCTGCATCGTAGTCCCACATGTCGCCCGGCGTGTATTGGTGGTACCAGTTCATCTTGCCGGAGTCGGGGGCCCACGAGATCAGGCTGTTGGTGTAGAGGTTGTCGCCCGGGCGATAATACGGATCGAACATCGGGACCGGATTGCCGGTACCCCACAGCACCTGATCGGTGGCTGGGTCATAGGAGCCGGTGACCCACATGGCGCCGCCGCCGGTTTGCCAGGCGTTGTTCTTGTCCTTCCAGGTCTCGCTGCCCGGCTCGCCGGGCGCCGGAATGACGTACTTGCGCCACGCCACCTTGCCGGTCGCACCGTCGAGCGCGGCGATGAAATCGCGCACGCCGCGGTCGCCGCCGGCGGCGCCGATGATGATCTTGTCCTTCACGGCGAGCGGCGCCGCGGTGAGTTGCAGATCGGCTTGGCCATCGGCGAGATTGGCCTCCCACGCGACCTTGCCGGTCTCCTTATTGGTGGCGATCGCACGGGCCGGATAGTTCGCAACCGTGATGACGAAGTTGCCCCACAGCGCGGCGCCGCGGTTGGCAAGCGGCACCTTCTCCTGACCCGGATCCATGCGCCATACGATCCGGCCCAAGTCGCCCGATCTGGCGTCGACCTTGTAGAGCACGCCCCATTGATCGACCACGTAGAGGAAACCGTCCTCCGCAAGTGGCGTCGCCTGCAGATTCTCGTTGGCCGACGTACCGCCGATCGCCACCGCATAGGCGAGCTTGAGGTCCTTGATGTTGGCCTTGTTGATCCTGTCGAGCGGCGAATAGCGCTGCGCGTCATAGGTACGATGATTCATCAGCCAGTTCTGCGGCTCGCGATCCGCATTGACCAAGCGATCGGGCGTGACGTCGGCCGCCACGGCCGGCGCAATGGCCAGGGTGAGTGAACTCGCGACCAGCAGGTGGCGCAAGGAAGGAAAGTGGTGGGTACGCATGGAAGTCCTCCCGTTCTTGGTTTTTTCGCGGCCTGCAGCCCGGATGGAGCCACCGGGTCCGGCCGGAGCCTGTCATCGGGCCGGCCAGAGGCCGGACCCGGTGGGCCGGCCCGATGATAAACTCCGGTAATCCGGGTCAAGCCTCTCCATAAAACCGCACCGCCGCCCCGGATTACGCTTCGCTCCATTCGGGCTACGAGGCTACGGCGTAAATATCCCCCGATTATACCAATGGAACGAATCCCAGCTCAGCACCTTCTCGGTGCCGTCGAACAGCGCCCCGATATTGCCGCCAGTCGCCTTGTAGGTGAATTCTTTCACCCGATCCTTAACCGGAACGGACGCGTTCTTCATGATGTCGAGCCCGGAATCGACCTTGAAGATCTGGTAGGCGCTCGGGTTGCTCGGGTTGAAGAACTTCACTTCGGCAGTCGGGTTGCGGCGCGCGGCGCCGCGCTCGTAGGTCACATGGGTCTCCAGTCGCTCGCCATTGGCGCCGATGAATTCCCAGTTCTCCTCGCCTTGGGTCACGCCGTTGGCGGTGTTGAACGCGCGCGAGGCCTTGACCGAAGAGGAGTGAACATAATTGCCGAATGGACCGGGTGCCTCCTTGGCATCGGAGACGAGGCCGTTGACGATCATCTGGCCGGCGTTGTTGGTTCCGGTCTGCTTAACCGGGATTGCGATGTAGACGAGCTGGTCGGTGGTCTTCGGCGTATTGTCCGGGTTGGTAACGTCGACGCGGTCGATGAAGATCAGGCGCAGGTTGGCGTCTTTGGCGGGACCTTGAGTTGCAATCACGGTCTCCCACCCGGCCGGCAGCAGTTTCTGCAATGCCGCATCATTGACGTGAAAATCGAGCTGGAAGCGGAATTCCGCACTGTTTTCGACCAACGTATCGGCGCCCGCAGACTGCACGGCGCCGGCCAGCAGCAATGCGCCACCGGCGCTCAATGCGATCATCCTACCCATGACTTAACTCCCATCTTGGCGTTCGTTGTCCGGCCTAATGGACAAATGCCGAATGCGCACCATTATCATATCACGAAGTTCATGCCCCGCCGGCTAGTCGATTAGGCTGACCTCGCCGGTGTCATTGCCGGCTCCCGGGAGCGCAGGCGTCCCGTCCGCCTGCAAAAGAGAGGGCGGGATGCCGGCGCTCCAAAGGAGATGACAACGCAGCGGGTATTAAGGTAGTCAAGAAATGCTCTAACGTGTGTCCTAACCGGTATCTGGGACCGAACAAAGGTGGACGCGGCGGCGCCCACCCTAGGACCAAAACAGATGGCGGACCGCCCGCGGGAAATTCTGATTTGCTCGTGCGAAGACACGATGCCCATCGATGTCGAATCCGTGCGGCATGGCTGTCCGGGCTCTCGGGTGACGACCGCACGCGAGCTTTGCCGGGCGGAATTGTCGAAGTTTCGCACCGCAGTCTCCGCAGGTGTGCCGCTGATCGTGGGCTGCACCCAGGAGCAACCGCTGTTTTCCGAAATCGCCGGCAGCCACGACGGCGGGGCCGACGTTCGCTACGTCAATCTTCGGGAAAACGCCGGATGGACAAACGAAGCGGCAAATACCGGCGCCAAGATGGCGGCGCTGATCGCGGCGGCCGCGGAGCCCGTACCCGAAATCCCCTTCATCACCCTCGGCAGCAACGGGGTCGTGCTCATTTATGGACGTGACGAGCAGGCGATCGAGGCCGCGAACCTGCTCAAGGACCATCTCGACGTGACGGTGCTGATCGCGCCGCCTGCTGACGTCATGCCGCCCCGGGTCACCGCGTTCCCGGTGGTGCAAGGCCGGATACGTTCGGCCGAGGGCCACCTCGGCGCATTCGAACTGACCATCGACGATTACGCACAGCCGTCGCCATCGTCGCGCAGCGCGCTCGGCTTTGGCCCCGCTCGGAACGGGGCGGTGTCGCGCTGCGATATCGTGCTTGATCTTTCGGGCGGTGCGCCGCTGTTCTCTGCGCCTGACCTGCGCGACGGCTATCTGCGCGCCGATCCCGGCGATCCCGCAGGCGTGCTGCGGGCGGTGTTTAAGGCACGCGATCTCGTCGGCACCTTCGACAAGCCGCGCTACATTGCCTTTACCGAGGATCTCTGCGTCCATTCGCGTTCGCGGATCGTCGGCTGCAATCGCTGCCTCGATCTTTGCCCCGCGGGCGCCATCGCGCCGGCGGGCGATCATGTGGCGATCGATGCGCGGATTTGCGCCGGATGCGGGCAATGCGCCGCCGCCTGCCCCACCGGCGCCGCGTCCTATGCGCTGCCGCCGGCCGAAATGCTGATGCGAAAATTGCGGGCCATGCTGCGCACCTATGGGGAAGCCGGTGGCGGCCACGCAATCGTGCTGCTGCATGACGATGCGCATGGCGCACCGCTGATCGACGCGCTCGCCCGGTTCGGCGACGGACTCCCGGCCAACGTACTGCCGCTCGGCGTGAACGAAGTCACGCAGGTCGGCCTTGAGGCGATTGCCGCCGCCTTCGCCTACGGAGCAGCGGCGCTGCGGTTCCTGCTGCGCGCACGGCCGCGCCACGACGTGGCGGGCCTTGCGAAAACACTGGCGCTCGCGGAGCCGATCCTGTCCGGCCTTGGGTTCGGACCGGGGCAACTCGCGACAATCGAGACCGACGATCCCGACACGCTTGGCGCCATGCTGCGGGCGATCATCGCGCCCACTCCCGCACCGCGCCCGGCCAGCTTCCTGCCGGCCGGCGGCAAGCGCGAGGTGCTGCGGCTCGCGCTGCGGGAATTGCAGCGCGCGGCGCCGACGCCCGCCGAGGTCATCGCGCTGCCCGCGGGCGCGCCGTTCGGCCGGGTCGAAGTCGACGTGAACGGCTGTACGCTGTGCCTCGCGTGCGTATCGGCCTGTCCGACCGGCGCGCTCAAGGACGATCCAGACCGGCCGATGCTGCGCTTTGTCGAGGATGTCTGCGTACAATGCGGGTTGTGCAAAGCAACCTGCCCCGAGAAGGTGATCACGCTGAGGCCGCAGCTTGACTTCCGCGCCGCCACCATGACAGCGCAAGTGCTCAAAGAGGAGGAGCCGTTCGCCTGCATTCGCTGCGGCAAGCCGTTCGGCGTGAAAAGTACGATCGAGCGCGTCGCTGCCGCCCTCGCCGGCAAGCACTGGATGTACCAGGCGGCCGATCGTCGGCTTGATGCGATCAGGATGTGCGCGGACTGCCGTGTGATTGCGGTGACGGAGGCGGAGGGTCGCGCCGGAGCGCCGCCCCGCCCGGCGGCGCGTACAAGCGAAGACTACATGCGCGAGCGCGAGACGCGCCCCGCGACGCCAAAGGACGAGCCCTGAATTCGGTTTCGAGGAAATGCACGAGCCCGGTGCGCTCCAGTGCCGGGGCGTAAAGGCGGCTGGGCCCCCATTTCGAACAGCCTCGATCGGCCGGGGACTGTGCTATCAGTCAAACGGGCGCATCCTCAAACATGAGGATCGAGTTCAATGGCAACGGCAAAAACATTGATATGCCGATTTTCGTGCTTCGTGGCTTTTCTGCCTGCTGTTGGCGCCGCCGGGCCTGCGTCCTCGTATGACGCATCTTGGTACAGGGTAAGGGGTTGGAGTGGCGAATACCCGAACGGTTTCACAATGGCCACCGATGTAACTATCAACATAAGGCGGAGCCCGGATTTGGACGTGCCAAAATCGATGTCCTGCGTTCTTAGGAAAGGCTCGACTTATCATCAGTGGAACAAGAAGCGGATCGTCGCGGACCGATTGGAATTTATCTCCTTCACCAAGATCAAGACATACGAGCTTAAAGCGAGCTTTACGGTTGAGGTTTCGCGCGAGTCGGACGGCCGTAACACAACCATCGAATTCAAGAAGGGCGACCGATGGTCGTATCTCGCCTATCTCGCCGAGGGGAATTTTCTCATTAAGTTCGGTGACACGGTGTATGTCGCGGGTGAGGATTTGTACGACGAGTCGACTGAGGTCGAGGCGCCCGTCAAGAGCGACCGGAGTAGGTATGATGAGTGGTTGAAGCTGAAATGTCCCAACGGCACGGTCGGCTGGATTTTCTTTAACGAGATCAAGAATACTCCCGGCTTCTCTAAAGCCAACATTAGCGGATACGGCGTGGCTAGCGACCGCCGACCTCAGCCCAAGTCTCCCTCTCAACGCGTGATATTGTCGTCGCCGTCACCTCACCGCAAATAGTCGGGCTCGAGGCTCGAAGGCCCCAATGCCACGTGGGGTGCCAACCACTTGCGAGTTCAACCGACATTTCGTCGGCGCGCTCCTCCTTGGTTTCTGTTCCCTTCCCGTTCCGATGGCCTCTTTGGCGCCCCCGTGCGCCCAGAGGGACCGCGCATCCAGCAGAGCAGCGTGTGAAACCGCCGTTCGTCGATGTCTCGGCGGATGCGATCGAGCGCCTTCTGGCGCCAGACAACGGGGCGACCACAAGGGTCGCCCCCATAGGCGCTAAGTTAAGGGGCGTGTGCGGGTCTTTCTGCTCCCTCTCCCCGCTTGCGGACCGCTTGCAGGGAGAGGGTTCGGGTGAGGGGCTCTCCGCAAGGGCGGACTCGCGGAAAGCGAAGGTGCCTTTCAACGGCGCGCACAACCGATCGGGCACCTCGCGAAAAGTTTAAGCGGCTGTCCCCCGAAGATTAGATTACAGTTATTGAGTTTCCGACCGAAGGAAGGGAGGCCCGGTCGGCAGGGAGGAGACAAGTGAGTGTAGAACATTTCCGGCGGCGCGCCGATGAATGCCGTCGTCTTGCCTCGGTCGCTCGCAATGCCAGCGACAAGGCATTTTGGTTAGGGTTGGTAGAGCGGTGGCAGGCGCTAGAGAGTCAAAACGCCCAACTACCCGCGCGAGACAAGTCCCAATCGCCACGTAGGCGACAATCTGAACCAGCCCAAGACCTTGGTGTCCCTGAGGGGTAGGCCAGCGTCGCTCGCCCTGTCCCGATGGGGCGAGCAACCGCCCCGACCCCTGAGGGCACGCCTTGGGGTCGGGGCACGAAAGAAAAAGCCCCATCGACGACTGACGGGGCTCTGGCCATGATCGGGTCTTTGGGTCTGGGGGAGGGAGCCGATCAGGGCCATGCAAATTTTATAGCATTTAACTTTCATGAATGCAAATTGTTTTGCGTAATCGGCGCGCTGTGCCTTCCCGCTTGTATGACTTTATTCCTATTGACCCTTGTTGTTGGCGTGAGTCAGGTTTCTGGCGTCGGCCAGCGCCATTTTGGCAAAACGAAATACCCCTAAAAAATAGCGTCGAATCAAGGGATTGTGCGCACCCCAAAGTAACAGGGGCAAAACTCGTTGCGGCCCCCACTTCGTCACGGCTGGGCTTGTCCCGGCCAGGACGAAGTGGGGGCCGCTACGAGTTTTGCCCCTGCCACAAGTTTTGCCCCTGTTACGCCTAATCGCCTAATCCATATAAGTGACTGAAATAATTAGATTGCGTTCTGCTCTGCGACGCGCAGGCGATCTGCATGAACGCGAAACGCGCCCCACAACGCCGAAGCACAGGCCCTCAATTCGGCGCTACCTCGCTGTCGCCTTTGCGAGGAAATGCACGAGCGCGGCGCGATCGGCGGCCGAGCCGATGCGTTGCTCAGGCATCTTGGTGCCGGGCGTGAAGGCGGCCGGGCCAATCTCGAACAGCCTCGACACCGTCTCCGGCGTCCACACGATATCAAGCGCCTTGAGCGCTGCGGAGAAATTGTAGCCGGGCAACGTCGCGATCGGGCGCCCGAAGATACCGGCAAGCGTCGGGCCGGCGCGATTGCCCCCGTCGGGCCCCAATGCGTGGCACGCGATGCAGGCGCGAAACACTTCCGCGCCGGGATCGCCCGCATAGGCCGCGAGCGGATCCTCAATACCTCCGGCGGCAACGCCGTCCACGGGTTCGCCGGTTACCGTATCCCAGCGGCGGATCATGCGATCGGCGCCGCCTGCGAGCAGCGTCCGGTTGTCAGGCAAAAACACCACGGACCACACTGGGGTACCGGGACCGATCAACGTGCGTTCGATCCGCCAGGCGGCACGGTCCAGAACCGTTACCGAACCGCGAACGCCTGCCGCCGCGACGCGCCTCCCGTCGCCCGACAGCGCAATCGCCACGATCGGCGCGCTTTCCGCCGCGATATCGCTACGCCTGTCGCCGGTAGCCGACAGCACGTAAATCTTGCCGTCTGCGCCAGCCGCGATGATCTCGCCGTCCGGCGCAATCGCAACGGCATTGAGGGGCGTCGGCAGGACGGCGACGAACGGCGTATCGTCGCCGGACAGCGGCCAGATGCGCAACGTCGCGTCGTAGCCGACCGTGACTACTGCCCGCCCGTCGGGCGTAAATGCGACACCATTGACGTTCTGCGAATGGCCCGCGAGCAGGCGCGGCGCCCCGCCGCCGAGCGGCCACAGACGCGCCGTATGGTCCCAAGATGCCGAGGCCAGGAAGCGCCCGTCGCCCGACACTGCGAGAGCCGCCACCGGCGCCTGATGTCCTTCGAGAACCGTCCGCGGCATTCGCTCGCCCGGATTCCAGATGGCGATGCGGGAATCTTCGCCGCCGGTGGCGGCGCCGTCTTTGAGCAGGACGACCGCGTTGACGGCGCCGTCGTGGAAGCGCAGCACGTCTTCGGCGGCGCTGCGTTCGAGCGACCAGCGGATTGCCGAAGTATCGAAGCTGCCTGACATCAGGATCTTGCCGTCGGGCGATACTGCGAGGGCGCGGACCGGCCCGCCGTGACCGCGCAACTGCGCGTCGGCCGCGCCGATCGCCGCTAGCCAGCTCGCCACCAGCGCGCAACAGCATAGTGAAGCGTGTCTCATCTCGTGCGTAGTCTTAAAGCCGGCGTAAAATCCCGCAATGCCTCGCCGTTACGGCGAATCGGGATAGCTTCGCGCGGACGCAAGCGCAGTCGCGAGCTCCCCGAGAAGCCGCCGGCTCGCCGTCGGCGCGAAGTACTTCCGAATTCAACAAAGCGCGCGCTATGGCTGGTACCTGAAATCCCAAATGGCTGATACGGAAATCCCAAGGAATGTCGAAATCAGGCTTAAGCGCAATTTGTATTGGGCTTAAGCTTAGCCAGACCGGGCTGCCCGGACGATCGTGTTCTGATCAAAACGCATCGTACCGCTGGACAGGGAGGTCCGTCGCGTTCGTCATCATGGCAAAAGCGTTGATCGCCACGGCGGCGGTTTCCGGCTGGTTCTGCGAGCGGGTCGTGGCCGTGGCCCATGCGGTTATGGCAACAACGGTCAGCATTGCGGCGATTCCAAACGACAGCGTCTTGCGCATCTAACGTCTCCTTAGCGTAACGCAACCCGGCATTGCATCACCACCTCGGTGGCCATGGGGCCGGCTGCCGTGCATGTGTCGCAAAGGAATGCAGAATGGTTCACGATGCCGGGACAGCTCATCTAAATCCTAGTCGATAGGCTGCCCCAAGGGCGAGGAGGCTGACCGCGGCCGCAAACATGAGGTAATAGCTTGGCGCGAGATGACTGCCGGTGACATCGATCAGCCACGCGATGATGAACGGGGCGAACCCGCCAAAAATTGCAACCGCGACCGAATAACTGGTCGAGACGGCGGTCGTGCGCATGCGTATCGGGAACAATTCTGAAATCAGCGCAGGAATCGCCCCTGCGTAGGCCGCAACAAAGACGCCGAGGATCGCCTGAACAAGCAGCAACGATTCAATCGTCGGCGCCGCAACCAACCGCGCGAACAACGGATGGGCGGTGAGTAATATGGCGACTATCGCGACAGTTGCGATCGGCAGCCGTCCCAGCTTGTCGGACAGCGCGCCGACCAGCGGGATCATTACGATCTGGATGGCGCCGGCAAGCATGGTGGCCAAGAATCCTCCGACCGGTGGCAAACCAAGCTCGCGTATTGCATACGTGGGCATATACACCGCCGTGTAGGCAGCGACGGTTACGAGGACGATCGTTCCGATCGCCACCAACAGTCTCGTCTTGCCCGATGAGAACGTTTCCCAAAGCGGCGCGGAGGTTGTTTGCGCCGACCGGAATTCCAACGTCTCATCGACTTGGCGCCGGATGTAGTAGCCGATCGGCCCGATCAAAAGTCCAAACAGGAAGGGGATCCGCCATCCCCACGTTTCCATCTGTTCGGCTGTCAACGCGCCACTAAGCGCCGCGCCGAAGCCGGTCGCCAGAACCGTTGACAGGCCCTGACCGGCAAATTGCCAACTCGCGTAAAGCCCTCGTCGCTTCGGATTCTGCTCGGCCAGAAACACCGTCGCGCTGCCGAATTCGCCGCCCGCCGAAAAACCCTGGATCATGCGTGCGGCGGCGATCGTAATCGGCGCGAATATCCCGATGAACGTATATGTCGGAGCAAACGCCGTGATCGCGGTTCCGGCCATCATCATTGATATGCTCAATGTCATGCCTGCTTTGCGCCCATGGCGATCGGCGAGGTGACCGAGCACGACCGCACCGACCGGGCGCATGATGAACGTGACCCCAAAGGACGCGAACGTCAGCAGAAGCGACGCCTTTTCGTTTCCGGCCGGGAAGAACAGCCTTGCAATCATCACGGCGAAAAAGCCGTAGATGATAAAATCGAACCACTCGAACGCATTTCCGATCGTTGCGGCGGCGACCGCACGCCAGCGGCGGCCAGGGCCCGGCAACTCTGTCGATGCCATCCCGAAGCACTCATCCAATCTGAACGAGGACGACCCCAATGGTCGCCAACCCCACGGCCATCAGTTGTAGCCTGCTGACAGGCTCTCGCAACACCAGCACGGCGAGCGCGCCGCCAAACACGATGCCGCTCTCGCGCAAGGGCGCGACCAGGCCGATCGGACCGTGGACATAGGCCCACATGCCGCACAAATATGACGACAGCAGTAAGGCTGCGCCCGCATAACAGAGTTTGGCGTGGCTCCTCAAGACGGCAAACGGATTCGTGCGCTCGAAGCTGGACACCACTCCCAATCCGATCGCGGTGACAACAGAGCTGGTGACCGCGTAGGGAATCAAGCAAGCCAATCCGCCGCCGCACGCGCGGATGCCATTTACGTCGAACAGAAGCGCGAATGCCAGTGCTCCACCGGCCGAAATTGCCGGCAGCATTCCGCCTCCTCCCCGATCCCAAATCGTCCGACCCGAAAACGCAAACAGCAGGAGGCTCAACACAACGAGCGCCAAACCTTCAACGGCATGCAGTCCACGGGACTCGTTCATGAAAATCCAACCGATCAAGAATAGAACCGGCGGAATAACCGCCCTTCCGACCACGTAGGCTATTCCGAAATCGGTGCGCGCATAGGCCTGCAGCATTGCTTGCGTGAAAGCGACGTTGCAGGCGCTCGCAGCCGCAACCCAGGGCCAGCTACCGGGAGGAGGCACGCCCACGAAGGGCAGGAGAACGCAACACAGACTGGCGGTTGCGAAAACAATGCCGCGAAGCAAATCCCGGGGCGCCGAATGGAGCTTTGCCAAGACGTTCCAACATGCGTGCAGAAAGGCGCTTGCAACGGCAGCAATGAACACCGCCCAGGTCAAAGTCAGCACCCCTAGTGGATCGATTCCAAATTTCAATCATACGGAGGGCGCACGACGCAGTCGTGAGCCCGGAGTCCATAACCGCCGCTTGAGAGCTATGGATTCCGGGCTCGCCACCTGGCGATGGCGCCCCGAAATGACTGCAGAAGCCTTGTGGACGCCACCGCCATGCGACGCGCATGTCGGCAAAGGCTAATGTATAAAAACGTCGCGGAATGACGCCGCATATTCGAAAGTTCAAGAATGCCGCGCTAGCTGAGGAACGGCACGTGTCCGTTTTGAACGTTCTCGCCCGGTTCCACATGCGTCGTGTCGGCCGCGGTCGCCCTCACCTTGAAGTCCACCACGTTCGCGACCGTGCGCGTGAAACTGCGAAGCTCGTCGTGCGAAATCGCGTACAATTTTGTCTGAAGATCGAGCAAAGCCATCGCGAGCAAATGCGACGTGTCGTCGAGCGACAGCGCTCGCGCCTGTCGCGCGCTGCTCGAAAGCCGGTCGATCAAGATAAGAATTTGTTGGTTGCGGTCGTTCATCGTCTTCTCCTCAGCAACTCGGCATTGGTCGGGGTCTCGCTTATCCAATTGCTCGTGGTGACGATTTCGCCATAAACCCCGACAATGCCGGCCACTGCTTTTTGGACGTCTGCGGCCGACAATTCGCCGAGCTGGTGGCTTGCGGAAGCATCCGCCAAATATGAAAATCGATGTTTGCGGTGGAAAGCATCGATCGCGGTGGAGAGGCACGCGGTCTCTCCGGCAAATCCCGCGAGAGCGAAATGACCTCCACAACCGTCCATGAACTGGGCAAACGGCGCGCTCGAGTAACAAGACGGATTCTCGCGGTCGAAGACCATATCAGCGCCCGTTGGTTCGAATCCCTCGATCCATCCGCTGAATGACGTAGCGCGATTGAAATAGGCCGAACGGCTGAACTGGCGGAGAAATGCCACCGGAAGGCCCTTCGATCTCGCGTGGGCGAGCGCGGCGCGGCAGTTCGCGAGCGCGAGATCGGCGTCCGGCAGGGCCATAAGGCGGGAACCGGTGACATATTCCTGCTGCATGTCGACCACAACGAGGCAAGGCGCGACCGACGCATCGGACAAAGCCCTGAGATAGATGACCTGGTTCACGCGGCAGCTCCTTCAGCAGAGGGCCGGCTGACACCACGGGCTTTCGAGCGCTCAAGAATTCCGGTTTCGTGCCAGCTACCCTCGGGACGAATGGTCACATAGGGATCGGTCTCGAACGATATCGTCCTGGCGGCGCGGCTGGTGTCGCACACCATCTCGACGTAATCGAAATCCGAAAACACGAGTTCGCGGGGCGTATCCGGTATTGAAAAGCCGCACCTGCCCCAGAACTTTACCAGCCGCTTTTGCGCATAAGAACACACACGGGTGTAGCCCTTCGTTTGACAAAACTCGACGCCGAAGCTGACAAGCTTGCGCGCCAGACCGAGGCCTCGGAACTCCTTGCGGACCACCAGCCTTTCCAACTTGGCAAAATCCGAAAAGTAACGAATGCGCAGGCAACCGGCCGGTTCGTCGCCCACATAACCGATCAAATGGGTCGCGGTGAAATCGTTGCCGTCGAATTCCTCGTCATACGGGCACTCTTGTTCTCCGACAAACACAGCCCCTCGGATCACCGCGGCGCGCATGAAATCGTCGATCGTCCGCGCGACCCGAACCGAGAGGTAAGGCTCAGGTGTGTGCGGGGTCGGCATCGCGCAAATGGTGGCTTCTTGATGGCGCGGCCTGGAGCGGCGGAACAGGTGGAATTGGGGCGCCGTGCTGCCGGCGAGCTTGGGAGCGAGCCGCAACCCCATGCCCTCCACGAAGCGGGCGGCCTCGCTGTTAATCGACCAACTGTAGATATCGACATCGTGGCATTGCGGGCTCCACATCTTCTGCACGATGAGTGGTACCCCGGCGGCCAGCTTGCCGGGGGCATAAACGTGCCATACGTAGATTCCTGCTGGTTTCTCGTGTTGGGCCGAAATGAGCGAAAGAGGCGGATTTCGACGGTCCAAGGTTCCGTCAAGAAGCTGGCTCAGTCCTTGCTTTGTCAAAGGCAAGAACGAAACGTACCCTTCGCCTACAGGCGCCTTGATATTGAATCGGTCGCGATGTGCGATGGCCCAGAAGCAATCCGGATTGTATGATACGACGCGCTGGACAACTTCCGCGTTTGTCAGCGTGGGAATTGCCTTTCGGGCGAGGTCCATAAGCGTCGCGATCTGCTCGCCCGCGACATTAAAAACGACGAGCCGGCGCGCAAGCGCGAGAATTGCTGGATCGTCGAGCCTGCGGTTCGATCGCTGCGCGTCCTCGTAGGCAAGCCCGCCCGTCCCGGAAACCCGAACATCATGAGCCGTCATGTCGATCCCCCTTTTACCCTTGCGCCTTAATCTGATATCTATTTAGCTTCACTTGGGGTGAGGCGGTGCGATCGAATCCGACTATCGGTGCTCACGAATTTGAGCACGTGCGTGCATCATGCGATGGTGCGGGCCCGGACTGGGAAAGCATTCGGATTTTCCTTGAGGTGGCGCGGGCCGGAAGTTTTCGCACCGCAGCGGGCCGGTTGCGCATGACCGGTCACGGCATTGCGCGGCGGATCGAACAACTGGAACATCAGATCGGCGCGGTGCTGTTCACCCGCCACCGTGATGGCGTCCGCTTGACGGGAGCTGGTCACCACCTCCTGTCCTGCGCAGAGCAGATGGAGGAAGCGTCGCTGGGATTTGTCCGCCGACGCGGGATGCTTGCGCAGCCGCTTCGGGGTGAAATCAGGATTGCATGCACGGAAGGATTGGGAACATTCTGGGTGACGCCGCGGCTTCTCGAATTTGCCCGCGCGCATCCTCAGATCCTGGTCGATCTGCGTTGCTCGATGCAGCGGCCTGATGACTTGGTGGCCCGGGCGGAGGCCGATCTTGCGATTCAAATCGAGCAACCGGTGCCGCGCGACCTCATAACCCGCAGGATCGGTCGCATGCACATCGTGCCCTGCGCATCAAAGTCCTACATCGACACTTATGGCCTGCCGAAGTGTAAGCAGGAGGTCGAGGAACGTCACCGGATCGTCGTGATGTGCGCGGACCAGGGCAAGGCGCACGATTTGTACAATCAGTGGTATCCGGAACGGGTGCAGACCGGTTTTGTTGCGATGCGCACCAACGTCAGCACCGCTCTCTATGCGGCGATCGTCAGCGGCTTGGCGGTGGGCTGGCTGCCGACATACTGTTTCGCGATCGGAGCATCGGTGATCCCGCTCGACATCGATTTGGTTTATTCCTTCGATATCTGGCTGAGCTATCATCCCGATCTCGGACAGGTACCGCGGGTTCGTCGGATGATCGATTGGGCGATCGAGCAATTCGATCCGCAAAAATGCCCCTGGTTCCGCGACGATTTCATTCACCCGGAGGAGTTCGGCAAGCATCTGCGCTCAAGCCCGTCGGGCGCAATTGATGCGGCCTTTGGTCGACCATAAAAAGCCCCCTCCCTACCCTCCCCCGCTTTGCGGGGGAGGGTAGGGAGGGGGCGGTCGCTGAACTCTGAAGGCTTTCCGAGAAGGGCTGCGCCATGCCGACCAACGAGCTATCTCTTTGGGACGAAAACATCGGTAAGCGCCTCAAGCTACGGCGGCTCCAGCTCGGGCTGTCGCAGGAGTCGTTGGGTCTTGCGCTCGGCGTGACGTTCGAGCAGGTGCAAAAATATGAGACCGGAAACGACCGCATCGAGGTCGCTCGGCTGCAACAGATTGCCGAAATCCTGAACGTGCCTATCTTGTTCTTTTTCGGCGGCACTCTCAGCGGCGCCCGCGATCGGGAAGGCGCCTGCGACGTCGTCGATTTCCTCGATACGGCGTATGCGCTGCGTCTTGCGCAAGCATTCAGGCGGATCGAGGAGCGCCACATTCGGCGGTCCATCGTTGAACTCGTCGAGCAAGTCGCCAATACCGCGGGCGCGCGGAGAGGTTGATTTTAACCGCGCCGCTTTCTTTAACCCTCCCCGCCTGCGTGGGAGGGTAAAGGCCGCAGACCCTCAAAAAAAGGCGAGCGTCTCGCAACCGACACCGGCCTCGAACCGGTGCGACACGCGCTGCGTCGCGAGGTCGATCACATGAATGCTCCCGTCCCCCTGGCAGGCGACGAAGAGCGCCCCCTCATGAAAGGCGCCATCCATCGGCTGCTGCCCTACCGCCACCGTAGTCTGGCGGCCAAACGTTGAGTCCATCAGCGTGGCTGTCGCGCTGCGCAGGCTCGTGACGAGGAGAATTTGACCGTCCGGGCTGTAGCGGGCGATCTGGGCCGGCTCAGGCACGCCATCAAGCGGCACCGTCCGGACGATCGCAAAGCTCGACGTGTCGATCAGGAGGAGCATCGGTTCCTCGTCATCGACTGCAACAAGGAGGTTGCCGTCAGGTGAAATCGCGAGGCCCGCCAACGGATGCGGGGCGGCCACCTGCCGGACGAGTCGGCGTGCCGGCAGGTCGATCACCGAGATCGAGGCGTCTTCCTCGTTCTCGGTATAGAGCCACCGCCCGCTCGGTGCGATCACAAGGCGATGCGAATTGACGGAACCGGTTTCGATCGCACCGACGACTGCATTCTTGGCGAGATCGACAAGTGCGACCACGCCACTGTTCTCGCAAGTGATGTAGAGCAGGCCGCCTGGCCCGATCTGGAGGCCGTGCGGCGCCACGTATGGAGAAAGATCGATGTCGGTCACATGCCTGCGCGTCTCAAGGTCGACGACGGACAGCAAATGGCCGGGGTTGGGATTGCGCCCGTGGATGCCATCCCCGTAGATCGGGACGTAGGCGGTGGACGATTGCGGCGGGACCAGGAGCTCATGCGGCAGGCGTTCGAAGTCGTCGAGAATATGTGTTGTCGCATAGCTGTCGGGGTCGAGGAAAAGCACCTTGCCCCCCATTTTGTCGACCGCAATCAGCCCGCGACCACCCCTGCTATTCATTTTGTTCAAATCCTATCCGCGTTGCGATCGCATAAAAGCGTCGTGGCTGGGAAGGTCGCCTGCCGATGGCCCCACCCCCTACCCGCCCGCGGGGAGGGGGGCGCTAAGCAGGATTCGGCCGGCTGGCCAACGGATGGGCAACCAAAACAGCTATCGCCGGCATGATCCGGGACCTCGATCCGTTGGGCAGCCCGTGAATCTCTGCTTAGCTTCGCGCGACTTTGCCCACGTGGTCAAACGGCGAGGCCGGACGGCGTCGACAAAGGGAGAGGCTGCGCAGCCGGGCGATGCGCCTCTTCGCGCCGTGCGACCGAGCGCAATTGATCGATATCCGCCCCGGCCGGAGTGAAGTCCCGACAGCGGGGCAACCTCAAGGATCACTGGACGCGATCAGTTCGGTCCTTCCAATCGACCCGATTTCCTCGATTTCCTCAAGGTTTCCCCTTATCCACGGTTGTCGCCTTCCAGTGCGTTCGCCGCCGGGCAGGTCAAGCGCCAGATCAGACCCGAAGGAGCGTAGTCAAGGTGAACCTCACCGTCGAGGCTCCACTTCGCCATCGACTCGATGACCGCACTGCCGAAGCCACGCCGCTCCGGCTGTGACACGGGCGGCCCTTTGCGCTCAGTCCAGCTTATCTTGAACATGTCGCTGTCAAACCGCCAACCCACGTCGACACGGCCGGCATCCACCGACAGAGCGCCGTATTTGCCGGCATTGGTCGCAAGCTCGTGCACCGTGAGACCGATGGCTTGCGCAGCGGCTGCTTTCAAACGCAACTTCGGTCCGTCCAAAGCGATCCGAGACCCGACAAGATCCGCAAAGTGCGCGAGCTCGGCGCGCACCAGATCCTCCACGTCGACCCCCTGCCATTCGTTCCGGACCAGCAGGTCCTGATTAGCGGCAAGTGCCCGGATACGCTCAACGAAGCGTCCGATAAAGTGTTCAGGCTCGCGAGTTGCGGTCTGGCGGGCGATTGCCTGTACCAGACTGAGCATGTTCTTGGCGCGATGATTGACCTCACGCGTCAGAAGGTGAACCTGCTCGTCGTGAGCTTTCCGCTCGGTCACATCCTGGGCCACGCAGACAAACAGACGTCGTCCATCCGACTGGGTTCCGAGGGCAGAGGAAACAAAGCTCCAAAGGCGGTCACGGCCGTCTTTGGTGCGGATCATCAGCTCAGCCGACTGCGCCTCAGGCTCTGTCGAAATGATCCGGCGAAAATGCCCTAGCATTTGGCCTGAGCGTCCGCCGCAGGCTCGCGTTATCCAGTCCTCGATGCGGCGCAGTGCCTCTCTCGAATAACCGCTCCGTTCAACCCAGCTTTGGCTGACGGCAAGGATTTGCTCCCGATCGTCAAACAAGAGGATCGGCACTGGCGAGTGGAGGATTGAGGACCTGAAGCGTTCCTCGCTCGCACGTAAACCCTGCTCCGCCTCGAACCGCTCCCAGGCTTGCGCGAGAAAATTGGTGATCGTGCCGAGCCAGGCGACTTCGTCATCGCTGAAGCTTTCCCGTGTCGCCGAGGCAACTGCAAACGTGCCAAGCAAGCGGCCGTCGGACGCCTTGAGAGGGTAGCAGGCATACGCCGTAGCACCGAGTTTGCGCACGAGGCCGGCATTCGGATCGGACGCAATGCGGTGCTTGTCGGCCACCAGCGGCTGGCCGCTTGCCGCCGCAATCCCGCAATACTCCTGACCAAGTTCGAGCGACTGGGCCGCCTCCAGATGTTCCGGCGGTATGCCGTGCACGAACTCCAGCCTGAGGCGCCGCCTGGTGGGGTCGAGGCGGTAGTTGGTGCAGACAACGGCGCTGAGGGGCGAGCTGACGTGCTCGAATGTCACGCGGCCAAGTTCGCCCGGCTCGGAGGCGAGCATCAGGTCCGAGGTGACCTTGAGCAGCAAGGCCTGCTGCGCGGCGTGGCGGCGCAACGTGTCTTCCGCACGCTGGCGTTCGCTGATGTCTCGATAGATAATGGACGATCCGACAGTAACCCTGCCCGAGCAATCGAGAATCGGCGAGACGTTGATCTCCACCGGAACAAGTTGACCGTCCTTATGCTGGCGCACGGTCTCCTTCAGCACGGCCGTACCGCTCATCACGGCCGCGTAGATGGCAGCGCTTTCGGCCTCACAGACATCGGGAACGATCAGCTCGTTGATCGTGCGCCCGCGCGCCTCGGCTTCGCTATAGCCGAACAGCCGCTCCGCGCCAGCATTCCAGGTCTGGACCGCGAGGTCGCATCCGACGCTGATGATGGCATCGCCGGAGGCGGCAACGATTGCGGCGAGCTGGGCGTTGCGCCGCTCCCCTACGCGCTGGGCTTCAATCAACCGGAACTGCCGCACGGCGCTGCCAATCGCGCGCCTGAGCATTTCTGCATCGAGGCGGTCCTTGACGAGGTAATCGAGCGCGCCGGCCTTCATCGCTGCGGTTGCAACATCCGCCGTTCCGGCCCCCGTCAGCATCACGACGGCGCATGGCAGTGTTCCGCCCGGTTGCCGCAAGGACTCCAACACCTCGAGTCCCTCCGCGTCCGGCAGGCCGTAGTCCAGGAGAATGCAATCGGGTGTGGAGGAGCGAGCGAGCTTCAGGCCTTGCTCTGCGTCAGCGGCCTCCTGCAACACAAACCCTGCGGCCTCGAGAGCGAGCCGCATCGCAATCCTATCCTCAGGCGTGTCGTCTATCACCAATATATTAAGGGCTGGCTCGGAGGCGACTCTCGCTGTGGTCCGCTGCCGGCTCGGAAGCGGCTGGATCATGAAAGGCACCACCACAGCGTCCCTGTCGTCGTGTAGCGCCCACGACAGCGCCAAGATAGCGCCACAATAGTCACACTCGCGTCGCACTATCAACGGGTGCGAGTCGGAAATTCAACCTTATCGGGCGGATCGGGAAGCAATTGTACACGAATTTCCCACCCGCTCCAGCGGAAGTAGAAGCGAGGAGCCGAACTCAACCGCGCAATAGCCTGGCAGCTATTAACATTCTCTGCCACAAGCCGTGCGAAGGCCCCGATCACGATGCAGGCGCTCAAGCCCTGCCGCAAGAAACGATTTGCGCGTAACCCGTGAACGCGCGCGAAATACTGTCAGCAAAACGATCGGCACGGACGCTGAGACTATCAATTCCCGCGGAACGGGCCGTTGTGCCCGGGGCCAAAAG
>WNFC01010133.1_pt1 | contig 22549 bp, 20 predicted proteins | sample 5400541 | NCBI WGS metagenome assembly WNFC01 (sample SAMN13153342, study PRJNA577476) | soil metagenome | isolation source: 120 cm saprolite under Douglas fir tree site 2 hole 2 replicate 1 | place: USA:California | collected 2015-04-18
CTCGCGAGCTCGCAAGTCCCCCGCCTTGGCCCTTTCGATGGTTTCATCGGCTATGTCCATCGGTTGCCGAGGTTGCCTGCAAGTGCCGCGGCGCCCCTGCCCAAGGTTACATGCGCGATCGCGTCACTAAGTTCCCGGCGCGCCGACTGCGCTTGGCAAGCCATCACACAACAGAGCACCTGACGCAATGCCTGCTGTTTCGCCAAGCCCCGCGTCCGATGCTCTCCTCTCGTTCACGATGTTAATGACCGGACGCCGCCGGCCGCGCGATCGGCTCGGGGGCGATGCGCCTCGCGCCAGCGATGCTCACTTGATGCCCAAGGAAAGGGGCCTCTCTTGGAATTGCACCAGTTCATTGCTGCCAATGCCCAGCTCATCATCGATGACTGGATGGGCCGGATCAGGCGAACGATCGCTCCCGCTTCGATGGCGTCGCCCCGAATACTTCACGCTGCGGACCTCCATCCTCGAGCTGGCCAAGTCGGCACAGGTGACCGTCTCCCCCCTGGAGATTGAGGTTCTCACCCATTGTGTCGCCACCGGGATCGCCGATGCGGTGCTCGAATACTCCAACCAACGAGATGAGATGCTCCAGCGGCAGGCCTCGAAGCACATCGGTTTCCTCGCGCATGAATTGCGCAATGCGCTTGGCTCGGCGCGCCTGGCCCTGATGACGATTGCCCAATACGAGGCGATGAAAAAGAGCCGCTCCTTCGAGATCTTGCAGCGCAACCTCCAGCGGCTGGGAGAGCTGATCGATAAATCGCTGTTGGATGCGAGGTTGAAATCCAAGGCCGAGCTTCAACTCCAAACGCTAGACGTTTACCTGATCGCCAAGGACGTGGTGGCGGAGAGCGCGGCGGAGGAAAAGAGGGTTCGCGTCTCGGTCACCTTCGAGGGCGATCCGATGATCCAGGGCGATGCGCGGCTCTTGCACTCCACCCTGTCCAACTTGATTCACAACGCGGTGAAGTACACCCGCGAGGGAGGGCAGGTGACGGTGCGTGGCCGCTCGGTCGATGATCGGGTGGTGATCGAGGTCGAGGACGAGTGCGGTGGGCTCCCGGAGGGCAAGATCGAAGAGCTGTTCAATCCTTTCGTGCAGGCCGGCGCCGATCGCACCGGCTTCGGCCTGGGGCTGGCGATCGCCAAACAGGCGGCCGAAGCACACGCCGGCGCGATTCGGGTTCATAGCCTACCGGGCAAGGGTTGCGTGTTCACGCTCGACCTCTCCCAACGACCGGGATAGAGCGTCTCGCCTCAGGGGCATCGGATCCTGCAACTGGAATCAACCGATGCGCTCTGGGTCGTCTGTGCTAAAGACCTCCGCGCAGGTCAACCCGAGCCGCGCCAACACCGCTCAAGGAGGGGCAAATGAATTTGCGAGTATCGCTCATCACTGTCACCGCCTTTTTCGCATTTTTCCTCTCGTCCAACGCGCTGACCGCGCCCGACCAGAAGCCGCCGGCGGCCCCGGCAGCCCCCAGCACCTACGCCATCCCGATAGGTCCGACGATCAGTCTGGATGCCGCCAAGAAGGTCGCGGCCCTGGCCGCCGCCGAGGCGCGCAAAAACCATTGGCACATGGCGATCGCCGTCGTCGATCCGGCGGGGACGCTCATCTATTACGAAAAGATGGACGACACGCAAAATGCGAGCGCCAAGGTGGCGATCGACAAGGCGCGTTCCGCCGCGCTTTACAAGCGACCGACCAAGGCGTTTCAGGATGCGCTGGCCGCCGGAGGTGTGGGTCTGCGAATCCTCAACCTCGATGGCGCGATTGCGGTCGACGGCGGAGTGCCGCTGATGATCGAGGGCAAGCTGGTCGGGGCGATCGGCGTATCCGGAGATCTCAGCGAGCATGACGCCCAGTGCGCGGCCGCGGCGGCCGCGGGGCTGAAGTAAAGCCAGACATTTTGAGCAACGCTTTGCAATGAAATAGCGAGCGCCCGCTCGTTCTCTCCGTGAGCAGGCACTACGGGGAGGGCATTGAATGTCAGTGCGCTCACTGATAGTGAGCCCTGCCCTCGGGAGGGACACCATGACTCGTTTCTCGATTTTGTCAGCTGTACTGCTCGCACTGGCCGGCTGCGACCGCGAGACGCTCAGGCCATCTTCTCCAGACATCAGCCGGCAAGGACTGGCCGACAGCGTTGTGCCCGAGAAGTCGCTCGTGATCACCGATCTCAGCGTAATCGAGGCGAATGCCTACACGACCTGGGACCCATCCTACGGGGTCAATGACTACCGAGGCGCTTTTACGTTTGGACGGCTGATCGACAACATGCTCCCCATCGGTGAAAGAACGCCGCTCGGCCGCGCGCGATTCGTCATCCGGTGGCTGAGGATGTGGGAGCAACCGCAAACGATCAATTCCTTCGTCATTCCAGCCCGGCCATTGATTCGACCTTTGATCATCGATCCGTGGCGAGCGGCGAGCGGATGCGCCCCGGCGGTGGCGGATGAGGATTGCGTTCTCGACTTTGCGCAGGCGCCCTTCCGGCTGCTGGCGATCACCAATCGGCCCGACCTGCGCCGGCCGGTCAATGGGACGGATTTCCCCAGCGGAGGCCAGGGTCGCTTCGTGTTCGGCGCGATCGGGCCTGCCGGGGAAAAGCTCTTCTTCACCGTCATCTTCGAATACGATCTGCCGGTCACCGATCTCGACATTCCCCTGGTCGACGATGCGGCGCTGGAGACCCGGCTCTGGGGCGAAGCGTGGAATGCCCTCGGCAGGCTGTCTTTCGGGCCGGTGTACAACTACGCTCTTTTCGGCGTGACCCACGAGTTCACCCGGCGGGACCGGACCCCCTCGCGGCGCAATGGGAGCGCTCTTTTTCAGATTCGCACCAATGAAGTGGCGCTCTCCCCGGTCCCTGGTGGCGACGACGTGGGCCCCTTGGGTCTGTGGGAATTGCGCGAGTTCATCATCGGTCCTTCAGGCCAAGTGGTGCAGACCACGGTGAAACAAGAGCCGGACATTTCGTTCAACGGCAGCGCGACTCTGGGGGCCTTCGTCAGTGAGAATCTCTCCGCGATCCTGGCCGGCCAATATCAAGTGCCCAGCGCTTATCAGGGGGCGCCCTTCCTGGGTGGAGCGGGCCCAACGCCGATCGTGCTCCAGTGGAACGTGCCTGGAATCGATGAGGACGGTCGCCACGCTTTTGCGATGGGAACTTGCAACGGCTGCCATCTGACCGAAACGGGAACCACTTTCCTGCACGTCAAACCGCGCGAGGCGGGAGTCCGGGCCGCCATCTCCGACTTCCTCGCCGGTCAGCTGGCGGGCGCCCGTCAGGCGGATTTCACGGCGCTGCTCTCCGAGCCATGGACCTCCTACCTGCTCGGCCCCGGCCTGGACATCGGCACCGGGTCGCTTTGAAGCTGTTCAGAGGGCGCGCGGCCCCCGCGATTTTCTGATCGCGGAAGCCGCGGCCCGGCCCAAGCGGTGGGGCCACTCGGGGTCTGCGACTGGAAGCGGCGCGTCGAGCGGTTGACACCACCTACCCGGGGGCGTTGCGGAGGTCTTGCGCTTTTCCTGGCCGGTTTTGCTTAGAAGCGCACCGTCGACGTCAGACGGGCCGCTTTCGGCGCGAGGCGAGATTGAAGGACTCGTGCCAGCTGGATTCGGCTCCACCGCCGTAACGGGCGATCAGGACCTCGACCAGGTAGGGCTTTCCGTCGCGGGCAGCGGCCGTCCCACGGCGAATCGCTTCACGCAGATTTCCGCCGCGTTCGACGCGCTCGCCCGAAACGCCCTGGCTCTCGGCGAGCTTCACAAAATCGATGTCTGGATTGCCCAGATACATCCCCGCATACTTCCCCGACTTCGCCATCCGCCCACCATAGGAATGGTACGAATGGCGGACGGTCTGATAGTTGCGGTTGTTCCATACCACGGTGAGCACGGGAATCTGGTAACGCGCCTGCGTCCAGAACCCGGACGCGCTGTACATCACCGACCCATCCCCGATGGAGCAGATGACTTGACGATCCGGTGCGCCGAGCTTGGCGCCAGTGGCGGCGCCAATGCCCCAACCGAGCGACGCGCCGCTGTTGCCGAGAAACATCTGCTCATCGTCCCGAAAGCCGAAGTGGAATGAATCGAATTTTCCGGTCAGATTCTCCGAGACAACGATCGCATTCCGGTCAATCGACTCGGACAATGCCTTGCACAGCTCGTGGGGATGAATCGGCGTCTGCCCAAGGGCGCGAGCAATTTCCTGCTCGGTGCGATTGCGGGCCTCGGTGGAGGCACGGCGAAGTCCTTCGGCGCGCGAAGCGGCGATGGCGGTGCGGCGCTGTTTGGTGAGCTGTGAATCGACGGCGGCGATGAGGTCGGCAAGGCCGAGCTTGACGTCGGAGACCAAAGCGACGTCGGTCGGGTAGTTTCGGCCAAGCGCCGAAGTATCCATGCCCAGGCGCCCGATGCGCGCGTTCGGCAGAAGGTCCGGAGAGTCGGGAATGTTGGCGCCCCCCAGATCTGGCGCGCCGACGAAGAATACGAAATCCCTTCCGCGGCCGACGCTTTGCGAGAGCATTCCCCATGCTCCCAGATAGAACGGATGGGACGTGGGAAAGCTCTGGAAGGCAGTCAACACGATTGCCCCGCCAGGCCTGACCACCGGAATGGACAATTGCTCGGCGAGCTTGAGCAGCTCCGGCTGAGCGCCTGATTTCCAGACCTCATCGCCGGCGATGACGATCGGGTTTTGCGCTTCGATCAAAAGGCGGGCGGCCTTTTGCACCGCGGCCGGATCGGCGTGAACGCGGGAGCGCAGCAGGAACCGATCGAAAGGAAGAATCGAGGCGGTGGCCGCTTTCTGCTCGAGCGCATCCTTGGAGACGGCGAGATAGACCGGACCACCCGGGTCGGTGGTGGCCACCTTGAAGGCGCGGCGCAACATCAGGGGAAGGCTTCCCCCCTGTCGAGCATCCCAGGAGATCTTGGTGAACTGGCGGTTGATCTCCTTCTGGTCAAAACCGGGCCTCGCGCCCAAGGCCACTTCGTCGCTCCAGACTTCGTTGTCGTTCAAGCCGGCAGTGATCACCAGGGCAGACCCATCGCGGCAGGCATTGAAGAGTTGCCCGGCCATTTGCGCAGTGCCCACCGCGGCATGAACGTTGACGAAAGCCGGCTTTCCGGTGACCTTGGCGTAGCCGTCCGCCATCGAAATCACCAGGCCCTCGTGAAGACTTTCAATCAGGTTGATTTGCGGGTCGTCGACCACCGCATCGAAGAATCCCGCCTCGAGGGACCCGGGATTGGTGAACAAATACTCGACGCCCGCGGCGCGGGCCTGGGCGATCAGCAACTCGCCGCCGCTTCCGGTGATCACCGTCTCGGTGCCCGAAGTTGCCGGGGCGGCGATTGCCTCCAGCGGCTCGAGAATGGATGCGACCGCTGACGCGGTGAAGCCAAGCGCAGTGAGATCGCGAATGAACTCCCGGCGTGAGAGCCCCTGATTCAGGAAACGAGCGACCAGCTGGCGCATGTGACCTCCCCTTCCCAAATTCCTCCAAGGTTCTAGCTCAGCGACGGGATGGCTGCCATCCTTGACCCCTGCCCGTGGATGCTCGAGCTTCGGAGAATCCTTTCACCCTCCTTGTCGGCAACGAAGATGGCGTTCCGGCCATCTGGCGCTCCGAAAGCGGCGATCCGCCGCCCGAGCGCGTGACCCCCGTCGATGATCGCCTGAACGCCGCGACCGCGTTGCGGCGGGCTCAGCAAGGCGAGTACCTGCTTTACCGGGGGGACTATCGAAACGCGCGACAGCTTCTGGCGGCGATGGGACGGCGGCTTGCCTCCAAGCGCCGCGGGCCGACCCGCTCACCGCTGGAGATCTTCCGTCTGGAACGCCATGCCCGCGAACGCGAGCATCGCATCCTCTCGCGCCTGGTGGTGACCCTCGATGCCGGGTACGGCCTGTCGCTTCCGCGATCTCCCGATGTGCGCGAAGCCTGCCGGGCGGTGTGGGGCGACCCGGAAGGGTTGATCACCCTGGTTCCACTCAAGACGCTGTGGGGGATGATCGGGGCGGCCGAGTGGTACCGCAAAGGCCTGGAGGTTCCCGGCCTCCAGGGCCGAATCCACCCGCATTACGGCGTCTTCGTCCCCACCCGGCACGACTATGTCGCCTTGCTCCTCGCCGCGCCGAGGCCGCAAGGAAAGCGCGCATTCGACATCGGAACCGGGACAGGCGTGCTCTCGTTCCTTTTGCTTCAACGGGGCGCGTCGAGCGTACTGGCCACGGACATCGATCCCCGCGCGGTTGCCTGCGCCCGCGAAAACGCCATCCGGCTAAACCTGGCGGATCGTTTCCAGGTGATCGAGCGCGATCTCTTCCCGGAGGGAAGCGCGGATCTGGTGGTGTGCAACCCGCCCTGGCTCCCCGAGCCTCCCAAGAATCGGCTCGATCGCGCGATCTTCGACCCCGAGCATCGGTTTCTGCGCGCTTTTCTCGAAGGCCTTCCCGGTCACCTGGCGCCCGGCGGTCAAGGGTACCTGTTCCTCTCGAATCTGGCGGAGCTGCTCGGGTTGCGTCCGCCGCATTTTCTCTCCGAGCTGCTGGACAGATCCGGCCTCGAGCTGAAGTGGAAGCAGTCCACGCCGGCGCGACATCCCAAAGCGCAAGATGAAACCGACCCGCTCCATCTCGCACGGTCGCAGGAAATCAGCTCCCTCTACTGCCTCGAGCCGAAGCGCGCGTCGCCCGCCGCGCGCCCTCCGGAGGCGATTTCGGGTCGGCCGCCGGCTTGAGGGTTCTTGCGGTTTTGGACTTGAGACCGGGACTGCCCGACCGTCAGCGCGGCTCCATCTGGAGAAAGCGCTTCAACGTCGCGCTCGAAGCCTCCGCGGCCTCGAGCATCGGGAAATGGCCGCAGCGGGGAAACATCACCAGCTCGCCGCCCAGATCGGCAGCCAGCCGCTGGCCAAAAGCGGGCGCTGAAATCGAATCTTGTAGCCCCCAGAGGATCAGGGCCGGCCTTTGCAACTTCGGATAGTGGCATTGTTGCGTCGCAAAGTGCATCCCGCGCAGGGTGGCAAGAGCGGCCGCCGAGGCGCCCGGCCGGGTCATCCTCGATCGCACGGTCTTCACCATCTCCGGGGTGACGTGGCGCGGGTCGTGGAAGCCCAGCGCGAGTTGGCTGTGCGCCCAATTCTCGTCGTAGTAGGTCATCAGCGATTCGCCGACGCCGTAGCTGCGGGCCCATCGAAAAAGAAACGAAAGCTGCTCCTCATAGACCCAGCCGTTGTAGATCGCGATGCGGGTGGTTCGCTCCGGCGAGGCAAGCGCCATCGCCAGCGCCACCGCCGCTCCCCAGGAGTGTCCCACCAGAGCGGCGTGCTCGATTCCGCGCTCGTCGAGCAGGGCCCAGACCAGCTGCGCCTGTGCTGATGGCGAGTAGTCGCCGCGCGGACGATCGGTCCAACCAAAGCCCTTCAGGTCCAACGCCAGAACGCGGTGGTCCTCTGCCAACTCCGGCAGAAGGCGGAGCCATAAATCGAGGGAGGACCCAAATCCGTGCAAGAAGACGACCGCGGGCCCCTCGCCCATCTCGACGTTGTGCACTCGCGTGCCCGCAACGGTGGCGAAGGTGGCGTCGGGCGGCTCTCCGGGAAGTGGGCCCGCGTGAAAATCGAGATCAGTCCCCGCGAGCGATAACGGAAAGTGGCTTGTCAGTAGCTCTCCTCCAGCGGGATCAGCTTGCCACGATTCGCCGTTCGGCGCGATGCTTGCGCGGATCTGCGAATAACGGCGAGGAGATAAGGTAGTCCGCCGAGCTCCGATTGCAGGCGATTGGGATGTCGTAGAGCACCGCGAGGCGGAGCAGCGCCTTCACGTCTACATCGTGCGGCTGCGGCGTCAGCGGATCCCAGAAGAAGAACACGACGTCGAGGCGGCCTTCGGCGATCAACGACCCGAGTTGGGCGTCACCCCCGAGGGGGCCTGACAACAGAGAATTGATCGGGTTCGGAAGCGCGTGCGCAAGGGCCAGCCCGGTGGTCCGGGTCGCATAGACCGTGCACCGGCTGAGAACGCCCTTGTTGTACGAGGCCCACTCGGCCATCTCCTGCTTGCGCCCATCGTGCGCGACCAGCGCCACGATGGGGTGTGGCGAATCCACGCTCAACTGCCGGGTGATCGATCCATCCATGCGGCCAATTGTAGCCGTTGCCCAACACCCCGCAAAACGCAGACCTCCAGTGCAGCAGAGCGCCTAATCCTTGCCATTCTTCGCTTCGGATAAAACGATTGAAATCAGCGTTATCAACGGGATCGCTTGACGAGAACCTGCTCGTAGTGATTGAAGACTGCAGTCCTTTTATCGGTGATGGGTCAGCTCGGCACGCTGGGGTGGGGAGGCTTTTGATGAGAGCCCGTCGCTCTTCCGGACGATTTCTAAAGCCCAAAATCGACAAGGTCCTGCGCGCGCCGGGCGCGAACGCCCGCCCCGTTCCAGAGCGGCGAACCGGCTCGGTCCCTTCTCCGATCGCTGTGCCGATGGGCGTCTTGCACTACCAGGTTCAGGAGAAGCTCGGCCAGGGCGGAATGGGCGTGGTTTACAGGGCGGTCGACCAAAAGCTCAACCGAATAGTGGCTCTGAAGTTCCTACCGCCGCAAATCGAGCCTTCGAGCGTGGAGCTGCAGCGTTTTCTCCACGAGGCCAACGCGCTTTCGGTGCTGAATCATCGACACATTGCGACAATTTACGGCGTGGAGGATGTCGATGGACAGCACTTCCTCGTGCTGGAGTACCTCCCCGGTGGCACCCTCAAGCGCAAGCTTCAACTAGCCAATGGCTCCGGGCACGTCCTCTCGATTGACGAGATCCTTAAATATGCGCAGCAAACGGCGGAGGGCCTCGCGCATGCCCACTCGAAAGGCATCGTCCATCGAGATGTGAAAACAAGCAATTTGATGCTCACCGAGGAGGGTGACGTCAAAATCACCGACTTCGGAGTCGCGCAGTTGAAGGGAATGGGGCTTGCGACAACTCCGGGTGGCCTGGTGGGAACGATCGCGTACATGTCGCCCGAACAGGCGCTGGGAATCGAGGTCGATTCGCGATCGGATGTGTTCTCGTTCGGAGTCTCACTGTTTGAGCTGATCACCGGTCGGCTTCCATTCGAAGCTCCCAACGAGGCGGCGCTGATCACCCGGGTGGCGAGCGCTCGGGCGCCAGAGCTGAGGATCTTTCGCAGCGACGTTCCGCCCGCCTTGAAAATGGTCGTCGAAAAGGCCCTGCAGAAACGGGTTGAGAAACGCTATCAGACGATGGATGAGCTGCTGATCGACCTGCGAGCGCCGGCGGATCGCAGCCCGATGCTCACCCGAACGCGCGCCGGAACCAGTGTCAGATTGCCACGGGGGATCTTTACCCGTCGGACGTTCCGCGTTGCCGCCGCCTCGATCCTGATGCTCGCAGCGGCACTCGCGGCGGCGCTTTACTTCTCCCTACCGCAACGCCTCTTTGACCGTCATCTGACTCGCGCCGGACAAAGACTGGTTGTGCTTCGCCTGCGGAATGTCACCGGGGATCAACCCAACGGAGCACTTTGCGACGGTTTGACGGAGTTACTCACGAACAAGCTCAGCCAGCTCGAGCAGCTTCAAGGGTCCCTTTCGGTGGTGGCCCAAAGTGAAGTCTTCAAGGCAAAGAAAGATCCACGAGAAAACATTACCAGCGCGGAGGCCAGAAACACGCTGGGAGCAACCCTGGTATTGGAGGGAGCCGTACAACGGATCCAGGACCGGGTGATCGTCACCGTGAGCCTGGTTGAGACAGAAAAACAAACGATTCTGGCGGCACGCGACGTCGGGGCGCCGATTGAGAAGCTGTCGGAGCTGGAGGGCCCGCTCCTGGAAAAGGCCGCTGAGATGTTGAAGGTGCAGCTACGACCGGAAGCTCGCCGCGCTCTTGCGGCGGGATTGCCGGCGGACCCCGGTGCTTACGAGTTCTATCTTCAAGGGCGAGGCTATCTGCAGCGCTACGATCGGGTCGACACCCTCGACTACGCCCTCGAGGAGTTCCAGCAAGCCCTGACCCTCGATCCGGGTTACGCGCTGGCGCATGCGGGAATGGCGGAGGCCTATCTGCGCAAATACAAAGGCACCAAGGAGCCTGAGCTGATCGACTTAGCCCGGTCCAGCGGCCAACGCGCCATTCAATTGAATGATGGTTTGGCACCGGTCCACTATGCGATGGGCCTGATTCACGCGAGCGGCGGTGAATACGAACGGGCCATCGATCGCTTCAAGAAGTCAATCCAGATCCTTCCCACTCCAGATGCGCACCGCGAGCTGGCAAATGCCTATGTCAGCTCAAACAAGCCCAAGGAGGCTGAAGCAACTTATCGGGCGGCGATCCGAATGCGTTCGACCGACTGGGCCGGTTACCGGGACCTCGCCGCCTTTTATCAGGATCAGGGGAGGTATGAAGAAGCATTGCCGCTGTTTGCGAAAGTGATCCAGCTCGCGCCCGACAGCTACGCCGGATTCGCCAACCTCGGTGGGCTGTACGCGAGGATGGGAAACCAATCTCAAGCCATTCAATACTGGAACTTACTACAACCTGGGTACGGCCGCGTATGCTCAAAAGCAGTACGTCCACGCAGTCGAGATGTACAAAAAGGCAACCGAGCTGACACCGACCGAAGCGCGCCCGTGGGCAGCCCTGGCGGACAACTATGTCTACGTTCCCCACTCCGCCGGTCAGGTGCGCGATGCGTACGCGCACGCGATCGAGCTGACCGAGAAGGAATTGATCGTCAACCCCAGGGACGCAAGGAACAGGGCGCGCATTGCCACCTGGCGGGTTTCGACAGACAAAAAGACGGCGTTGAGAGAAATCGCCGACGCTCTGCGCCTGAGCCCGGGTGACAATTTCGTGCTCTCGCGTGCGGCATCGGTGTACGAGCAAAGTGGGATGCGCGAAGAGGCATTGGCCGCGGTCAAAGCCGCGGTTGAACGTGGATACTCGGTGGAGGAGATCCGGAGTTGGCCGCCATTGGCCCAGTTGCTGCAAGACCCGCGTTGCACGCTCACTGTCGAAGGAAAACCGATCGAGAACGAGCGTGCCAACCGGTAAATGGGAGGGGACAATGGCAACAGTTTCGATTTCAATCAGCGTCAGCACTTCAACAGGCAGCATGACGGTTGATCCGTCGATGGCCTTTGCAAGCGAGCGGTGGCACAGCCCTGACGTAACGATGGCAAAATCTATACCATTCCCGGGTGCCCAGAGATTATCGTTCAGTAGCGTTGATCGTGCGGGGCACTGCCAGTACGCGTGAAGAACTGAAGAATCCTGATTTCGTCTGGGGGCAGGAGCTCTTTGATGGCATTACCCGGGTCGACACTGTCCAGGCGTGCCGGTGGAGTTCCTGTATCCAGTCGGATCCTGCCCCACCTGTTTCTGATATTCGAATCTGACCAGCCGCTTTCGCCATCGGTGCGGATGTCCCTCGAAGGAGTGGACACCGTGCAGGTGGGTCGAACGGGTCAGTTCGTGGCCAAGCGCGAGGGTCCGGCCGGTCGACGGTTGGTCATTGGACTGCCAGATTCGTGGGTGTCGACATCGCACGCCGTGCTGCGTTACGTCGCGCCTTCCTGGTTCATCGAAGACACCAAGTCGAAGAACGGAACCCTGGTCAATGGGCGGCTGGAGAGACTGGCCGAGCTTTCTGACGGCGACCTGATCGAGCTCGGCCACACCTTCTTCTTGTTCCGAGACGCGCTGCCGACTTCGACGGATGCACCGGATCTCTTGAAGAGCAGCGAAATCCGGGCGGCGGCACCCGGCTTGGCGACCCTGGTTCCCTGGCTGGCCGCGGAGCTGAGAAAGCTCGAAGCGATCGCGGCGTCGACGGTCTCGGTGGTGCTTCAGGGAGAAAGCGGCACCGGCAAGGAGGTGGTTGCCACGGCGATGCACCGCCTCTCGGGCCGGTCGGGTCCCTTTCTGCCCGTCAATTGCGGAGGATTGCCGGAGACGCTGATCGAGTCGGAGCTGTTTGGCTCGCGCAAGGGCGCGTTTTCAGGCGCCGACAAGGATCGGCCGGGACTGGTGCGCAGCGCCGATCACGGAACGCTGTTCCTCGATGAGATCGGCGAGTTGCCAGCCTCGGCGCAGTCGGCGCTCCTTCGAGTCTTGCAGGACGGCGAAATCCTGCCGATTGGCGCGACCCAGCCCATCAGGGTGGACGTCCGCTTCCTGGCGGCGACCAATCGCGATCTCGACGCCCAGGTGGCGCGGGGACTGTTTCGAGCCGACTTGCTCGCCCGCATCTCGGGATTTGCGGTCTGGCTGCCCCCGGTCCGCGAGCGCCGGGAGGATCTGGGGATCCTCATCGCCGCGATCCTCAAGCGCCAGTTAGCCGACCGGGCGGGTGAAATCTCCTTCAGCTGCGATGCCGCGCGGGCTTTGCTCCTCTACCACTGGCCACTCAATGTTCGCGAGCTCGAGAAGTGGCTTGCAGCGTCGATTGTCTTGTCCGACGGACATCGAATCGAGGTCGAGCACCTCCCCACGCGCGCGCAGGGAGGGCCGGATACCCCAAAGACGGGTTCGCCGAAAGCAGGTCCGGACGGCGTGCTGCGAGCGAAAGAGGACAGCGAGCTTCGCAAGAAGGAGCAGCTTATCGGCTTGCTCCAGCAGCACGGTGGCAACATCAGCGCGGTCGCGCGTGCCTTGGGAAAAGCTCGCCCCCAGGTCCAGCGGTGGATCAAGCGGTACGGGATAAAGCTCGGTGGACCGCGAAAATGATCGTATTGTACTGCGGGAGTGCTACAAAAACGCACTGCAGCGCAATTGTTGCAGGGTTGCAGCTCAAGGTCGAACCCTGGGGCATCGCACCGTGAGCGCGGGCGCCGGCTCCAGGGCTCGATCCTGCCGGGTGACATCCCATGCCCTCGCGCACTGACCGCTCAGGGCGAGGCACTCGACCAGGCCTCGGCGAATTCGCGCATCGGTCGGGGCGAGGGCGAGCGCTTCTTCGTAAGCACTGACTGCGCTGGCAAAGTCTGTTTGCGAAGCGAAGACCTGGCCAAAAGCGCCCATCACGCCGGCGGTGTGCAAACCACCTTGGAGAGCCTGGTGCAGAAAAGGCAGCGCGCGGGCGGAATCTTTTTCGCGCAGAAAAATCAGTGCGAGATTGTAGTTGGCTTGCGCATGTCCTCGCTCGATCATCAGCGCGCGCTCGTACGCCTGGCGCGCGGCAGGAAGCTGCTCCGCGGCCTGATAGGCGACGCCCAGGTTGTAAAAGCTCTCGTTCTCCAGCGGAGCCAGCGCGGCAGATCTAACGAGCAAGGGGATCGCCAGCGCAAATTGACGCTCGTCGACCAGGGTCATTCCGGCGAGATGCAGGCAGCGAGCCTGGTGGCGATCGATCGAGCGCGACACCGGAGTGGGGATGAAGGTCCCGATCGATATTGCCGCGATCATCGCCGCACTGGCCAGTAGAGCATGCGCGCGGCGCTGCCGCAGCCAATCGAGAGTGAGAGTCACGAAACGCGCGCTAAAGAGCGCCAAGAGAGGAATCAGGGGCACGCGGTAACGGTCGAAGACAAAAAACACCACCACCGTCAATGCATACATTCCGCCGAAGATCGCCGGGAAGGCGGCGCGCGGATCGGCTCGAACCGAAAGAAACGCGGCCACCAGCGCCGGTCCGAGGAGCAGACCGAAGCCCAAGAATGGAATCCACAGGGATGGCGCGAAGAAGCTCCTGATGCAGGAGAAGCTGTAGTTGTCGGGTATTTCGTATGAATGAAACACCAGCCATGCTTTGAGAAACAACAGCCTCACCGCAGCAAGCGGTCGCTCGCGCCAGAACTTCAATCCCTCGCCGAGCCAGTAGCTCGAGACCTCTCCCCGGGTCATCGCTCGTCCCATCCGCCGTTGAGCTTCGATCTGGAAATCGATCTCTTCCCACTTCGGACCAGCCCTCACGAAAGGCGGGGCTCGGTAGTCCCCCGTCGCGGCGGGATTATTGCCGATGTAGAAATTCGGGCCGCCGTGGCTCGTGGTGAGCACCAGTTCGCCGGAAGCGGCCAGGTTGTGCGCCGTCGACAGGCAAAGAGGCAGTGCAATGCCCAGAGCGAGCATTGCCGCGCGGGCCAATTGCTCGCGGCGGCCGCGGTGCCGAAGCGCCCAGAATGGCCAGGCCATGGCGGCCGGCAGCAGCAAAAGAAAGTTCCCCCGAAGGAGGGTCAACAGACCGAGGGTAAGGCCTGGGGCAATCCAGCTTCGCCTCCGAGCTGAATCGAGCGCGCTGACCGCGAAATAGCAAGTACAAGTACTGAGCAGAATGACCAGGCACTCTTTGAGCAGGAAGGCGAAGTGAAAGTAGAACGGCCCATAGAGCGCGAGCAGGCCCGCGGCGAGAAACCCCTCGCGCCATCCGAACAGGCGGCGCCCGAGACGGAAGGCGACTTCCACGGTGAGGACCCCCAGGGCCACCTGCACCAACCTTGCGGCGAGCAACGAATCCCCGGTGAGGCGAAACACGACGGCAAGGAAATACGCTTGTAGCGGGTCGAAAAAGAACGCGTCCTTTCCGATCCAAGCGCCACCCGCGATCGCTTTGGCCCATTGGACGTACATCTCCTCGTCGAGGATGGGAACGGCTCCAAATGGGCTCCTCTGGATCTCCAGCACAACACTGACGCCCACCACCGCCGGAAAAAGCAGCAAGAGAGAGCGCGCCAGCCGAGCGTTGCCTGCCGACATCATGGGTCCACGATCGGTGGTTGCGCTTTCCGACGACAAGTCGCCTCATCATGCCGCCGTGCGCCCGGACTTGACAACCCCACGGGGCGGAAGGAAATGCATATCCACCCTTTCCAGGGAGGAGGTCAGTAGGCGGCGAGCGGGCCTGGCTTTGTTCCGTGAACGGCCAGGGCCGGAGGAGCTCCAACATCCTCCGTTGTTTATCAGCGCTCAGCGTCTGAGCTGTCATTGACGGTGACCAGACGGTAGCGTTCAAGGTGCTGGGGAGACTACCTTTGGGGCAAGCATTGCTGGCACGGGCGAGGCGATGTCTTTCGACGAGAGCGCGAATGGTCGGACGGTTGAAGTGAAGATCGGCGAGACGATCGAAGTTCGCCTTCCGGAGAACCCCACCACCGGCTTTCGGTGGCAACTGACGGCTGATGGCGGCCCCGCCTGTGCGAAGATCGACGACACCTTCACGGCGCCGTCCGGGCCGCCGGGTCAGGGCGGCACCCACGTCTGGAAGTTCAAGGCCGTCGCGGCCGGTGAGGGGGACATCGAGCTGCGTCATCGCCGCCACTGGGAGGCGCAAGGCGAGCCGGCGAAGATCTTCAAGCTCCACGTCAAGATTGAGGACGGGCGCGGCGACCCGCGCCCGTAGCCTCGGCGCTTCAATCTACTGAAGCCGACTACTGGATCATGCGGATGGTCCAGAAGTCGTCCGACAAATGGGAATCGGTCAGGTACGCATAGGGCATCATGAAATGACCCTTGATTCCCCAGTTCGAGCCCCATGAGTTGCGGACGATGAACCGTTGCTCGGAGTCATCGTAGCCAACGGCCATCACTGCGTGTCCTCCGAGCATCTGCTCGGTCGCGCCCGGCATCGGGACGACGCCGGTGCTGGCGACCTGCTGGCTCTCGAAACTTTCGTAGACGGTGAAACCGAAAACGAACGGGTAACCATGTGCCAGACAGCCCTTCAATTGAGACAGGGTTGGAACCAACCGGCTGTATTGGACGATCTTGTTCTTGGCGGCCACGGTATAGCAATTGCCCGGCGGCTTCGTGGCAAACTGGGGGATGTCATACGGCCAGGAGTCCGCGCCACTTTCAAAACAGACGCCGTCGGTCGCGACCGACTTGATCCCATCCCGGATCATCGCCCCGGAGTCCTGCGTCACCGTTCCTTCGATCACGCGCTCGTTGTAATAGATGAAAAGGCGCGACGGGACCAGCTGCTGCGCCGAGGGAAGCTTTTGTTTGATCCTCTCGAATTGCACCGCGCCGGCAATGGAATTGCCGGTGCAACTGCCGAGTTGGCCCTGGTCATAGATGATGTCCGGACCTTGCATTCGGAGATCTACCTTGGGCGGCAGACTGGCGAGCACCTCGAGAGGCGCTGCATAGAGGTGATCGCGTGCGTCGGGAAGGTCGGGAATCCAGCCGTATCTCTTGATTCGGTGAGGCGTGGTCATCGTGCTGCCCTCCTGCAGGAATGGATGACGAGTTAGTCCAAAAGAACCCCTCTTTTGGCCACCGCCCATACGTCCCTCTTTCCACCGATTGTCAACAGAAATCGGCCGGTGAGTATATCGATGGGTGTGGCCAGAAAGCTGGCCGCGCTGGGGGGAGCGACATTCCGCGACCCCGACTTCTTGCAACGCCTGGACTTCATCTTCGCTGGCCTCTACTTCGAGGCGCTCGACACTTTCGCAACGAATCCACCCAAGACACCGCGCGCCTGGTATCCGCTTTTCGCGGCTCGGGCGCGAACGGACATCGCGCCGATCCAATTCGCGCTGGCGGGGATGAATTCACACATCAACCGGGATTTGATGGTCGCGCTCGTCCAGACGTGCGAGGAGAAGGGAACCCCGCCTCGACGGGACAGTCCGGAGTACTCTGATTACCTCGCGGTGAACGCGATTCTGGAGTCGACCGAGGCCGCCGCCAAGGCCGAGTTTCTCCGGGGTGCCCTCGCCAACGTCGATCGGGTCTTCGCCGGCGTCGACGACATCATTGCGAACTGGAGCATCGCCGAGGCCCGGAGTGCCGCCTGGGCTCACGCCGAGACGCTCTGGGCACTGCGCGGTGTTCCCGGCGCGCCCATTGGCCGCTGCCATCGCATCACTCCATCCAAAGCTTCGAGTACGGGGTACTTCGAATAAAGAGGTCACTCATTTGCGTCGGATGTCGAGCACACCACCTCGGCGACCACCCAGAGAAAAGGGGTTGCATAAAGGCAACCCGTTGCTGTGGGAATCGGACATGGCCGCCTCATATCGCGCCCATCCGCTGCTCGATCCTCTGTTCCCAACGCGGCAGCGAACAGCCGCGCGCTTTTGGTTTGCAGGCTATGGCTCCAGCCAGGCCGCCACGGAAGCCGAGCCCTATTTCATCGAGGCTGACCAGTACATCGATCAGCTGCTGATAGCGACTACCGATACGTTGAAGCAGCGGCTCCAGCTCCAACCCGAGACGCGTGAAGCCAACACCTTCGAAACACTGCTCCGGATTGCCGCTCGACGATCGAACCGACGCACCCGCTATGAGGCCCAACGGAAGCTGTACCTTGGCAAGCTCCTGTACGACTTAATTCACTGTCGCTCCGTCCGGGATGGGCCGCGGCACCGATGCACTTTTGAGCTGTTGCTCAAGCAAACGCTGTGGTCCGGAAACATCACCGAGCAGGAAGTCGAGGTCCGTTCGGAGGTTGCACCCCCGAGATTTGGCCACAGGCTGCTCACGCTTGTACCAAAAAGCAGTGGCGGGCAGCCCTGGCGCTTTCGTATGCGACGACTGCCGCCTCGCGACGGGGAGCCCGCGATCGACGTATACCGCTTCGTTTCCCGCTTCAAGGGTGAGGATAATCCGGCGGCAGAGTTGTCCGATCGCGCGGTAACGCTCAGCGACGCATGTCAGCCGTCGATGCTGCCGCAGCGAAACGGTTCGATCCTGAGCAAGATGATTCGCCGCGGCCTCGGCGATCCACAGATGATTCAAGATCTCCTGGGAGCGATGTTCATCGTCGGCACTCGGCGGCAGGTTTACGCCCTGGAGCGGCGCCTTGTGCAAGCCCTGGGAGGCCCTCTGCGCTGGCGCGACCGCGTCGACACCATTTCAAACAGAGTCGATCGCGAACTGCTGGATCCTCATGCTGCGGCGAGCTTTCGGGTCCTGAAGGAGATAGTGGATGTCCTGATCGAGGATCCTTTTGGAGGGTCACCCTACCTGGTCCCTATCGAAATCCAAATTTGTCCTCTTGAGGCGTACATCGGGACGCTGGACGATTCCGATTTCGCGAGCCACTATGCCTACAAGGAACGGCAATTCCTGAACAAGTTACTGCCAGTCCTTTTTCCATCCGAGATCTATTCATAACACAAACCGGGCCTTCTCAACGAGCGCTCGGTTTCGCCTGCAACCGTCCAGCCCACCCGACCTGAAATGCAGCATCCCCATCCAAATTCCCAGAGCCGGGGTATTTTAAATACATCTGTTTTCGCTCTCGCTCGGAAGGACGGACCAATGACTGGCTTAAGAAAATCCATGTCGGGTGCCGTTCTGGGTTTACTGTGGGTCGCCGCTTGCACTGGAGGTACATCGTCTCCCGCGCCGGGCACCCCGCCGGATCAAGCCTCGTCGAGTCTCACCCTGGGGCGGAGCAGCGCCGGCCCGCGACCGAAGGCGGGCTCTGTTTCAGGAAACGGCCCGCTCACCATCGTCAACAGCGACGGTGCGCCCCAACAACTCGCCAGCAATCCGGATCTTCGCCCGCTGAACTGCCCCGAGTTGAACAGCCTAATCTTCGCGCCTGGAGATCAATTCATGGCGGCGATCGCGAATCGGAATAGAACGTGCGCGTTCATTGACGTCGTGATCCTCCTGACCCGAGCCTCTCGGGAACGATCACGGTAATAACCGCCGGCCGCAGCCCGTCGGGCAAAGGATACGGCAATGCAACGGCTGGCGACGACTGGGGTCCATTGATCAAGGTGATGACTTTAGCCGCTGGTTTCTGAGAATGGATTCCCGGTGCGCGAATGCGTCGCCCGTCCGCGCACTCAATCGTTCTCTTCTCGCCGACGACACTTACTCCCCAGAACAATAACGATAGCTGTGGGGCACGCCGCTCCGCGATCTCAACGCCGCGAACGACCCAGCAACTATTACGAAGAGCGTCAGCGCAAACACGGCATAGTCCACCGCACTGCCGAGCGCTGACCGTCGCGTGCCGCCCTATTTGACGATGTCGTTGTTTGCCGCCTGTCCGGGGCACTGGCGGCGTTCCCATCCAAACTTCAGAGTCCGGAGTATCTAGAAAACAAATACACATTCGTTTTCGTTCTCGAAGAAAGGAAATCGCAATGATTGGTTTAAGAAAATCTGCGTCGGGTGCTGTTCTGGGTTTAGTGTGGCTCGCTGCTTGCGGCGGCGATTCTCCGTCTCCTGCGCCGGGCACTTCGCCGGATCAAGCTTCGTCGAGTCTCACCCTGATGCTGAGCAGCGCAGTGGACTGCCCCGAGCTGAACACCCCGACGCTCCTGCCTGGAGATGGATTCACAGCGACCATCGCGAGTCGCAATGCAACGTGCGGGTTCATCGACAGTTTGAATCCTGCTGACTCAAACTTCCAGGGGACGATCACAGTCACGACCACCGACCCCGGCCCGCCGGGTGGCGGTAGCGATGGCGGCTATGGCGGCGGTTACTGAGAGGAAGCCATGAAATTGTTCACAAACAAATTGGCAACATGTGCATTGGTGGTTACGTCTTTTGTCGGCGTCGCGGATGCCGCTCAGATCATTGCTTTCGAGGCTCCGCTCGACGATTGGAATCAGGGAGTCTCGGCCAATTTCGCGGCAAACCGCCCGCTGGGTCGTGCCTGGATTGATGTGCGGCTGGAGCCGACCAGTCCGCTCGGTGAAGAGCTGTCGGCACCCGAGGTGATCCCGACAAAGGTCGAAGGCCTTTACTACGACGCGGCTCGCAAACAGGTGCTCTATCGCACCGCTGACGAAACCGTCGTTTGCGCCGAGGACGCCACCTTTCTTTGGAGCACTTATTTGAAGAATACGGGGCAGTGTCAGCTGGTTGCGCGCACCGAGCAGCGCAAGATGGACGATGGATTCAACATTCACGAGCGAACCGTGGCCAAGGTCGTTTTCGAGGCCCAGCCCTCCTCACCTGAGCATGCCGCAGCCAAAGAGCTGACCCGCGAAACGACGGTGGGCAAATGACCCGCGACCAATTGATGTCCAAGCCCGCCACCTTGAGCAAGCTGATAGTGATTAGTTTGCTCGGAGCCCTTTCCTTGTTGCTCGTGGAAATTCGATTCGAGCACCGGGAAGCTCTGGCTGATGCTTGGCAATCGTGGATACCGCTCTTCTATTGCGGCGCCATGCTCGCGCTCGGAGCGGCTGCATTGACCCGATGGCATCGGGGCGGGCGTCAAGTGTTGCTGGTGGGATTCGCCACTGCTTTCCTCATCGGTCTCCTCGGGCTCTGGTTCCACAGCGAAGGCCATCCCATCTCCGGAGTGTTCCGAGTTCTAGGAGCGTGGACGCTGCGTCCCGGCGACGCCGGAGGAATCAAGATTGGTACCCCGCCTGTTTTGGCGCCGCTGGCGTTCGTTGGGCTGGGATCGATGGGCGTGCTTGCGTGCTCGTGGCGCTTTCCGCTGGAACAGACCATTCAGTCTCTCGACTCGGCACGGCACACGCATAGCGAAGCGCCGTCGAAGACCGCTCTTCCGACGGTGAGCTCGGGTACGATCGACCGCTCAGGCCACGCGAAAGACGACCGGCGTTCGATGAAATCATAAGCAGTGTGAAGCAACGGATATGCGGTCGCGGTGTCTTTTCAAAAACAATCAGGAGCTATCATGAAACCACGAGAATTGCCCTTGTCATTAAAACAATTGGAAGGCGTCATGCAGCGACGTCAATTTTGCAGGCTGGCGGGAGGTGCGCTGTTTCTCATTCCGGCCGGGTTGTTTTTAGTCCGATGTGGCGGTGGCGGTAGCGACCAAACCTCCAACGGCCCGATGAATCAGCCGAGTCAAAACGGAACCAAGCTCATCTATACGTCAAACGTCGTTGAAGATCACTCGCATACCTTTGGGATTGAGATGGCCGCGATCGACATGCCTCCTGCCACCGGAGTGAATGGGCCGTCCAGCGTGGTTGAAAACCATTCGCACAGTGTGGTCGTTTCGTCCGCACAACTGTCCAACGTCAGTGCCGGCCAGACCGTAGTGGTTACGACCGGGACAGCCGCTGGACACACCCACCTTTTCACCTTTCTCAAGCTCGCCTAATCCTCCAGCCAAATCCAGAGGGCACGCACCGGTGTACCGACGGAAGGCGCAACGAATAACCCTTAGTCCCGAATAGGATCCATGCTCGTGTCCGTGAAGACAGGCCCTGAAGGAAGCGATGAAGAGCTGCTATTGGCTCTGGCAGCCGGGGATGGCCGCGCCCTGGGTCCTCTTTATCGCCGATATGTTCCGACGGTCTTTAAGATAGCGGCCGAATCATTGGGCAGAGACGCCGCGGAAGACATCGTGCAGGAGGTCTTTGCCTCCGTGTGGAAAAACGCGGAGACGTTCGACCCCGCCCGCGGCCCGGTACGCCCCTGGATTGTCCAGATTGCGCGCTCGCGCGTGCTCAACGAATTGCGGCGCCGAAGCCGCAAGCCCGAATCGGGTGATGAGGGCGATGCCTCGGCGCTTCAAGAGCTGCCGGATGGGGCGAGTCCACCCGACCAGGCGGTCTGGGAAGAGTATCGGCGATCTGCGATTCAGAAGGCGATCGGCAGTCTTGCGCCTCCCCAACGCCAGGCGTTGAGCCTCGCATTCTTCGAGGAGCTGACGCACGAGCAGGTCGCCGATACCCTCAAAGTTCCCCTTGGAACCACGAAGACCCGCATCCGCTCGGGACTCCAGCAACTTCGCATCGCGCTTGCGGCAATGGCTGCGGTCCTGGTCGCTGTCGTGGCGGCGCGGTTTGGGTTCCAGTATACCGCGGGGCAGGCGCGACAGGCGCGCACCGAGGCGGCGCTTCGAATGGTGACCGCCAGCGACACCCAGGTGCTGAGGCTCGTCGCTACGCCAAACGCACCCGCCGGGGCGCACGGAAACTACCGGACCCGGCCCGGAGCCTCGAACGCAGTTCTTACGTTCTCCGACTTGCCTCCTCCGCCGAGCGGAAAGGCCTATCAAGCCTGGACCCAACGCGAGGGCAAGTGGATTTCGCTCGGCCAGGGCGTGCCAGATGCAAGTGGACGCGGGCTCATCGTCTACGAAGAACGCGCGCCTCTCGCTCCGCCTCAAGAGCTCCAGCTCACTTTGGAACCCGAAGGCGGCAGCGCATCGCCAACCGGCCCTCCGCTGATCTCCTGGTCTGGGCGCTGACGCGTAAAGCATCCCGCGGTGCACAGGAATCCACCGGGACGAGCATCGCTCGTCCCGACTCAAAGCGTAGCTCAATTGGTCATACCGAAACGAAGTAAGAACAAACCAAAGGAAGAAATAATGACACAATTCAGGATATTGCCGTTGTCCGGCGTGCTGACTTTTAGCCTGGTTGTTGCTGCCGCCAATGACGCTTACGCCGGAGCGGGTGATCTGGATCCGAGCTTTGGCGCGGGTGGGCAAGTAGAGACGAACCTCGGCCACACCGTTATCCCATCGGCAGCCCTCTTGGAGCCCGACGGCAACACTGTTGTCGCGGCGGGGTTCATCGGTACGTCAATCGCCGCCGAGGCAATGGCCCTGGTGCGCTATCTCGCCGACGGCAGTCTTGATCCCAGCTTCGGCAACGGCGGAGTA
>WNFC01001842.1_pt1 | contig 22539 bp, 26 predicted proteins | sample 5400541 | NCBI WGS metagenome assembly WNFC01 (sample SAMN13153342, study PRJNA577476) | soil metagenome | isolation source: 120 cm saprolite under Douglas fir tree site 2 hole 2 replicate 1 | place: USA:California | collected 2015-04-18
AAAAAATTCCTGTCATTGCGCCCGCTACTTCTTAGCACAATCATGATCTCTCCGCTGTACCCATCCGGTCCCCACACCCAGTAACTGTTGTGCTTGCTGATGGCGCGCGGCAAGCCGTATCGCGGTCCATAGTAGTCAACCGCCGCTGCCTCTCCCCAGCCATTGGAAAAGATCGCCGTGCGTTTCTGCTCGTCCGGAGGCAAGCTGTGATACACGCGGGCCACCTCTCGCACCATCTCTTCCCAGCCAAATTCATCGGCAAACCATTGCGGAAACGGACCATTATCCTGATGTTCGATCTCCGGCGGCTTCAGGCCCAACCTGCTTTCGTATCTCAGGAAATTTTCCGGCGACAAGACCGGCACGCAGAATGGCGCCAGCATTGCACCGCCAACCACCAGCAAAATGACGTATGCGTAGCGAATCCAGAAGACGGGGAAGTTTCGGACACGGCTTGCGCCGCCAACCGGTGAGCCGCCCAGGCGCAGGGCCGTTAAGCTCTCCAGTCCGATCGCGCCAGCCGCAAACAACATGGGATAAACAGGCGTCACGTAATAATTTTTGGCCTTCATGGCCATAAGCGTGAACAGTACCACCAGAAAACACCAGCCCAGCACACGATACCGTTTTCCCTTGCTGCTGATAAAAAGCCAGATTAATCCCCCTACCCACAGCGGAGCCAGAAGCGGATTCATGATCATCATCTGGTCCGCAACAAAGGCCAGCGGCGACCGCACTATATCGCGGCCGCTCATGCGGACGTTGTGAATCAACTCCAGAAAGGGAAAATGATTTCGTATCTGCCAGACCAGATTCGGCATGGCGATCACCGTACACGCAATCACGCCGAACCATAGATAGCGGCTTCTGAGAAATTTGCGTTCCGGCGTGAGCGCCACTCCCGCCAGCAGCCCCAGCAGCAGAAATGCAATGGAGTATTTATTCTGAAAGCCAACTCCAGCGAGCACCCCAAACCATAACCAATTGCGCTCGTTCCCGGTGTTGATGGCTCGGATCACCAGCCACACACAGCCCATCCATATAAGCTGTTCGAAGACATTGTCAGTAAGCAGGCCATGCATGACCAGGTACATGGGCGCGACAACCACGGCCAGTGCTGCCGTCGCCTGCGCGAATCGCCCGCCGCCCATCTCGCGCGCGATGGCGCCGGTAAGCCATACCAGAGCAGCTCCCGCCAACGCCGGCAGCAGCCGCACTGCGAACAGTGATTCACCCAGGAGATGGCGTCCCAACCACGCGATCAGCACAGTCAGTGGCGGATGATCTACAAATCCCCACGCCATGTGATGTGAGCACGCCAGATAGTACATCTCGTCGCGAAAGATGCCATAGCGCGTCGCCGTCAGCAGATGCAGTACTAATGCTCCCGCTGCGACACATAACACGATCGCCTGGCCGCTGCGGTTCCGAGCCTGAAGTAAGAGTGAAGGCGCTGCGGTCAAATGAGTCTCCAAACTTGCGGAATCTGACAAAAATCACGAAATGATGCCGTCATCTTATCAGCCATGAATAGACGCTTAACTTAGGAAAACGAAAATCGAGGTGCTAACTAGAAGACAACAGGAGAGTGAAAAACATAACACGGCGGTTGCTGCCCTAGCCGAGTGGTGGAATGAGGGAGAAATAAACGAGACCACGCAACGGGTACCTCTTGCGCAGATAATGTTCGCACGCTGCTTACGCCAGTCTCTTCAGCAGCCCTTCCAGTGCCATCTGCCAGTTGTGCCAGCCGTCAGACTCTTCCCATTGATCTCTCAATTCGCTTTTGGCCTGTACCTTCTTCGCCACTTTAGCCGCGCGCTTGTCCAGCTTCTTGAAACCGTCAAGACGTTCCTGATCTCCCAGCCACGTGCGCACTTCATCGGGCAGATCGTTCGATGGCTTTCCTTTAGCCGCCGCCACCACTTCCGCCGCAGCCAGCGCGATGCAGCAATCCGGGGCGTCCGCAAAGTCAGTCTTCTCCACCACGGCAAAAGCTTCGCTTAAAAGATCGGTGCCGGTTGACTCGGTGAGGTCATACACCCAGTCAGTAGCGTCATCATTCTCAAAATTCCTGGGTCCAGTGGCACTCATGCAAGCTCTCCTAAAAAGGATTTACACTCACAGATTTTCAGCTATGGATTCAGAATCACCTTGCCGAACTGCTCGCTCTTCTCCAGCCTCTCATGCGCGGCTGCAGCCTCACGCAGAGGAAAGCTCTTGTCTACTACCGGCTTGATCTTTCCGGCAAAAATATGCTTCATCACCTCATGAAAGTCGCCCATGGTACCCATGAAAGAGCCCAGAAATGAGAGCTGTCTGGCAAACAGGAATCGAATATCAAAGCTCGCTTCCGGACCGGTAGTGGCGCCGCAAGTCACGATCTTTCCGCCCGGCTTCAGCGACTTCATGCTCTCATTCCAGGTGGCTTTGCCTACGTGTTCGAAAACAATGTCACACATGCCCTTGTTGGTAATCTTCCTTACTTCTTCGGAAATCTTTTGCTGGTAGTGGTTAATAACGTGGTCCGCACCCAGGTCCCGGCACTGGTCCATCTTGCTTTCGTCGCCGGCGGTGGCAATGCAGGTCGCACCAAACATCCGGCAGATCTGGATCGCAATTGACCCAATCCCCGATCCGCCACCCAGCACCAGCACCGTATCGCCTGGCTTGATGCCGCATCTTGCCACGAGCATGTGCCACGCCGTAACTGATACCAGCGGCATTGCAGCAGCTTCGTCATAGGTCAGCTCGTCGGGTATAGGCAGCACCATCACCCTCGGAACGGCGATGTACTCGCAGTTCCCACCGTCATTCATATATCCCAGCACCGAGAACTGCGGACAGAAATTCTGCTCTCCTCGCGTGCATGCCGGACATACTCCGCAAAACGTCATAGGCGTCAGCAGCACACGCTGCCCGGTCTTCAAGTCCGTGATGTACTCGCCAACTTCTGCAATATCGCCGGAAACGTCACTCCCATTGATGTGAGGTAGCTTCACTCCGGGCAGTCCCTTGCGAATGAAAAGATCAAGGTGATTCAGCGCGCATGCCTTCACCCGAACCAGTACCTGGTCCCGGCGCGGCTTGGGATCCGCCACGTCTTCATATTTCAAAACCTCTGGTCCACCAAATTCATGGAAGCGTACGGCTTTCATCTCACAGCTCCTTGCCCATTTTGTATGACCAGCGAATTTAACACGCGATTGCTCTCCCTGTCTCAGTTCTGCAAATTCCTTCAGGTTCTCGGCTATCCGCATTCCTCGGCATACACTACAACGCCGTCATCCCGAATCCCCGTCAATGAACACCCGTATTCGTCAGCGCACGGAGGGGTGAGGGACCCTGCGTTTCCATGACCCGAACAAACGCTTACAATTTAGCGATGATCAACGGACTGCACGCTCTTATCCACGCACATGACGCCAGCAAAGTCCGCGCCTTTTTTCGCGATGCCCTGGGGTTTCGCTCCGTCGACGCCGGCCACGGTTGGCTGATCTTCGCCATGCCTCCCGCTGAACTCGCTGTCCATCCCAAAGAAGGCGACGAGCCATCGCGACACGAACTCTACCTCATGTGTGACGATCTCAAAGCCACTATGGCAGACCTCAAAGCAAAGGGCGTCAACTGCGGAGAGGTTACTGAGGAGCGCTGGGGATCAATCACGACAATCGACGTCCCCGGAGCCGGCGAAATCGGGCTCTACCAGCCAAAGCACCCAACGGCGTTGGAGCTATAGGAATCGCCTGCCACCACTTATTTAATTGACTTCGCGTTTCTCCGTGTCTCCGTGCCTCCGTGGTGAAAATTGACCAGTAAGCTAAAATACTCTCGTGGACATCTATGAAGAGATAACCCGGCTCCGCAAAGAAGGACGGCGCGGCGCGCTGGCGACCATTATCAACGTGCGTGGCTCCATTCCGTCTTTTGAGACCGCCAAGATGCTGGTGCGCGAAGATGGCACCATTGCCGGAACCATTGGCGGCGGCTGCGTGGAGGCCGAAGTATGGGAAGCGGCTCGGGAAGTCATGAAGAACGAAAAGCCGCAGACTCTCAATTTCAACCTCAACAATAATCCCAAATACGATACCGGCCTGGTCTGCGGTGGCACCCTGGAAGTCTTCGTGGAACCAGTTCTTCCCGTCTCCACGCTCTACATTTTCGGCGCCGGACACGTTGCCTTCAGCCTGTACAAAGTGGCGCGTATGGCCGGCTTCGAAGTTGTGATTACCGACGATCGCGAAACCTATGCCAACCGCGAGCGCTTCCCGGACGCCCGTGACATCTATGCCGACGAATACGAGCATGTCATGTCCCAGCTCGCACCCAACGACACGTCTTACATCGTCATCGTCACGCGCGGCCATCGCGACGATATGCGCGTCCTCCGCTGGGCGGCTGAAACGCCGGCGCGTTACATAGGTATGATCGGCTCGCAACGCAAAACTATCGCCATCTATAAGGAGCTGGAAAAGGAAGGCATCGCAGCAGACAAGCTTGCCCGCGTCTATGCTCCGGTTGGCATCGACATCGGCGCCATCACGCCAGAAGAAATCGCCATCTCGATTGTGGCTGAACTTATCGCCCGGCGACGCAACTCACCTACGCCACTACCACACATGAAGAGCGTGAAAGCCGTTGAAATGCTGAAGCAGCCGTAGGCGCTCTCAACCGGCTCACAAGCACAAGGTTTCTCTGTGTCTCCGAGCCTCTGTGGTAGGTGTTTTTTCACGCACACGCTATTATTAAGCCATGTCCCTTTCACCTTCCTACGCCGGGCTGATTCTTGCCGCTGGTGCGTCATCGCGCATGGGCAGTGACAAAGCCCTTCTGCCCTGGCGGAACGGCACTTTTCTTTCAGCGGCCATCAACACGCTTCAGGCCGCAACGGAACTGGTGATCGTGATCGCCGGACGCAACCAGCAGGCCATCGCTCCCGTTGTTTATGCCAACGGCGCCTTTCTGGTAACCAATCCCAACCCGGATGAGGGACAATTCAGCTCTCTGCGCATCGGACTGAATGAAGTGTTGGGCCGCGGCCGTGATGCCGCCATCGTTACCCTGGTGGACCGTCCCGCACCGAACGTCGCCACCATTGAGCAGCTCAAACAGGTCTTCCTTGCTGCGCCAGACCAGATCTGGGCCGTGGTTCCCGAATTTGGCGGCCGTCATGGCCATCCCATCATCGTTGGCCGTGAGATGATTGAGGCCTTCCTGCGCGCGCCTGCCACCAGCAACGCCCGCGAGGTTGAGCACTCGCTTCAGGAACATATTCTGTATCTGCCCGTTGACGACCCGCTGGTTGCCGTCAACGTGAACACGCAGGAAGAATTCCAACAACTTCTTTCAGGACACATTCTTTCAGGACACTCTGCTTGAACGCTGAAACTTCTCTCTCTGCCCCCGCCCAAGAATTTATTGAATCCGTGCTCACCTTAAAGCCGAGCATTGCCGTTTTCGACTGTGATGGCACGCTCTGGAGCGGCGACTCCGGCGCAGATTTCTTCTACTGGCAGCTTGACCGCCACATGTTGCCCGAATCAGTTGCCAATTGGGCCGTCGATCGTTATGCCGATTACAAACGCGGCAACGTGGATGAAGAAGTCATGTGCGGCGAGATGGTCACCATCAATCATGGCATTCCGGAGGGCGACCTTGAAGCAGCCGCGGCTGAATTCTTTCCCGCCGTGGTGGAACGGCGCTTCTTCCCCGAGATGCTCCACCTCACACATGCCCTGCGTGCCGGCGGCTGCGAGCTGTGGGCCGTCTCATCCACCAACGTCTGGGTTGTTCGCGAGGGAGTGAAGCGATTTGGAATCAAACCGGAAAACGTTCTCGGGGCGTGCGTCCACATTGAAGATGGACTAGTTACTAATCGAGTCCATCGCGTGCCCAGTGGTCCTGGAAAGGCCACGGCTCTCAAGGAAGTTTTAGGGAGCACGGTCAGCGCCTGTTTCGGCAACTCAGTTCACGACCTGGCCATGCTGGAAGTTTCTGAGAAGCCGTTTGCGGTGAACCCCAATCCTGATCTGGAAAAAATTGCCCAGAGCAAAGGCTGGATAATCTACTGGCCCATGGGAACGAAATAGCAGAGATTCTGAAAACATCAGCCGATCACGAGCGATCACCAGATCACCCGATCCTTACCGGAACATATCCTGCACTTTTTGCTTGAACCATTCCCAGCCGGTAAGCTGGCGCTGCGGTGCCGCTGCAGAAGCCCAGGTGCGCAGGCTTTCAACCTTGCGATAGTCCCCGGGTATTTCAAAGAGTGCCGGATCCAGCGGTCCTTCCTTCAACTCCACCACTTCTGATCCCCAGTTCGATTCCAGTGCCCGTGGCGATCCATCGCGGCGCGGCGCTTCACTCTTCAGCGTGGTATTCAGTTTCACCGGGAATCCAGGCTCGGTGCCTGTGCGACGGACTTCGATTCTGTCCATCTTGTCAGCGCACTTGCCGTCTGTGCCGAATGACACCACTGACGCTATCACCACTCCAAAGGCATTCTTCTTCACTTGCCGCCACTCCGGCATGACCGCGGAATCGATGTACCATCCATCGGTTTCGCTGTAGGAATCCTTTGAGCACGCTCCCGGACTCGCCACACGCTTTTCCTTTGTAATGATGTGCCGCGCGGTGTGACCGAAGAGCTCTTTACGCTCGCCCGTATCCACGTAGTCGATATCAATGTGGAGCGTTCCACCTGACTGCGCTGCCGGCCGGGTCCGACTTCCCGCCACCATACCGCGCGAATCGGTTTCATACGTCAGATATTCATGTGCCTGAAGGTCAAGTACGAAAATCTTATCGCGCTCGCCGCGCACAACAATGCTGGCCATTGTCGTCCCCGGACGGTCCCCCATCTGTGTCTGCCATTCATTCCTGAACCGGTCACCGGCAACGTACTCAGTACGAGTGTCTGTGAGGCCGCCTATTACCTGGCGGGTAACAATCTTTATTCCAGCGATCCCCGGGCCGGGAGAAGTCAGCGAGGTCAGGGACAGCAGCAAAATGGCTAGCGCTTTCATTCTTCCTCTCCTATACAGCCCCGGGCAGGACGCAGTGTGGTGAGTAATTGTACCTGCAATCAGCAAAAACAGAGAATCAATTTTATGGATTTAAGCCATAGATTTTTAGTCGTTTTCGGTGTTGCTCAGACAACTCACCTCGTGCTTACGGCAACTGCCGCAAGGCCCGGGCCAGAACATCCATTGCCAGGTGTGATGCGTGCATTGACGCATTGGTCAGCCCGCCCATCGCCTCAACCAGATGCTCACGCGTGAATGATCTGGCTTCACCCAGCGGCTTTCCCAACACCATTTCCGTCAAGCACGATCCCGCGGCAATCGACGCCACGCATCCGCGTGACTTGAACCGGATCTGTTCAATCCGTCCGTCAGTCACCTTGATCATGATCCGCATAATGTCGCCGCATACCGGATGCTCCAGCCGCGCATCTCCATCTGCGTCCGCCAGTTCACCCACATTGCGCGGGTTTTCGAAATGTTCCAGTACTTTCGCTGAATAACTCACGCCACGGCCCTTGCTGAATGGCTGACCTATAATTCCATCATGCCAGAAATCGCGTCCCCGCAGCGAATTGTCTCTCTTCAGCCCAGCGTCACCGTTACCCTGCGCGATCTGGGCCTGCTGAATTTGCTGGCGGCCTGCACCAAATATTGCCTTGATGTCTGCCCCGAACTCCTTGATACCGGCACTATCATCGTAGAAGATTCGTGGTCTGCCAAAGCAGAGCAAATTATTTCTGCTCGCCCTGATCTGGTCATCGCGTCTGTTCCTTATCGCATGGAATCTCTGGCCGAGATCTTGAAGGCCGGTGCTCCCTGTCTCTGCCTGGCGCCGCACTCCCTGGCCGACATCTACAAAGATATTTTGCACATCGCCCGCATCGCCGGTGCTGAAGCCGCAGGTCAGACCCTTGTCAAAAGGATGCAGACAGAAATCGAGGCGGTTCGCAGCACATCGAGCGCATCCCGATCAACGAAGTCCCGGCCACTTGTGTACTGCGAAGAATGGGGAAAGCCGCTGATACTGTCACAAGGCTGGGTGGCTGAACTTGTTGAAGCCGCGGGTGGAAAATTCTTTGGCGAGGCGGGGAAGAACGTGACCGAACAAGAAGTGGTCGCTGCCGATCCAGAAGTGATCATCGCCGCGTGGTGCGGAGCCGGAAACCGTGTCCCACTGGAAAAGCTCGCAGCTCGTAGCGGCTGGGGCCAGACCAACGCCGTCCGCAATGGCCGTGTGTACTGCATCAACGACGAGTTTCTCAACACCCCGGCCAGCACGTTGATTGACGGATTGAAAGCGCTGGCGGCCGCGATCAATCCGGGCACTTATAACCCCGTCGGACTGCGACAGATCACGGCCATTACACACGCGCCGGTACGGATCAAATAATTTGTCGGTTTATCCTCTTTTAGGTTTTAGGATCGCGACCATCCAACGTGTCGCGATCCGCTGCATCAGGAGCCAGACAGTGTTGGCAAAGTTGAATGGTATTAAGCGGTTTGGAGCGAAGCGACATTGAAAATAGACAAGAATACAGTCCGTGCCCCGGAGATCGGTCGCCTCTGGTTTAACTCACCGCCGCTCAGCATGCGCCAGCTACGCGGACGCGTCGTCCTGATCGACTTCTGGGACTACACTTGCCTCAACTGCATCCGCACGCTCCCTTATATCAAGGAGTGGCATGCGCGTTATGCTGACAAGGGACTCACCGTGATCGGGGTCCACTCGCCAGAATTTCTCTTCGCCCGCTATGAATCGAATGTTGAGCGGGGCATTGAAGAGTTCGGGCTCACCTACCCTGTCGTGGTGGACAGCAACATGGAACTCTGGCAGGCCTTTGCCAATCGTTACTGGCCCAGCAAATATCTCATCGACGCCAACGGATATCTTCGCTACGCCCACTTTGGGGAAGGCGCATACCGTGAGACCGAGGAGAACATTCAGGAGCTGTTGCGCGAAATCCATCCCGATCTCACGCTGCCTAAGCTGCTCGATCCTCTGCGCGATACGGATCGTCAGGGCGCCGTCTGTTATCAGCCATCGCCGGAGCTCTACCTTGGCCATCGTCGCGGGCGCATCGGCAATGCGGGTGAATTTATTGAAGACCAGCCTGCTGACTACTCCCATTCGGGGGAACTTCGCGATGGCTATTTCTACGCCAACGGTCGCTGGACGGCTACGGGCGACCACCTGGAATCGGCCATTGAAGCTTCATCCGATCCCGCCAGCGAAGGTGGAGGAGAAGAAGCACGCGTCACCATCCGTTACTCTGCTGCCGCGGTCAACCTTGTGATGGCTTCCTTCAACCCGCAGCCACGTGAGCTTGAAATACTTCAGGACGGTCAGCCACTCACGCCAGCCATCGCCACGCCAGACATTCATTTCCGCCACGGACGCAGCTACCTGCATGTCATCCGACCCCGTATGTATGCTCTGGTGGATAACAGATCTTTCGGCACGCACACCCTCGACCTGATCACCCATGAGCCAGAAGTGGCGCTGTTCGCCTTTACGTTCTCAAGTTGTGTGGATGATCGAGCTTGATTGCTGTTTCAGAAATCGGAATTAAGGGCTGCGACCGCCCACGTGTCGCGGCCCGCTATACCAGGAGCAGAAGAGTGAAAGCAAAATCTAAAATCTCCAGCGGTTTGGAGCGAAGCGACAGAATTAAACGGAGCGACAAATAAATGAAGGTGGTGGTAGCCGCGATTATCGTTCAGAACAACAAGGTCCTCATCTGCCAGCGCACTGAGAGTCAGTCAATGCCGCTGAAATGGGAGTTTCCCGGCGGCAAGGTCGAAGCCGGTGAGCAGCTTCCTGAAGCCCTGGCCCGTGAACTCGACGAAGAGTTGGGCATCCGTGCAAAGATCGGGCGCAAGGTGGCAGCGGTGCAGCACAGCTACGCCCCTGGTCATGGTGTTCAGCTGAGTTTTTATGTAGTGACTGAGTACGAAAATGAAATGCAGAACCGCATCTTCAATGACATTCGCTGGGTCGCTTTCACTGAGCTGCCGACCTACGATTTCCTAGCCGCCGATATTCAATTAGTCCAGAAGCTCAGCCGAGGTGAACTGTTCTAAGCAGACCTCTAAACCTGCTGCCCTGTAATCTGTGTCCAGAGCAGCGCTGCCGTCAGCAGGATCATGATCACGCTGGTTCCCCAGGCAATGGTGTTGGCGAACAGCGAGTTTCGCTGGTTGCCCATCAGCTCCGGTTTATTCACCAGCTTGAGCATGAAGATCAGCACAAACGGCAGCAGCATACCGTTGGCTACCTGTGAAAACAGAATCAACTTGATCAACGGCAGTCTGGGAATCAGTACCAGCCCAGCGGCCCCGCCAATCAGCAGGGTATAAATCCAGTAGAACGTGGGCGCTTCAGAAAACTTCTTGTTGATGCCGGATTCCACGCCCAGACCTTCGCAGATGTTGTAGGCGGTGGCCAACGGCAGAATCGCCGCCGAGAGTAGCGCAGCGTTCACCAATCCCACGGCAAAGAGGAGGCCAGCGAAACGTCCGGCCAGCGGTATCAAAGCCACGGCTGCCTCGGACGCGTCGGTGATGTTGTGATTGCCCGAAACGTACAGAGTGGCCGCACAAGCCACGACAATAAAGAAGGCGATCACGTCCGTGACAATGCAGCCCAGGATTACGTCCCAGCGGGAGAGCGCGTACTGGCGCTTGCCAATTCCTTTTTCCACGATCGACGCCTGAAGGTAGAACTGCATCCATGGCGTAATCGTGGTTCCAACCAGGCCCACCACCAGAATCAGATATTCGGAATTCTTGCTGACTACGGGAACAAACGTGTCCTTGACTGCCTGATGCCAATCCGGATGAACAAAGAAAGCAGAAAGAGGGTAGGCGAAGTAAATCAGTGAGAAAAAAATCAGGATTTTTTCAACGGGCTTGTACGATCCCCGCACCACCACCACCCATACCAGCATCGCACCCAGCGGCACGCAAATATATTTGCTGATGTGAAATATGCCCATGCCTGAGGCCAGGCCGGCAAATTCAGCCATGATGTTGCCGAAATCGGCGATGCCCAGAATCACCATGGTGAAGAAAGTTGCGCGCAACCCGAATTCTTCGCGAATCAGGTCCGCCAGCCCTTTTCCCGTGACGGCGCCCATGCGCGCCGCCATTTCCTGCACCACAATCAGCGCAATCGTTGTTGGTATGAGGGTCCACAGCAGGGTGTAGCCGAGCTTGGCGCCTGCCTGCGAATAAGTGAGAATGCCGCCGGGATCGTTATCAACGTTCGCGGTGATGAAGCCTGGTCCAAAGACCGCAAAAAAGGCGATCAACCGATACTTGATCGGTCCAAGGCCGGGCCTGCGGGCTGCGCCTTCGCGTTTGCGGAACAGTTTCAGCTTCATCATCTGACATGATCTTTAACACCCGATTTTGAACACCTTGGGCAGAATAACTGAGAGCCGCGTATGTCACAACGGCGGAACAGACTTTAAACAGCTTTTTGTTAATTTATTTTTCTATGTGTGGGATCGCTGCGGCAACGTTGGCACGAAAAGAGTGCTAACGCCTGATGAATCTCAATGCGAGACCTAAATTCGATCGCGAAGTAAGCCGATCACATCATCGGCCGTGATGATCCCTGTGAGCTTATCTTCGTCGTCAACGACGGGAAGAGTCATCAGATTGTACTTGTCGAACATTTCGGCCACGTCCTTCTCACTGGCGCCTATGTCGCAGGAGATCACGCGGTCCGGGCTGAGCGTTCCCAGGCGTGTACCGCCTGGAGCCAGCACCAATGAAACCAGAGGTACGGCACCCACCAGCTTTTCCGTGGGATCGGTCAGGAAGATGGTGGTGATGGATTCGGCTTCACCTTCAAATGTTCTCAGAGCATCTATCGCATCACTCACGCTTGCATCGGGTGACAATGCAATAAACAGGGTGGTCATGCGCCCGGCAGCCGTGTTTTCCTCAAACGCCAGCAGCTCGGAGACTTCCTGCCGCTCCTCCGGCTCCATCTCTTCCAGAATTTCTTCTGAGGTTTCGTGCGGCAAATCGCCCAACAGATCAGCAGCCGCTCCGGGGTCCATCTCCTCCACAATGTCGGCTGCTTTATCGGACTCAATGGACCGCATCAGCTCAACCTGCATCTTGGGATCGATCTCTTCCAGAGCTTCGGCGGCCACTTCCTCATCCAGCGACTGGAACACTGCTTCACGCTCTGCCGGAGCCAGTTCTTCCAGAATGTCGGCGATATCCGCCGGATGCAGCTTGGACAAGCGCTCATATTCCAGCTTTAAATGCACACGCCGTGAAGGATCGGTTTCGATCAGGTCCACGGCTTCCCACGGGATACCTTTCTCCGGCATCCGTGTAACCAGCGCTTCAATGGCGTTATAGGGCGCCAGGCCTTTGAGCAAGCGCCGTATCGCGCCACGCAGTCCAACATCCACCAACCCAATCTTGAACCGCAGGCTGCCATTCTGCGACTCCGGCAGCAGGTCCACGTCATTCACGCGGACCACCTTGCGCCCGGAGACATCAATGATCTGCTGGTCCAGTAGATCGCGCTCCAGCAGCAGCATGCCTTCAGAGCTGACCAGAGGCGGCCAGTCTGCAGCATTGCCATTGGCGCGGACGGTTGGCCCCAGCATTCCGTAAACCTGTTTGGCGGGCAGCAGACGGTCTCCGCCGCGGGTCTTCACGATGAAGTCAGAAATCAGGTTAGGTTCAGCTTGCAGATGCATCGCCACTTCGCGCACACGTCCAGCCAATGCTCCTGACCCGTCATAAACGGCGGCGCCCAACATGCGCGAAAGTGTGATTGGTGGCAGCATTCTCCCTGGTTTTTGCTTGCATCAACGCAACAATGGATTCAATTTCGATCTCTTTATCGCCTGGAATTCAGAATACAGAATGTGGTTTGTCCTTGCTACCCCAAACTTCCCCATTTTCGGCGCCAAAAATCGGATAGTCTCCACAGGAGGTTGGAAGTATCTTGAACATTGGCCCGTGTTGACTGATTTGCTTCCACAAATTTTGCATCCGTCACGCGTATCTAGAACTCTGTTATGGAGAGGTTTTTTTATGGCAATCCAAGTCACTGACCTCCATTTGTTGCGCGACCAGCTTCTCGTGCGGCGCGAGAAGCTTCAGGACGTAGTATCCCGCGCGCAGACAGCGAACCTGCTTCAGCTTCTGGAACAGGTGGACAAAGCCCTGGAGCGTGTTGACGCCGGATCCTTCGGCATCTGTGAGGTTTGCCATGAGGATATGGGAGCACAGCGCGTCCTCACAGACCCGCTGGCCCGCATGTGCCTGGACTGCCTGCCTCCTGCCGAAGCGCGCGCGCTGGAACGGGACCTGGAACTGGCTGCCAGTATCCAGGCAGGACTGCTGCCTCCGCGGGACTTTGCCGCCTCTGGCTGGAAGGCTGCCATTCATTACGAGCCAGCCGGCATGGTCAGTGGCGACTACTGTGACCTGGTGCCTTATGGCAATGATCTCTATTTCATGCTGGGCGATGTTTCCGGTAAAGGAGTCGCGGCGTCCATGCTCATGTCCAACTTGCACGCCATGTTCCGGGCGCTTGTCCCGGCCGGCCTGCCGTTGCCGGAGCTGGTGGAGCGTGCCAACCGGATCTTCTGCGGGAGCACGCTGCCCACTCAATACGCCACGCTCATCTGCGGAAAGGCCAAACCCTGCGGTGACGTGGAGATCTCCAACAGCGGTCATCTGGCGCCATTGCATGTAAGCGTTGCTGGTGTCCGGCCTATTGAAGCCAACACTGTTCCGGTTGGACTTTTCTGTGACCAGACGTTCACCAGCACACACGTTCAACTCTCCCCGGGTGACAACCTGGTTCTGTTTTCTGACGGTCTTACTGAGTCCCTCGGGGCGGATGGCTCTGAATACGGACCACAGCGTCTGGCGGCGCTCCTGAATCGCTGCCTCTCCCGCGGATCGCGTGAACTGGTGGAGGATTGCATCCGCGACGTAACGGCATTTCGGGGCGGCTCACCCAAATTTGATGACCAAACCATGCTTGTTTTGAGCTTTGCGCCGCTGCAGCACTGACACCAACTTGAACCTAAAAGTTCCCTCGGTCGTCTGGCTGGACAAACAATTGCCGTTTGACAATTCGCACAGCACTAGGCAAACTTTCTTAGTTAGCCCAGCCGTCCGTTGGCCGCAGTCGCCCCTTCATCACATAATGTGGACCGCCGCATGACAAAACGGGTGTCTTATTCGTTCGAATCAACTTTGGATACGGTCAATCGCGCGGAGAGCATGGCGGTTGAAGCGGCAGCCACGGCGGGATTTAACGAAGACGAACAGTACAACATCGCCATGGCGGTACGCGAGGCGGCCGTAAATGCCGTGATGCACGGCAATTCCGCTGATCCGGCAAAAAAAGTTTTGTTCGTCTGTGAAAACACCGGCGATGCACTCGTCATCACTATTACAGACCAGGGTAAGGGCCTGGATGCCAGCCATCTTCCTGACCCTCTGGCGCCAGACAATCTCATGAAAGGTTCCGGACGCGGCATCTTTCTGATTCGCGCTTTTATGGATGAGGTGAAGTTCAGAAACACCGATCCAGGAACCGAAATTACATTAATCAAGCATAAAGGCCGCAGCGCGGCGAATGCCAAGGAGGAAATAAAGTGACAATGAAGGCAAGCAACCGGCAGGTCAATGGCGTCACCGTGGTGGACATGAGTGGCCGCATCACGCTGGGAGAAGGCAGTGTGGTGCTCCGCGAGTCCGTCCGCGACCTGGTTGCCAAAGGGCAGAAGAAAATCCTGCTGAACCTGGGCGACGTAACATACATTGACAGCTCCGGCATTGGCGAGTTGGTCAGCGCTTTCACCACCGTGCGCAATCAGGGTGGCGAGTTGAAACTGCTCAACCTCACCAAGAAGGTCCATGACCTGCTGCAGATCACCAAGCTCTATACCGTGTTCGACATCAAAGACGACGAAACCGCCGCCGTCGGTTCATTCAAATAAACTCTTTCGGGCAGGCGGAAAAACCGCCTGCTCCGCCCGGCCCCATTTATGCCCAGAATCTCGCGCCTTGACCGCTCCGTTGTTCCTGCTGAAGTGGGAGAGATTTATGACCGCTTCATGAAACAGCGCGGAAATATTCCCAACATGTTCCGCACCGTGGCCCATCGGCCGGAAATACTCCGCTCGATGATCGACCACTTCGGAATCGTTTGTGCGAACGGCGCGCTGCCCGCGAAATTGAAAGAGTTGCTCTTCGTGCGCGTGTCGCAGATCAATGGCTGCGAATATTGACTGGCTTCTCACACCGTCTTGGCAAGACGGTACGGCTGGACGGATGAGCAGATGAACGATCTGGCCAACGCTGACCAGCGCGGTGACTTCACGCCCAAGGAAAAGATTGCGCTGCGGGTGGCCGAACGCCTCACGCGTGACCAGCACTCACTGGACGACGCTCTCTTTGCCGAACTTCGCCAGGAGTATGATGAAGCGGCAGTGGTGGAACTCATCGCCGCCATCGGCCTCTTTAACTATTTCAATTTGTTCAATAACGCGTTGAAGATGGAACCCACCAAGTAGTTCGCTCATCCGATTTACGGGCTTAAGCTGATCAATTCGAATTGACGGAGATTAGCCTCTGGATTTTCTGGAACTCCTCTGGCGAAACAATGCCTTTGGTGCTCAGTTCATCTTTGGTATGGTATGGGCGGCCCGCTACGATCCGTTGCGCGGAATCCTCATCGATTCCCGGTAGCGTGAGTAACTGAGTCTTGGACGCCTTATTTACGTTTACCTTCTTCGATTCCGCGGTCCAGCCTTCCTTCACGCCCTCGGCGATTGCCTTCCCTTGCTTACCTGCCTCAACTGCGCCCTTCTTGATCTCAACCGCGGCCACTTTACTTCCCTGTTTGATCTGGGCCGCGGCGTCGGCTGCCTCTTTGCGCGTTTTATCGGTATCTTGTGAAGGTGAGCAGCCCGCTGCCATGGCTGCCGCAAGCATAACCGCCCCAAACATCAACTTTCCTGGTCCGAACAGTTTCATTCCATCAACCCCGCTGCGATCAGTGTCCCATTAAGAGCAAAATAATCACGATCAGCAGGATCAGGCCCAGGCCACCGCTCGGGTAGTATCCCCAACTACGGCTGTGCGGCCACGCGGGCAGGGCTCCAACCAGCATCAACACCAGAATCACTACAAGGATCGTCAACATATTTCATCACCTTCCTGTTTGGAGTGGGAGAACACGCAATGAGTTGCAAGACCTTAGAGAGAACTACGGTGCAATGAATTCATCCGCACCGTGGATCGCATCTCAAACACGCTGGCAATGCCGTTACTCTTGCTGATGTAGACTTACCCATCAGAAGGAGCGATCAAAATGGACATCCCCACCAAAAAGAAGTCCCCGGCTCCTAAGAAGGCCAGGTCCAAGCCTCAGAGTATTGACGAATGTCTCAAGGACCATCCGGCAAAGCTGCAAGCTCTGGCCCAAGACCTGCGCCGCCTGGTGAAGAAGCATGTGCCGGAGGCGACGGAGTCAGTCAACTCCTGGGGAATTCCCACTTTCTCTCTGGTGGGCAGCTTTGCCTTTTTTCTTATCGCCAAAGCTCATCTCAGTCTCGGGTTTGCTCTTGGGAGATCCCTCAAGGATCCGCATCACCTTCTGGAAGGTACCGGCAAAAATCTTCGCCACGTAAAGATCCGCACGCCCGCAGACCTGTCCAAACCGGGATTGGCGGAACTCATCATTGATGCTGCCCGTCTTGATCGCGAGACCCCGCCCGAGATGCGCCGCTCCCGTATGTAGCCTGCCCGACATCCATATCTCACCACGGGGTCACGGAGAAAATCCGAGCGAGAGTCAACTCTACGTTTCGAATCCCGCGTCCTTTGTTCCGAAGCACGTCATAGCGCAATTGTGGTAAAAATCTGAAAGCTGGCAGGGATCCCTCGCTACGCTCGGGATAAAAAATATCAACCTTCGCGTCCTTTGTGGTTGAGGGCCCTCGCAGACTCGCGTTTTCTATAATCAATACGCATGAAAACGCCTAAAGACTGGAAGACCAGGCTCATCCACTCGGACGCATCTGCGCCTGGGGGATTTAAATCTCTCTCCACGCCCGTTTACCGTGGCTCCACCGTAGTGTTTTCTGATGTGGGCGCGGCCAACGAACAGTGGGACCAGTATGAAGCCGGCTATACTTACGGCCTTTACGGCACACCCACTGCGCTTGAACTCGCCGTGAGAATCTGCGAGCTGGAAAACGGCTATCGCGCCATCCTGGCGCCCGGCGGACAGGCCGCCATTTCTCTGATCAACCTGGCGTTCCTCAAAACCGGTGACCACATCCTGATTCCTGAAAGTATTTACGGCCCTAACCGCAAGTTCGCCAACCATATTCTGCGCCGCTTTGGCGTAGAGGTCAGCTATTACCCGCCGAACATTGGCGCTGGCATCACTTCTCACCTGCGCGCCAATACGCGCCTGCTCTGGTGTGAGAGCCCGGGCTCCATCACCATGGAAGTGCAGGATGTCTCTGCCATGGCCGAAGTGGCGCATAAAGCCGGCACGCTTGTTGTTATCGATAACACCTGGGCTGCGGGCGTTTACTTTGACGCGTTCGCTCACGGCGTGGACATCACGATGCAGGCGCTGACCAAGTACATTGGCGGCCATAGCGATCTGCTGCTCGGTTCCATCACGGTCAGGAATCCCGAGCTCTACCAGACACTCGGCGCCACCCAGCAACTTATCGGCTGCGCCGTCTCGCCAGACGATTGCAGCCTGGCTCTGCGTGGCATGAAGACCCTCGCCGTGCGTTTAGCGGCGATCGAAAAAAGCGCAGTCGAGCTGGCGCAATGGCTAGCGGCGCGGCCGGAGATCGAGCTCGTTCTCCATCCAGCGCTGCCATCATGCCCCGGCCACGAATTCTGGAAACGCGACTTCACTGGCTCCTCCGGCGTATTCTCCGTTGTCTTTCAACGCACCTTCACCAAGCAGCAGGTAACCAGATTTGTGAATAGTCTTGAGCTCTTTAAGATCGGCTACAGCTGGGGAGGCGTCACCAGCCTGGTGATGGCCTATGACTTTCAAACCAACAAGCGCCCGGATTACGGATCACGCATTGTACGTTTCAACATCGGATTGGAAGATGTGGAGAACCTGAGATCTGATTTGGCGCGCGCATTTGAGGCAATGGATGAGAAGCAGTTGTGATCCCGCAAGGAATTGAATTGGTTTTTGGTTTTTGGTTTTTGGTTTTTGGTAATTAGCCCTTAGCACTTAGCCATTAGCCAAAACCCAAAACTGCATCTTCTTGACTCGGTACTGAACGCTGAGTGCTGAATGTTTCTTCAATAAAAATGGCCGGAGCACCCAAGCTCCAGCCGTTTAGCTAACCTCAAGGAGACTACGCGCTTCTTCTTGGACGAACACTCAAGTCACGCATCTGGGCCATCAAACTGGAACGCTGCATGGAATCCAGTTTGGCCATGAGTGGAACCAGTTCGGCAATGAATTCGTCCTTCATCAGATCTTCAATCTCGTTTTCAACCGTTCGTGTGGCGCCTCGCAGTAAGTCACCCACGGAAACTTCCAGGGCCGTGGCCAGCCGCTGCAGTGAAGACAGTGTTGGAACCGCTTTCTCATTTTCAATTTTGGATACGTAGGTGCGCGGCACCTGCATTCGCAGCGCAAGCTGGCGTTGACTTAAACCCGACCTATGCCGCAGCATGCGGATCGCCGCTGCAACTTGAAGATGCGTGTGCCGGCCCCGGACGGGCTCAGCCGCCGGCGCCACTTCCACCAGAATGGGCTCAGGTTCGTCCTCATCCAGTGACTTCTTGCATCTTCTGCAAAGGTTATTATTTGTCCTGAATTGGACAAGATGACAATCATCGCAACGCACAACTTCCCGGGAATCAACCGGTGCTAGAGTTGTCGCCATGAATTTTTTCGGAGTGCCAGAGCAGGCAAGACTCCAAAAACGGTTTACTCCTGTTCGCCCAACAACTTAGGGTAGTGTCAGGCATGGAATTGCGGCTGTCAACCTAAAAATACAGGCAAAACAGGTAAAAATACCGAACAAATAGGCGAATAAAAGGAGAAAACACCTAAAAAGCTATGCCAAACCGTCAGGAAGCCTGGAAATTGATGTGTGAATACACCCAGTCAGAAAGCCTCCGCAAACACATGCTGGCCGTGGAAGCATGCATGCGCGCCTATGCCCGCAAGTATGGTGAGGACGAAGAAAAATGGGCCATCACCGGACTGCTGCATGACTTCGATTACGAGAAATATCCCACGCCGGAAGAACACCCATTCGTCGGCAGCAAGATCTTGGAGCAACACGGCTACCCGGAAGAGATCCGCCGTGCCATTCTCTCCCACGCCGATTACAGCGGGGTGAAGCGTGACAGCAACATGGAAAAAGTTCTCTACGCCTGCGACGAGCTTTCCGGCTTCATTACGGCCAGCACTCTGGTCAAGCCCAGCAAGTCACTGGCAGAAGTGGACGCGAAATCCGTCCGCAGGAAGATGAAGGACAAAGCGTTTGCCCGCAGCGTCAATCGCGAGGACATTATCAATGGCGCCGCCGACCTGGGAGTCGATCTGGAAGAGCACATAGCGTTCTGTATCGAGGCCATGAAGGCGGTTGCGGGGGAACTCGGCCTGGCGGGAACTGCTAACGCGTAGTAATGGGCAAGGCACAAGGCTGGAGCCGGTCAGGATAGCTGAGCTTGACGTCTCTCCATCGAGCATCTGCATCCGCGCGAACCGCCAGGGTCCATCTCTGCGTGTTCTTGCTGCTCGGTGGCACTGCAACACGAAGGCGATAACTAAACAAAAGCTGCAGATGCAAAAAATTGTTTATCTCCTGCGCCGCTGCTGCCGTAGGTTTGTCAAAACCCCAAGCAGGATTGCCGGCGTCCAGCAAGTGCACCATCCCGCCTGTCTGGCGCGCCATGGTGATCAGCGCATCGCGCGCCTCAATTTCTTCCGGAACGGCCATATGTCCTGAAACGAGCAATAGGAACAGTGGAACGTCTGCCTGCCTGAGGCTATTTTCTATTTCTCTTGAAGAATGCTTGCTCTGATTATCGCCACCGTCGGTGATGAGCAGAATGACATCACCGGGTTGTGTTTCTCCGAAGAGGAAAAGTCCTTCTGCCAGCGCGTCATAGATAGCCGTCCCGTTCTTTCGACCCACAATTTTCTCTTTTGCGTTCCGAATGTTGTCCTGCAATGTATTCGAATCACGAGCGAAACCATCTGCTGGAAACAGTCGTTCCTGAAAAACTCCGTATCCTACGAAAACGCCGGGCGGAATTTGCATAACAAAATTTTCGGCAACTTCCTCCGCAGTTTTTGCAGCTTTGCTCGTGTGCGACCACACCTCGTCCCTGGTAGCCATGCTTCCACTGCGGTCCACCAGCACGAGCACCCGGCGCGTGGGAACTTTGTCCACCCCTTCAATTCGCAGTTGTAAATGCCCCGTTCGGGCTTGCAAAAGCCGGGCGCCCAACTCACTGGAGCCCAATGCAATTCGCTGGTTGGAGACTGAAAACGGTATTGTTTGAGCGCATTCCTGTGCAAAGGCGAGTTGGACCAGCAGAACGACCGTTAAAAAGCCATAACTCACGATTTCGGTAATGTATAGCAACATGCAAATCTTGCCAATGTATTCTGGAAGGCAGTCGAATCTTTGCATCCGCCGGCACATTCAGGCAATCCATTGCAAGACGTAAGACTCACCAAGGAGATTTGCACACATGCCTCTCGTCCGCGTATCACTTCTGGAAGGAAAGTCTGAGTCGTTCAAACAGAAGGTTGCCGACTCCATTCACAAGGCCATGGTTGAAACCGTCAACGTCCCGCAGCTGGATAAGTTTCAGGTGTTCACCGATCACAGCAAGTCAGGCTTTGTCTATGACCCTGAATATCTGAACATCAAGCGCACGGACGGCCTGATCATGATTCAGATCACGCTCAACACAGGCCGCACCGTGGAGATGAAGAAGGCCCTCTACAAGCGAATTGCCGACCTGCTGGTGGAATCCGTACAGGTCCGTCCCGAGGATGTGCTGATCAGTCTGGTGGAAGTGCCCAAGGAGAATTGGTCTTTCGGCAACGGCATCGCCCAGTACGCTACGTAGCCGGTAGCGCCGCTACCCGGCAATCCCTTTTGCTCGGATCAATTCCGCCAGTTTGGCAAAATCAGTGGCAAATACGCGATCATGCTCAATCTTTGGACTGACTTTGCGGATTGCCGCATGCGCGTGCTGTAAAAGTGCGCTGGTCTTGAGAGGAGCCAAAAAGTCGATGGCCTGGGCCGCGGCACAGGCTTCAATCGCCAGAACGAACGTCGCGTTGGCGACTACTTTCTTCAATTTAATCGCCGCCGCCATGCCCATGGAGACATAGTCTTCTTTATTGCCTGAAGTGGTGATGGAATCCACGGAAGCAGGATGGGCCAGTACCTTGTTCTCACTCGCCAGCGCCGCGGCCGTAACCTGCGGCATCATAAAGCCGGAATTGATGCCCGCATCCGGCGCCAGAAATGGCGGGAGGCCTTCATTGAGTGCGGGATTCACCAATCGCTCAATGCGCCTTTCAGAAATTCCGGCCAAAGCTGTAAGCACGATGGCCAGATAATCGAGCGCGAAGGCCAGAGGCTGGCCGTGGAAGTTGCCACCCGATATAACGTCGCCGTGGCTTCCCGCGCGCGTGAAGACCAGCGGATTATCCACGGCGGAGTTCATTTCAATTTCGAAGGTCTTGCGACAGAAGTCCAGCGTATCGCGGACTGCACCGTGAACCTGCGGAATACAGCGCAGGGAATATGCGTCCTGTACGCGACCGCAATCTTTATGCGACTCGCGAATCTGGCTGCCTGCCAGCAGGCGTCGCAGGTTCTCCGCCACTTTTACCTGCCCTGCGTGCGGACGCGCACTGTGAATGCGCTCATCGAATGCCACGTCGGTGCCGTGAAGCGCGTCCAGTGTCATTGCACCGAGAATGTCCGCCGTGGCGGCCAGGTTCTCCGCCGCCAGCAGTGACAGTGTGCCCACCGCCAGCATCGCCTGTGTGCCGTTGATCAGTGAGATCGCTTCCTTGGCTTCGGGAACCAGCGGCGCGATCTGTGCTTTTTTCATTGCGTCCGCGCTGGTCATGCGAGCGTTTTCGAAAATCACTTCGCCCTCGCCGATCATGGCCAGAGCCAAGTGCGCCAGTGGAGCCAGATCGCCACTGGCTCCCACGCTTCCCTGCGAAGGCACCACGGGATGCACGCCGCGGTTCAGCATCTCGCAGATAAGATCGATCACCTCGGTACGAACGCCGGAAAATCCTTTGGAAAGTGAGTTGGCCCGCAACAGCATCATGGCGCGCGTCTCTTCCACGCTTAACGGTTCACCGACGCCTGCGGAATGAGAACGAATCAGATTGACCTGAAGCTGGCGATTCTGTTCCGGGGGAATGTGAACATCACTCAGCTTGCCCACTCCGGTGTTGATGGCGTAA
>WNFC01004642.1_pt1 | contig 22536 bp, 20 predicted proteins | sample 5400541 | NCBI WGS metagenome assembly WNFC01 (sample SAMN13153342, study PRJNA577476) | soil metagenome | isolation source: 120 cm saprolite under Douglas fir tree site 2 hole 2 replicate 1 | place: USA:California | collected 2015-04-18
AGACCGATGAAGGAGAGGCCGGCGGCGTTCAGAATCGCATACCCCATGGTCAGCGAGATCTGCACCATCATGATCGGCATGATGTTCGGCAGGATGTGCGCCAGCAGAATCCGCAAATCGCTGTTGCCGGACAGCCGCGCCGCCTGCACGAAACCGGCCTCGCGCCGCACATTGGCTTCCGCGCGCGCGACGCGGACATAGAGCGGGAAATTGATGATCGCGGTGGCGATCACGATGTTGGTCACCGTGTTGCCGAGCGCCGCGACGATGCCCATCGCCAGCACGAACAACGGAAACGCCATGATGGTGTCGGAGATGCGTCCGACGATGCGGTCGGTCCAGCCGCCGAAGAAACCCGCGGCAATCCCGGCAAGGCCGCCCATGACAAGCACCAGCGCCACCGACGTGATCGCGATGACGAAATCGAGGCGGGTCGCGACCAGCACGCGGCTGAAGACGTCGCGGCCGAGAAGATCGGTGCCGAACCAATGACGCAACGAGGGGGCCTGCAGGGTCGCGGATGTATCGCTGGCAAGCGGATCGTACGGCGCGATATAAGGGCCGAGCAGCGCGCACAGCGCGATCGCGACGAACAGCCCGAAGGACAGGCCGGTGACCGGATTTTCCGCCACGACATACCACGCATGCCGGACAATCGAATTGGCCGGGGGCTTGGGCTGAACCTCGGCGACCGGGGTCGCGGTGAGACTGGCTTCGGTCATGCTTCGAGCCTCACGCGCGGATCGATGACGCCATAGAGCACGTCGATCAAAAGATTGACCGCATAAGAGCCGATGCCGGGCCAGGCGAACACTTTTTCCACCAGGACGTTGGCGCCGAGCAGGAACGAGAACACCATGCCGAGCGTCGTCACGACGGGAAGCATCGCGTTGCGGAAGGCATAGGTGAGAATCACGGTGCGGCCATTGAGTCCGCTGGCGCGGGCGGTTCGGATGAACTCGGACGACAGCACCGCCAGCATCGAGGCGCGGGTCATGCGCGTGATCGGCGCCAGCGAGAACACCGCTAGCGTGGACGCCGGAAGGATCAACTGGCCGAACGCGGAGCGGAAGGTTTCGAAATCGCCGGTCACCAGGCTGTCGATCAGATAGAAGCCGGTGATATTGGACGGCGATGTCGCGAACGCGTCGAGCCGGCCGATCGGCGCGGGCGACCAGCCGAGCCGGAAATAGAAGATGTAGACCAACAGCAGCCCCGTGAAGAACACCGGGAGCGAAACGCCGGCGGTGGCGACAATTCGACAGAGATGATCGATCAGCGAGCCCTGCTTCACCGCCGCGAAAATGCCGAGCGGCACCGCGATGACGATGGCGAGAAAGAGCCCGGTCAGCGTGAGCTCGGCGGAGGCCGGCAGGCGGCTGGAGATTTCGGTCGCGACCGGACGGCCGGTCGACAGCGAATTGCCGAAATTGCCGTGGGCGAGATCGTTGACGTAGCGGGCGAACTGGTCGGGCAGCGGCCGGTCGAGCCCGAGCGACTTGCGGATTTCGGCGATCGATTGCGGGGTGGCGGCAGGTCCTGCGAAATAGACCGCGGGGTCGCCGGGCAGCACGCGGGTCAGCAGGAAGGTGACGATCACGACTCCGATCAAGGTCGGGATCACGGTCACCAGACGCTTCGCGATCGTCAACATGGTCGTCTCGCCCTTCGATTTCAAAGCCGCGTTGAGAGCCCGAGCATGCGTCGATGCAGGCCGTCGCTCCCGCGGCGCGCCTCAGGCCTTCACGATTGAGCGGTAGTCGAGCTGCCGATGGAACCAATAGACGTAACCGGAGATGTTCTTCTGCGTCGCGACATTCAGGAAAGGCTGGAACAGCGGAATGCGCGGCGCCTCGTCGTAAGCCTTGGAAATGAAACCCTCGACATCCTTGGCATACTTCTCCTTGTCGCCGACGGCAGCGGCGGCGCGCGCGCCGTCGATCAGCACGTCCATGTCCGCGTTGACATAGCTCGGCGTGTTGAAGATCGCGTTCTGGCCGGAATAGCACCAGAAGAAGAAATACTCCGGATAATCGAGCCAGCCCGAGAAGAAGTTGACCATCAGCGGCATCGACTTCTTTGCCATCTCGCTGCGCCAGTTGGCGCCCGGCACCTTGTTGATCGTGGTCTTGATGCCGATCTGGCCAAGGCTTTCCTGCACCAGCACGGCGATCGGCTCGCAGATATCGCCGGCGCCGAGATCGAAGGACACCGTGGTGTCGATGCCGGAGACCCCGCTCTCCGCCATCAGCGCCTTGGCCTTGTCCATGTCGGTCGTGTAGCCGCTCCTGGCCGGCCAGGCGATGTCGGCGACCTTGTTCGACGGGCCGCCGAACAGCGGATTGGCAAGGCCGAACATCGCAGCGTCCATGATCTTCTGGTACGGCAGCGCATAGGCGACCGCCTGACGGACCTTCAGATTGTCGAACGGCGGGTTCTTCACATTCAACTCGACGGAATACATACCATTGCCGATCGGGTTGGAGATGATGACGAGCTTGGGCTCCTTCTTCATCTCCGACGTGTCTTTGCTGGAAAGGTCGAAAGAGATGTCGGCATCGCCGCGCTCCATCAAGGCGCGGCGGTTGCCTTGCGAGGGGATCGTGCGCCAGATGACCTTCTTGAGCTGAGGCATTTTGCCGCCGACCCAGCCCTCGTGACGCTCATAGACCGTTTCGACGCCGGGTTTCCAGCTCGTCACCTTGTAGGCGCCGCTGCCGGCGGTGTTGCTCTTGGTGTAGTCCAGCGCCCAGGGATCCTTTTCCGTGGCGTTCTTCTTCAGGAGGCCGGAATTGTAGATGCCGGGCACGATCACCGCGAGGTCGGGGACCGTCAGGCGGTCCTTCTTGGCAAAGTCGATACGGACGGTGCTGTCGTCGACGACGACGAACTGCTCCTTGTTCACCAGCGAACCGGCCTTCATCTGCACCGTGGGGAAGCCGCCGACCGATACCGAACGATCAAGCGACCATTTGACATCGCCCGCGGTGACCGGTGTGCCGTCGTGGAATTTCGCGTTTTTCTTCAATTTGAACGTGACCGACATGTCACCGATGGTCATGTCTTCCGCGAGTTCGGGTTTGAACTTGTCGCGGTCGTAAGACAGCGTGCCGTCGGGCAGCGTCTTGGTTTCATGCGTGATCAGGCGGTCGTAGCAATTCCAGGAGGCCTCGTAGCCTGGACGGTTGGTGCCGACGCCGTGAATGTCGAGATTGTTCGGGCCGCTTTCGGTGACGACCAGAAGCGTCTCGGAGCGGGCATCGGCCTTCGCGGGCGACCAGATCGCGGGCGCGGGCACCATGGCCCCCGCTGCCAGTCCGGACACTGATTTCAGGAAATCGCGGCGCTTCATGATGAAGGCTCCAAGGCGGGAGAAACCGGCGTTGGAACCACATTCGCAAGGTTTGTGCCAAACCTTAACGGAAGCTTACACGCCCTCTAAGGCAATGAGGACGCTCGAAAATCTTAGGAATAGCGACCGTGCCGCGCGTTCAGGCATTGCATACAAACCGACGCTGTTGCTTAAGAAGAATGCAGAGAAATTCAGCAGCCTGTTTAGTGGGCGCTACCGTTCTACCTGTCCGGGCTTGCGCGCTCGAACTGACGCAGCAGCCGGTTGCCGCGCTCGACGGCGGAATCGAGTGCGCTCTGCGCGGGCTTCTTGCCGCTGAAGGCCTGCTCCAGCTCGTCGTCGATCACGTCGCGGATCAGGACGAACGACCCCAGCCGAAGCCCGCGCGAATTTTCCGTCGGCGGCTTCAGCGTGATCTGCTCGATCGAGATCGCGGTCCCTGGATTGCGATCATAGAAGCCCTGCGCGCGGGTCAGGTCGTAGGCGGCCCGGGTGATCGGCAGATAGCCCGTGTTCTGATGCCAGGCGGCCTGAACCTCGGGCTTCGACAGATAGGCGAAGAACTTCGCGACCCCTTTATATTCGGTGGCCGGCCGGTCCCGCAACACCCACAGCGTCGCGCCGCCGATGATGGTGTTTTGCGGCGCGCCCGCGACATCGGGCCAATACGGCATCATGCCGTAGCCGACCTCGAATTTCGAATTGGCCTTGATGTCGGCGCGGGTCGCCGACGAGCCGATGAAGATTCCGCATTCGCCCTTCTGGAAGCGCGGCTCCGCCGATTGCGCCCGCCCGCTATAGTCGAACACCTTGGTGGCCTGCCATTCCGCAAGCTGCGCGATATGGCGCACCACCACCGGATTGTTGAAATTCAACACTGCATCCAGGCCGCCGAAGCCATTGCCTCGCGTCGCGATCGGCAGATTATGAAACGCGGCGAAATTCTCGACATTGATCCAGGACGGCCATGAGGTGGTGAAGCCGCAGACCACGCCGCGATCGCGCAGCTTTTTCGCAGCCATGCCGACGTCCGGCCAGGTCTTCGGCGGCACCTCCGGATCGAGGCCGGCGTCGCGAAACAGGTCCTTGTTGTAATAAAGGATCGGCGTCGAGGCGTTGAACGGAAACGAGAGCAGGTTGCCGTCGACATCGGCATAATAACCGGTCACGGCGGGAAGATAGGCGGACGGGGCGAAGGCCTCCTGCTCGTCCCGCATCAACTGGTACACGGGATAGATCGCGCCCTTCGCCGCCATCATGGTCGCGGTGGCGATTTCGTTGACCTGCACGATGGCAGGCTGACTGCGCGAACGAAACGCGAAGATCGCCGCCGTGACGGTTTCGGTATAGTTGCCCTTGTAGCTCGGAACGATCCGGTACTCGGATTGCGAGGCGTTGAATTCGGCGGCGAGCTTGTCGACTTGCCGGCCGAGTTCGCCCGACATCGCATGCCACCAGATGACGTCGGTGAGCGCGAACGCCGGCGAGCTGAAGCCGATCGCGGCTGATACAGCCAGGAGTTGCAGGAGCCTTCGCGAGTACTTGAACGCCGATTTCACGATACGACCATTCCCATACCTGGCGGCCACCGGCATCAGCGGCCAAAAAACTTACAGGCGAAGACCTCGTCCCGGCGCCTCACATGCCCTGTGGACCGCGCCGGCGCCCCCCGAAAACCGGGTTGCATCACGCCATTGACGATCATTCCGACGTGAGCACAATAGCTGGATCGCCCGCCTCTGAAAAAAAAGCGTTGAACCTTTTGCGCCGACCGCCGACACCCTCAAAAGGGAAGACGTTGCCTGTGGACCGCGCCGGCCTTACGCGGACATTAATAGGCGTTGCCGCGCTGTTTTTGACAGTGGCGGCGGCGGGTGTGTCCGCGCGCGAATTCCGCGCCGCCGACGTCCAGGCCGAGAATTATCCGACCGTACAGGCGCTGCGCTTCATGGGCCGCGTCATCGCCGAACGCAGCGGCGGCCGGCATCAAATCCGGATCTTCCATTCAGGCCAGCTCGGGGAAGAGAAGGAGACGATCGCGCAGACGCGCGCCGGCGCGATCGATCTCAATCGCATCAACGTGGCGCTGATCGGGACCTTCGTGCCGGCGATCAACGTCCTGGCGATGCCGTTCCTGTTCCGCTCCGCCGAGCATTTGCAGAAGGTGCTGGACGGCCCGATCGGCAACGAGATCCTCGGCAGTTTCGAACCGTACGGCTTCGTCGGGCTGGCCTTCTACGATTCGGGCGCGCGGTCGATCTACAACAGCATCCACCCGGTCCGCTCGCTCGCCGACCTCAAAGGCTTGCGGATCCGCGTGCAGCAATCGGAGTTGATGTCGGACATGGTGAGAGCGCTCGGGGCGGAGCCGATCGCGTTGCCCTACGGCCAGGTCCTCACGGGACTTGCGACCAAGCTGATCGACGGCGCCGAAAACAACTGGCCGTCCTTTGTCACCACGGATCACTATAAATATGCCCGCTTCTACACCCTGACCGAACACAGCATGAGCCCGGAAGTGCTGGTGATGTCGCAGAAGGCCTGGCAGAGCCTGTCGGCGGACGATCAGAGGATGTTTCGGGAGGCAGCGCAGCGATCCAGCCAATTCATGCGGGAAAAGTGGACAGATCTCGAAGAGCGTTCACGTCAACAGGCAGAGGCCGCCGGCGTGACGGTCGTAAAAGATGTCGACCGCAAGCCGTTCGAAGCGGCGATGGCCAGCCTTTACCAGAAGGCGCAGCGTGACCTGGCGGCCGCGGACCTGATCGCGCGCATCCGGCAAGTGGAGTGATCCGGTTTTGGTAGTCCGTGCGCAAGGTAAGGTTGCGGACCGGCGGGTGAGCTTCGCCGCCCACGGCCGCGCGCGCATTGTCGGGCTGTTGCGCGCGGTGCCGATCCGATGGCGCATCCTGTCGATCGCCGCGCTGAATTCCGCCGTCGTCGTGGTGCTGGCCGTCTTGATCTGGAACGGTGCCAAGGTGCTCGGCTCGGCCTGGGATGACGTGCGGCAGGTGCGCGAATCCGACAAGATCCTGGCCCTCCTGGAGAGCGAAACCGGCCGGCTGCAGAACCTGATCCATCGCTACATCAACCAGCCGAGCCCCGAGCTGTTCGCCGAGATCCTGCTGCTGCGCGAGGCGGTGCTCGGCACCCTCACCACGCGCGCCTCGACCGACCCGATGCTGTCGGGATCGGTCGCGGAGCTCGAGCACGTCACCGAGCGTTTTCTGAACGGCTTCGGCGAATTGCGCGCGGTGCAGGCGACCATCGCCAAAAGCTATGAGGAGCAGGTGCTGGGGCCGGCCAAGGACATGGCCGGGCTCTACTCGATCATCGAAGGCGCGACCGGCCACCGCGACGCGCTGATCTGGCCGTCGCTCGGCAAATCGCGCGAGGCGTTCACCGCCATGCTGGTCGCCGCCAATTCCTATTACCTGTCGCTCGCCAGCGCCTCCGCCGAGGAGGCCCGCCGCAACACCGAGACGATCGAGAAGACCATTCCCGTGATGACCGACCTCGCCGACAACGACCTGCAGCGGCTGGCGCTGCAGCGCCTGAGCACGCGGACACAAGCGCTCCGCGAGGGGCTTGCGAAATTATCCGAACAGCTTTCGAACCGGACCGAGCTGTTGCGAAACACCATCGACGCCACCCAGGCCGAGGCGATGGGGGCCATCGACGATCTGTCGGTGAAGATGCGCCAGCGCGAACAAAGGGCGCAGGAGACGTTCGACCGGACGCTTTCCGACATTTCGCGCCGGGTGCTGTCGATCGCCGTGATCTTTCTCGGCATGATCCTGACCGTCGGCGTTCTGATCGCGCTTTCCATCCGCCTGCCGTTGCAGCAGATCATGACGGCGATGCGCGCGATTACACTCGGCGACTACGACCGCAAGGTACAGGGCACCAATGCCAGGGACGAGGTGGGCGCGATGGCGCGCGCGGTCGAAGTCTTCCGCGAGAACGCGATCGCCAAGCGCAAGACCGAGGACGAGTTGCGCGCCGCAAAGGAGAAGGCCGAAAGCGCTCTGCTCGAGCTCAACACCGCGCAGCAGAACCTGATCGACGCCGAACGGCTGGCGGCGCTCGGCGGCCTGGTCGCCGGCGTCGCCCATGAGGTGAACAACCCCATCGGCATCAGCCTGACGGTCGCCTCCAGCTTCGCGCGGCGCACCGAGATGTTCGAGGCCGAGCTCCGATCGGACGGCGGCCTGCGCCGCTCGCAGCTCGAGGAATTCGTCCGCACCTCGCGCGATGCTGCCCAGCAACTGGTCGCCAATCTGCAGCGCGCCGGAGAGCTGATTCAGTCCTTCAAGCAGGTCGCCGTCGACCGCTCGCATGCCGAGCGGCGGCAATTCAACCTGAGCGAGGCGACCGACCAGATCATCGCAAGCCTGCGGCCGGTGCTGAAGCGGGCGCCGATCGCGCTCACCCTCGACGTGCCGGAGGGCCTCGTGATCGACGGCTATCCCGGCTCGTATGGGCAAATTCTGACCAACCTGTTCCTCAACGCCGTCAATCACGCCTTCAATGGCGGCCGTTCAGGAACCATCTCGGTCTCGGCGCGGTCGCGCGGACATGACGACGTCGAGATCATTTTCGCCGACGACGGGGCCGGAATGACCCCGGACGTGCAGCGGCAGGCCTTCGACCCGTTCTTTACCACGCGCCGCAACGACGGCGGCACCGGTCTTGGCTTGCATATTGTTTATAATCTCGTAACCCAGCAGCTGGGCGGGCGCATGATGCTGGAGTCAAGACTGGGACAAGGCACCACTTTTCGCATTATCATGCCCAAAACCGCCAAGGGCGGCACCGCCACATCCGAGACCTTATCAGACGGAACAACGCCTCAATGGCCGAACAGGACGATGTCCTCTACCTGATCGACGACACCGGAGCCGTTCCGGAGGATTCGTCCGCGCGTAAATGGAAGATCGCCGTCATCGACGACGATCAGGCCGTGCATGAAGGCACGCGATTTGCGCTCAGCGACTACACGCTGAACGGCCAGGGCCTCGAGATCCTGTCGGCCTATTCGGCGGCCGAAGGCCGCGCGCTGATACTAAAACACCCCGACATCGCGGCCGTGCTGCTTGACGTCATCATGGAGACCGATATCGCCGGCCTCGAACTCGTCGAATATATCCGCAACGAGATCAGGAACGAGACGGTCCGCATCATCCTGCGCACCGGCCAGCCCGGCCAGGCTCCCGAACGCCGCGTCATCGTCCAGTACGACATCAACGACTACAAGGCCAAGACCGAGCTGACCGCCGACAAGCTGTTCACCTCGCTGACCGCAGCACTGCGCAGCTACCAGCAGCTGGAGCGCATGGTGCAGACCCGGCGCGGGCTGGAGATCATCATCGACGCCGCCTCGACGCTCTATGACTTCAAGTCGATGCAGCGGCTCGCCGAGGGCGTGCTGACGCAGCTCGCCTCGCTGCTCAACGTCGATTGCGCCGGCATCCTGGTGCTGCGCGACGACGGCAACACGTCCGGCGACGATTTCTCGGTGCTGGCCGGCTCCGGCTGCTACAGCCGCTTCATCGGCTCCGCCGGGCCGAAGTCGCTCGACCCGGATCTGCGCTCGATGGTGGAAGCGGCCTTCAGGCGCCGCAAGAACGAATTCGCCGATCAGCGCACCGTGCTCTACATCCGCACCGGCAGCGGACGCGAAGTCGTGGTGCTGCTGCAGGCCGAGCGGCAATTGTCGGAAACCGACCGCTCGCTGGTGGAGATTTTCGGCAGCCGGCTGTCGATCGCGTTCGACAATGTCATCCTTTATCAGCAGCTGCACGAAGCCAACACCCAGCTCGAGGACCGCGTCGCCCAGCGCACCCGCGCGCTGATGCAGGCCAACCGCCGCCTGTCGGCGCAGTGGTTGCGGCTGCAGCGCGCCAACGGTTTCAAGAACGAGATTCTCGGCACCGTCGCCCACGATCTGAAGAACCCGCTCGGCGTCATCCTCGGCCGCACCGAGATGCTGACAGAACTGATCTCGACCAGCGCGTCGAAAGACAGCATCACCTCCCAGATCGACCATATCCGCGACGCCACCAAGCGGCTGACCTCGATGGTCGACCATCTGATTTCGGACGCGATGGCGGACGCTTTCGACATCACCATCCGCCGCGAACCGGTCGACATCGCCGCATTGGTGAGCGAAGTCGCCGACGCCAACCAGCCGCTCGCGGTCAACAAGCAGCAGTCGATCACGGTGTCGGCGCCCTCGAACATCGTGACGATGTGCGACACCGACCGCATCCGCGAGGCGATCGACAATCTGGTCTCCAACGCCATCAAATACAGCCCGATCGGCGGCCGGATCTCGGTGGTGGTGACCCACGAGGAGGACAGCACCGTCATTCGCGTCGTCGACGAGGGCGCGGGCCTCTCGCCGGAGGATCTCGGGCGGCTGTTCGGCCGCTTTCAGCGCCTGTCCGCCAAACCGACCGCCGGCGAAAGCTCGACAGGGCTGGGCTTATCCATCGTCAAGCGTATTATCGACATGCATGGCGGCGAAGTCGCCGCCAACAGCGACGGTCCCGGAAAAGGATCGACCTTCACCATCGTCTTACCCGCGACAGAGATGTCATGAGCCAAAGTCAGCACATCATCATCGTCGATGACGAGGCGCCGGCCCGCGAGATGGTCGGCGACTACCTCAAAATGCACGGCTTCAATGTGACGCTGTGCGACGGCGGAAAGAGCCTGCGTGGCGCGATCGAGAGCGGCGTGCCCGATCTCGTGGTGCTCGATCTCAACATGCCCGAGGAAGACGGGCTTTCGATCATCCGCGATCTCAAGAGCCGCACCAACATCCCCGTGATCATGCTCACGGCGACCGCGAGCCCGATCGACCGCGTGGTCGGGCTCGAACTCGGCGCCGACGATTATGTGGCAAAGCCCTGCGAGCTGCGCGAATTGATGGCGCGGATCCGTTCGGTGCTGCGGCGGAGCTCGCCGGTCAAGGCGGCGCCGGCCGCAACCGAGGCCGCCGGCGCGAAGTCCGCGAAGGACCAATTGGTCCGGTTCGGCACCAAATGGCTCGACCTCGAAGCGCAGGCACTTCGCGACGACGAAGGCAACGAGCATCCCCTGACCGCGTCCGAATTCGGGCTCCTGAAAGTGTTCGCTGCCAATCCGAAGCGGGTGCTGTCGCGCGAGCGGCTGTTGGAATTGGCGAATGCACGCGACGCCGAAGCCTTCGACCGCGCCGTCGATCTCAGGATCATGCGGATCCGCCGCAAGATCGAGCCGGATCCGGCCAAGCCTGCCGTGATCCGCACCATCCGCGGCGGCGGCTATCTGTTCTCGCCGGTCGGCGACAAAGTGTAATCGCTCAATGGCGGGCACGGCCCCGCCGTTCACGCCTCCCGATCGATATCCGCGCATCCGGTGAACGACGGGCTCAAGACGGAGACCGCGCCAGGGTCACCGGTCGCCCCGGAGGCGATCCGGTTCAAGCGGCCGAATCGGGAAACTTTTCCGGTCCTGAAATCCGACCTTTTTTCCGCTCCTTGAAATTATTCACATTTTCGCCGCGAATGTTTCGTCGGCCCTCGCACGACGAAACAATTCTCCGTCTGAACGAAACCATTTTCCCCTTTTTGTGCAGACGTCCCGAAACGATGGCTCGTTAACACTCCTAGGTAACGAAGCGCTGCACAAGCGGCGAACGGGGAGCCTGTCATGCAGAACGTCGTCGCCATTAACTCCGCAGCCCGCCAGAGCATCGTCGCCGCTCAGGCGACTTCGGACGAGATGCTCCTGGACAGCATCGCGGATGGCAACCGCACCGCGATGCATATCCTTTATTCGCGTCACAACGTGCGGGTTTACCGTTTCATCCTGCGCATCGTGCGCGACACGACGATGGCCGAGGATCTGGTCAGCCAGGTGTTCCTGGACGTCTGGCGCACGGCGCGCCAGTTCGAGGGCCGCTCGCAGGTGTCCACCTGGCTCTTGTCGATCGCCCGGTTCAAGGCGCTGACCTCGCTGCGCCAGCGGCGCTTCGAGGACATCGATCAGGAAGACGTGCGCGAGATCGCGGACGAGGCCGACACCCCGGAAACCTCTCTGGAACGCGCCACCACCAGCGAGATCCTGCGCGCCTGCGTCGCAAAATTGTCGCCCGCGCACCGTGAGATCATCAACCTCGTCTACTATCACGAGAAGTCAGTGGAAGAGGTCGGCCAGATCATCGGCATCCCGCAGAGCACGGTGAAGACGCGCATGTTCTATGCCCGCAAGCAGCTCGCCGAACTGCTCAGGGGCGCGGGCATCGACAGCCTCGCTGCCTGAAAAGATAAATAGATTCAACACCATGGCCGGGGAATACAGATCCGCGGCCTTACCAGATCGAGACCGACAAGGAAACAATTGAAACAATCGGCGAAATCGGGCGGAAAAACTTGGCTGCTACAAACCGTCAATCAGCGCAGTCGAACTGCCGATCAGCAGGGCGACCGATTGCGGCGACACCGATCCAGCCAAGGCCTGCGTCATCAACTGACCCGAGCTTTCTGAGTTACCAACCTCTCAAGTTGCCTCCGACGACCCGGACGGGATGCCCCCTTCCGGGTCGTTCCACATTTCCGGGGTCGGAATATCTCGTTCTCGCGCCGATTCGTGATGACGAAACGACTGGCGCTGCATGGGTGGCGTGAAGAGGCAGCGATACCATATCACCTCACGCGTGGTAGGTTGCCGGCGGGTTTGCAACGACAGGTGATGCCGATGTTCGAGGGCTTCGATGCCGTGGTGCTGGCCAGGGCACAATTTGCCTTCACAATGTCGTTTCACATCGTCTTCCCGGCATTCTCGGTCGGGCTTGCCAGCTACCTCGCAGTGCTGGAGGCGCTGTGGCTCTGGACCGGGCGCGAAGTCTACATCAACCTGTTCAACTACTGGCTGAAGATCTTCGCGGTCGCGTTCGGGATGGGCGTGGTGTCGGGCATCGTGATGTCCTACCAGTTCGGCACCAATTGGTCGGCGTTCGCCGACAAGACCGGCCCCGTAATCGGTCCATTGATGGCCTATGAGGTCCTGACCGCGTTCTTTCTCGAGGCGGGCTTTCTCGGCGTCATGCTGTTCGGGCTCGAACGCGTCGGACACAGGCTGCATTTCGTCGCTACCCTCATGGTCGCGACCGGCACGCTGATTTCCGCCTTCTGGATTCTCTCCGCCAATTCCTGGATGCAGACGCCGGCCGGCTATGCCGTCAACGCCGACGGCCAGTTCATCGCCGCGGATTGGCTCAAGGTGATTTTCAATCCATCCTTTCCCTATCGCCTTGTCCACATGGTGCTGGCGGCCTACCTCACCACCGCATTGGTGGTCGGCGCCGTCGGCGCGTTCCATCTTTTGCGCGACCAGCACCTTGCGGGTCCGCGCGTGATGTTCTCGATGGCGATGTGGATGGCGGCCCTGGTCGCGCCGATCCAGATCGTCGCCGGCGATCAGCATGGCCTCAACACGCTCGAGCATCAGCCCACGAAGATCATGGCGATGGAGGGCCATTTCGACAGCCATCCGGACGGCGCGCCGCTGATCCTGTTTGGTCTGCCTGACATGGATGCGGGCAAGGTCAAATACGCGCTCGAGGTTCCGAGATTGGGATCGCTGATCTTGAAACACTCGCTGGACGCGCCGCTCAATGGCCTCGACACGGTGCCGCGCGAAAACTGGCCGCCGGTGCCGGTGACGTTCTGGGCGTTCCGCATCATGGTCGGCCTGGGATTCCTGATCTTCGCGCTCGGCCTGTTCAGCCTGCTGGCGCGCTATATGGGCACGCTCTACCAGTCCCGCCTGCTGCATCTCTTCGCCGTTGCGATGGGACCGGCAGGTTTCGTCGCGGTGCTCGCGGGCTGGTTCACGACCGAGACCGGCCGCCAGCCATTCACGGTCTATGGGCTGTTGCGCACGGCTGAATCAGCTTCGCCGCTCGCCGCGCCCGCGGTCGGCTCGTCGCTCGCGGCTTTCGCCATCGTGTATTTCGCCGTCTTCACCGCAGGCGTCGTCTATCTTCTGCGGCTGATGGCGCACCCGCCGCATCCTGGTGAAGAGGGACCGAGCAGCAAGGTCCCCGCGCGCGCCGCCGGGATCACGCCGGCCGTCGAGGGAGCAATGCGATGAGCGGAATCGTCGACCTCGCCACGATCTGGGCGTTCATCATCGCATTCGCGGTCTTCATCTATGTGGTGATGGACGGCTTCGACCTCGGGCTCGGCCTGTTGTTTCCGCTGTTCCCCGAAAAGGCCGACCGCGACGTGATCATGAACAGCGTAGCGCCGGTCTGGGACGGCAACGAGACTTGGCTGGTGCTGGGCGGCGGCGGCATGATGGCGGCGTTTCCGCTGGCCTATGCCGTGCTGATGCCCGCGCTCTACACGCCGATCATCGCGATGCTGATCGGCCTGATCTTCCGCGGCGTCGCCTTCGAATTCCGTTGGCGCACGCAGGGCGAAAGAAACCGCTGGGATATCGCCTTTACCAGCGGATCGTGGCTCGCGACCCTGGCGCAGGGCATTGCGCTCGGCGCCATTCTGCAGGGCGTCCATGTCGAAGGCCGGCACTATGCCGGCGGCTGGTGGGACTGGCTGACGCCGTTCAGTCTGTTGACGGGGCTCGCGCTGGCGGTCGGCTACGCGCTGTTGGGCGCGACCTGGCTGGTGCTGAAGACCGAAGGCGAGCTTCGCGACAAGGCCTATCGCCTGAGCTGGTATTTGCTGTTCGCGATGCTGGGCGCGATCGGCGTGATCAGCCTCGTCACCCCGCTCCTTCATATTCATTATGCCGAACGCTGGTTCGCCTGGCCGAATGTCATCCTGACCGCGCCGGTGCCGCTCGCCGTCGGCGGCGTCTCCGCGCTGCTGTTGCGGAGCCTGATCCGCAAGCAGGATTCCCTGCCATTCTTCCTGTCGCTGGCGCTGTTCGCGCTGTCCTATGCCGGGCTCGGCATCAGCATGTATCCCTATATCGTGCCGCAAAGCATTACGATCTGGCAGGCGGCCTCGCCGGCGAACAGCCAGATCTTCATGCTGGTCGGCGTCTCTGTGCTAATCCCCTTGATCCTGGGCTATACCGCCTGGGCCTATTGGGTGTTCCGCGGCAAGGTGCGCGCGGGAGCGGGCTATCACTGATGCCGCGCCAGGAGACACCCCAACCGCTGGCGCGGCGCCTGTTGTGGTTCGTGCTGCTCTGGCTCGGCGGGGTCGGCGCGGTCGCGCTGGTATCTTTCGGCTTGCGGTTGTGGCTCGCGCCGAAATGACGCCCTTGCAGTCCTCTCATCCGACGGCCCTGGCACGGATTCTCACGACATTTCAGTGACATATTTGGCCCATTCGCCCCTAGACTTGCGATATCGGCGGCGCTTAGATTTTTGGTGGTTCCGGTGGTCTGGCAAACGATGGTAAAAGCCCCAGGCGCCGGCTGAGGAGAAATGTGCAATGTCGAAATGCCGTGACCTGACCTGGATGATGCTGGCCGCGATCGGCCTGTTGCTTTCGACCTCGCCAAGCCACGCGCAGCAACAGGATCCCGGCGACCAGCCGGGCCTGGTCGCCGACGATTCGGTGGAGCTCGATCCGGAATTCCGCAAGCAGACAGTCTACTACCGCACCACCGAGCCGCCCGGCACCATCATCATCTCGACCGCCGAGCGTCATCTCTATCTGGTCCAGCCGGGCGGCCGCGCGCTGCGCTATGGCATCGGCGTCGGCCGCGACGGATTTCAATGGCAGGGACTCCTGAACATCACCAAGAAGGCGGAATGGCCGGACTGGACGCCGCCGCCCGAGATGATCGCCCGCCAGCCCTATCTGCCGCGCTTCATGGCCGGCGGTCCCGGCAATCCGCTCGGCGCGCGTGCGATGTATCTCGGCGCCACGGTCTACCGCATCCATGGCACCAACCAGCCATGGACCATCGGGACCGCGATTTCGTCCGGCTGCTTCCGCCTGGTCAATGCCGACGTGTCCGACCTCTACGAGCGCGTGCCGGTCGGCACCAAGGTGATCGTGCGGCAGAAGCCCCAACTGTAGCCGCGCGACGGGCTGCCCTCACCCACCTCCCATTTTTTCGATCATTGCGAGAGATCAATCATGCGTACATTCCGGGGCGGCCTGTTGATCGGGCTCGCGATCGCCATCCTGGTCGCGGTCGCGGCCATCGTCTATGAATTCTATGACACGCGCACCTTGAAGCGGACCGTGCGGCGCGGCGAGGTGCTGTGCGGCGTCAACGCCGGCCTGCCCGGCTTCTCGATTCCCGACGACAAGGGCAACTGGACCGGCTTCGACGTGGATTTCTGCCGCGCGGTATTACGACCTCTACTTCCCGGCGGTCGCCTATTATGACGGCCAGGGTTTCATGGTGCCGCGCTCGCGCAACATCGACAACGCGCTCGATCTCAACAACAGCAAGGTCTGCGTACAGGGCGCGACGACGACGGAATTGAACCTCGCCGACTATTTCCGCGCCAACAACATCAAATACGAGGAACTGAAGTTCCCTAAGCTCGATGATGTCGTCAAAGCCTATGAGACAGGCAAATGCGACACTTTCACCGCCGACGTCTCACAGCTCTACGCGCTGCGGCTCAACCTGCCGAAGCCGGACGATCATGTCATCCTGCCCGACGTCGTCTCCAAGGAACCGCTCGCGCCCGTGGTGCGCCAGCGCGACGACGACTGGATGATGATCGTCAAATGGACGCTCTATGCCATGATCAATGCCGAAGAGCTCGGCGTCACCTCCAAGAACATCGACGAGGCGCTGAAGTCGAAGAAGCCCGACGTGATGCGGCTGGTCGGCACCGAAGGCAGCTACGGCGAGGATCTGGGACTGACCAAGGATTGGGCCGTGCGCATCATCCGGCACGTCGGCAATTACGGCGAGGTCTATGAGCGCAATGTCGGCAGCGGATCGAAACTGCACATTCCGCGCGGGCTCAATCAGCTCTGGAACGCCGGCGGCATCCAATACGCGCCGCCGATCAGGTAACAGCGTCATTCCGGGACATCGCGCAAGCGATGGACCACAGATGCGCAATTGCGCATCGGGGAATCCAGAGATTGTTGATCGAGATTCCGGGTTCGCGCTGACGCGCGCCCCGGAATGACGGCCTCATCTGCGGCGCGCTTGAGCCCTCAGGCAGAATGACCCACTCGTTACGGTTTCATCGCGCGGACGGGTTCACGGATACCAAGTCGAAGCATTGGCCACGCCACGTAGTCCAGCACTTTCGGATGGCAAGGCAGGTCGAGCATGGTTTGCGCAAAGGATCCGGCAGCGATCTCGCTGAGCGTTGCGATGCCCGTGCGCCACCGCCAACTGGCTATCTGGAGCAGCGTGGCCTGATAGCGACGAGAGATTGGTATTTCAGCTCGGGTTACTTCGGCATGATGGTAAAGTTCGTGGGCGACGAACACATCTTGCGTCGATGCCCCGCCAAGCAATCGCTTGGCCAGATTCCCGGCAAGTGCCTGCTCAAGCGGGGCGAGCCCGCGTGTATAAAGCACAATCCGCGACGGTCGCGACCGGTATTCGGCAAAACGCCAGATCGAGCCGACCATGGGATCATCGTCGGTTGCCACGATGGGGACTTGAAGTTCGCGCGTAATCTCGTGAGGCGCTAAACCGGGAAAACGCTTCCGCAAGTCTTCCGCGGTCGCCACGCCGTCGGCGAGCGCATCAGAAACAGCGGCGAGCTGCGCGCGATCATCCAAGCGCGTTGCGTGAATGTCGGTTTTCAGCATCAACAGACCTAGCGCCTCGGGCGACGCGGCCGCGATCTTCCCAAATGGCAGGTCTTCAAATGGCAGGTCTCCAAATGACAGGTCTCTTGCCTCCTGCGTCATCTTATAGACCTCGCGACGGAGGAATGCCGATCAGCGCGATGGAGTCATCCGCGGACAGTCCATCGAGTTCGCCGCGGGTCACGGCCATGGCCTGATCGATCGAATTGACGCCGGACAGATCGATCAGCTGGCCGCCGACGATCACGAAAATGTCGGGCGTGATCGTGCTGTCGCCGTTGTAGATCGTCGTGTCTTCCCACAGCCGCCGCAGGCCATCGAGTGCTGTCTGCGCCGAGACCGGGCGGACCACGCTGTGGCTGCGTTGCACGCGAATGACGCCGTCGAGATCGATCGCGCGAACCGGGCTGCGGCGCTTCTTGAAGATGCCCCAGCTGCGTTCCTCCACCTGGCCCTGGAAAACGCGGATGCGCGGCGTGGCGGCAGCGAGCGCGACCCGCTCCGGACTGACGCCCATGGCCTTCGCCGCGATTTCGCGCGCTTCGCTCTCTCCAACTTCGTCCCTGCGCTGGCGAGCGCGCATTTCGGACGCCCCCATCGCGGTCGCCCGGACGCGATGGGTGTTCGGATCAACCTCGATCGTCACTTCGACACCGTCGGGAGCGGCGCCAAGCTTGACCACCGCTTCGAGAGCCTCGCGGCGAATCCGCTTGATATCCTCGGGCTGTGCATTGGGGATGATGCGCTCCACCACGTCGCGCACGAGCGCCAACGCGACGCCAATGGAGGAAATCACCTCGGCATCCCGGGATATTTCATGGTGAAGGCCGGTCCGGAGGGATGCGTGGGGGATCAAGGCCGCCGCACCGCCACCTTCGCCGACGAGCATGGCTTGATCGCGATCGAGCCTGTATTCGGCTATCAGATCGTCGACGACAGGGATGACCTTGTCGGTAGCGATATCGAGGATAGCGCGCGCCGTCTCCTCGATCGACTCGCCGACGAAATGAGCGAGCGCTGCCATGGCGCGCTGCGCCGACTCCTTGTTGCCGCTGGCGTGCAATCCGGGCTTGGCGTAGCCGAGAATGTTGGCAGCGCAGGTGTTGGTGATGGCATAACGGGTGCCGTTGGCCGAACGCACCGCGACATAGTCGGCGGGATCATCGGCCTTCGGCTGGAAGAACTCGATTTTGGGATCGATGATGTCTTCAGGACTGGCAAAAGCAGCGTAGGGAAGCCCGGCGATGTGGGCACTCCGCGGGCCGACGTCGACCAGCTTGCCGTCTCGGGCGCGGACCATGCTGCCGCCGGCGATGCCGATCACGCGCACGTCGAGCGAGCTGACATAGGTCTCGTGGCCGCCGACGCGCGCATATTTGACGGTCGGGCGTCCGTTCCGGATCACGCCGATATTGGTGCTGGTGCCCCCGACCTCGAAGTAGATGCCGTCGGATACACGCAAATACATCAACGCGCCCGCGACGCTCGCCGCGGGCCCGGACAGCATCGTCATGACCGGACGACGCCGCATCTCCTTGATGTCCATGACGCCGCCGTCGCCGCGCATGATCATCAGCGGCGCCTTGATGCCGGCTTCGCGCACGCTCGCCTCGGTCATGGAAGCGGTGTCGATCATTTTCGGCAGGATGCTGGCGTTGATCACGGCAGTGCGGGTCCGCGTGGTCAAGCCATAGAGCTTGGTGATCTCGTTGCCGCAGGTCGCGGCCAACCCGGCCTCGACGGCCAGACGGCGCACCGTTTCCTCGGCCTCATTGTCGTCGACACCAAAGGCCGAGCTCGCCACGACGACCCTCGAGCCTTCAGCCTTCAGTTCGTCGATCGCCTTGTTGATGGTCTCGTCGCTCAACGTTTCCTTCATGAGGAAGCGGTTGACCGGCGTGAGGTGGCGGCCCGGCGCGAGTTCGATCGGCTTCATGGCACTCTGGCCCTTGGCCAGCAGCGACTCCAGGCGGGTGGACATCCCGATTACGCCGACGCTTGCGACGTCACCCTCGAGCAACGCGTTGGTCGCTTGCGTCGTCGAATGAGCCAGGAAGATGACCTCCTTGGGATCGACCCCCGACCGCTCCAGCACGTTGCGAAAGACGTCAACCACGCCCTTCGCGACCGCGCGGATCGGAATGGGTGGTCAGCACGGAGAACCGCCCGACCACCTCATGTGTCGCATTGTCGATCAGAACAGCCTTGGTGAACGTGCCGCCGACATCGATGCCGATGCGATAGGCGCGGGCAGGCGCAGTTGGCTCGGTCAACGTGTTGTTGTCCTTCTAGTTAGCGCATGATCCGGAAAAGTGTGCAGCGGTTTTCCCTCGCGACAAACGCGACGCGTTTGCGCGGAGATCATGCGCAAACAAAAGAGCTAAAGCGATCCCAGCATCAGGTAGCAGATCAATGAATTAACCACGACCATGAGGCATCCGAAGGGCAGTGCGGTCCTGAGGAAGTCTCCATGGCTCACCTTGGTCTGTCCGATCGTCCAGAGCGTCCACGAGTTCGTCGGGTCCATGCTTCCCTGCAGGATCGTGGGCGCCAGCCAAATCGAATAGAGATAGGGAATCGGGATGTCCTTGTTGGCGAGCACGATCGCCAGCAACGCGGCGCCGGTACCGATCACGACCAGCGGTCCGCGGTAGATGCTCCCGATGCCTCCGAGCACTCCGAAGAAGATGGCGGCCTGCAGCGTCGTGTGCGGCAGAACCGGCGCGAAGATCGGCTTCAGGGCGTTGGCGATCTCAGGTGTCTGGCCGGCAACGATGATCATTCCGCAGATCGTCCACAACGCGGCCATGGTGGCGATGTCAGGGAACGCGTCGGAGAACGTCTTGTTGAAGAGATTGATGCTGCCCTGAAATGTCCGACCGCGTCCCGTCAACACGAGCGCGAGCACAATCGAGACCAGGAAGGTCGGGATGATTTCCCATTTCAGGATCATGATCATGAGGACGGGAAAGACCGGTACAACGTAGGTATAGTAGGGCGTCCGCTTGCGGACGACAGGCTCTCCTTCATTGGCGACGTCAATGGAGGCGAGGCGGCGGACGCCGCCGTTCCGCAAGTAGGTGAATTCCAGGAGCCACGCCGCCAGAATGTAAACGCACATTCCAGCGATCCAGTACGTCAGATAGGGCGCTTCGTATTTGAGGCCGGGAAACAGTTTTTGAAATGTGCCGAACTGAACGATGTTGATGAAGGTGCCGGCACCGATCCCCATCGTAAACGCAGGTGCTGCGATGGAGGGCGGGATACCCTGGCCCAGCATGATCGGCAATGCGATGATGCCGATCGCGATCGCTGCACCCACGCCATACATCGATGTGAACAGCAATGCGGTAACAAGCGTGACGGTCATTGCCGTGACGAGAGGCCGGTCCCCTGCCAGCTCCACGGCGGAGCGGATCACGCTCTCGGCGATGCCTGTCTGGATCAGCACCTGCGCAAACCAGGCGCCAAACACGATGATGATCACCGCGCTGGCGTAGGCGACGCCGCCGGCCTGAAGGATTTTCTTTTGAATATCATCGATGCCGATGCCTGCAATGGCCGCCCACAGCACCGCCAGTATCAGCAGCATGATGATCGGGCTCTGCCCCCGGATGATCAAGACGACGACGGCCAGAAATGCAACGAGCAGCGCAATGCCTGTCCCAAGGTCCATGGTTGTTTCCCTTCCCCGTTTCGCCGGCCATTTTTCGATATCCGCCTTTTGCGTGAGACAAGTCTGTCACAACGAATGGTGGCTGGCGAGACCGAGATGCCCACGCGCGCAACGAGTCCGCAGTTCGTGCATTGCTAGCTGTTGCGTCGCACTAAACGTCGCAGTTGCCAGCGCTGTTCGGGCACGCGCTGCGGACACTTCGCCGCAGGCCGCTGATATCCGAACGGCGATCGGCGAACTCATGGCGCGGCGCGTTGACAGTGCCCAGGTGGAATCGCGAGGCTGATGCGCCTTCAGCACTTGTTGACAGAGCTCGATGGCAGGCTCACTTTCGATGGAGTTTGGTCGCTGCCCGCACTGAAAAAAAGAATAACGGAGGACACGAATGACGAAATTGCTGAGCGAGAGTGAGGTCACGAACTTTCGCGAGCGCGGCTACCATTTCCCCGTCGACGTCCTGACTGAAAGCGAAGTTGCCGAATTTCGTGGCAAGCTCGAGGACTATGAGGCAAGGACCGGCGGCCCGATCAAGGGCGAGATGCGCCATCGCAGCCACGTGCTCTTTCCCTGGATCAACGACATGATCCGCCATCCGAAAATCCTGGATGCGATCGAGGATTTGTTGGGCCCGGACATTCTTTGCTGGAACACCAGTTTCTTCATCAAAGAGCCGCATGATCCCGGGTTCGTGTCCTGGCATCAGGATGCGACCTATTGGGGATTAAGTTCGTCCGATGTGGCGACTGCCTGGGTCGCGATGTCGCCGGCCAACAGGGTCTCCGGCTGCATGAAGTTCGTAGCTGGTACCCACAAGCAGCAGGTTAAGCACGAAGATACTTTCGACCAAAACAACCTTCTGACCCGCGGCCAGGAAATCGCAGTGGACGTAGACGAGTCCAAGGCCGTCTTTGTCGAGTTGAAGCCCGGTCAGGCTTCGCTGCATTATGTGCTGCTGTTCCATGGATCGGAGCCCAATCGTTCCGATAACCGGCGCATTGGTCTGGCGATCCGCTACATCCCGACCCGGCTGAAGCAGGCGGTGGGACATAGGGATTGGGCTACGCTGGTGCGGGGCAAGGACACCTACCGCCACTTCGAGCCGGAATATGTACCGAAGCGCGACCTCGAGCCTGAGGCGCTGGCGTTCCATAAGGCGGTCACGGAAGAACAGTTGCGCGTACTTTATCGCGGTACCGACAAGACCGCTTACCGCGCCTGACTGCCGCTTGAGGGCCCTCCCGCGGTTGGTCATCTGGCAAAAGGGAAAGCACAATGTCTCAGGTCTGGGCCGTCAGATAGACGTCGTCCATGAACAGCGCGTCAATTCCGGACTTACGGAATGTGACGATCGCGTCGGCCGGCGTGCAGACGATCGGCTCGCTGTCGTTGAAGGACGTATTGATGACGAGCGGTACGCCAGTTCGCGCAAAGAAGCAGGATATCAGCTCGTGAAATTGCGGGTTCGATTCGCATCGCACGAGCTGCAGCCGGGCGCTGCCGTCGTGATGCACGACGGCAGGGATGCGGTCACGCTGCTCGGCCTTGACCGGACATGCGCGACATACTCAATCGAAGGGTCAAGCACCGCGAGGACTTCCGGCCGTTTGCGCCGAGCGTCATGGCCGAACGCGCCGACGAATGGTTCGAGATTGGTGCCCACTCGACGAGTCATGAATTCATGCTGTTCGCATGTCCGGTCGAGCAGCGTGACCGCATCCCTGCCGTCGTGCATCACGACGGCA
>WNFC01001843.1_pt1 | contig 22521 bp, 17 predicted proteins | sample 5400541 | NCBI WGS metagenome assembly WNFC01 (sample SAMN13153342, study PRJNA577476) | soil metagenome | isolation source: 120 cm saprolite under Douglas fir tree site 2 hole 2 replicate 1 | place: USA:California | collected 2015-04-18
CGACAACCCCGAGCGGGTTCCATCGCTCGATGCGTTTTCAAGTCTCAAGCCGAGAACCGGATGGCAGTCTCTCAACTCGTACATTTGGCTTGGCCCTCATCGCCGTCTCCGTGCGAGGCATTCACGTGACCCAATGGTGCTACACTTTCTAAACTTTAAAGCGCCTCGATTTTTCCTTGTCGCAGCGATTATAGCCAAGCACGCCTCACTCAAGCCGCGCCGTACGGACTGGAGGGCACGGACCGCCCGCGTCGACCCACGCCTTTAAGGCGCGCGTGAACTCCGCGTGCGGCACGGGCACCGGCGCGCGGCCGTAGCCGGGCGACCAAGCCCACAGCACCAGCGGGTCGGAGGAAACGTGATGGACCAGCTCGGCCAGCGTCTTGCCGCCGTTCTGCTTCGGGTCCTTGAGCTGCGCGCAGAGCGCGGAGGACGAGAGGTTGGCGAACACCATCTTGTGTTCCGGCGGAGGCAGGCGCCATCCGGTGGAAACGCCCGGCGGCATGTGCGCGCCGTAGCTCGCGGGCGGGTTTGCCTGCCGGTGGCACGTGGCGCAGTGCAGGCCGGGAGCGCCCCTGCCCTCGGGACCGCGCACCACGAACTGGCCGTGGATGCGACCCTCGTCGCCCTGTAGTGGCTGGTCACCCTGCGGGTGGCAATTAACGCAGCGGGGGCTCTGGAGCACCGCGCGCACCGTCTCGAACGAGGCGATGGCGTTCGCCGTCGGCGAGGCTTCGGCGGTGGGCGCAGGCTCCGCGTGCGAGCAGCCCAAGAGGGGCAGGAGGACGAGCGCACTCGACTTCATGTCAGCCTCAGCGGCAGCGAGCGCAGCCGCTGCCTCGTCAATGCGTACACCGCGTTAGCTACCGCCGCCGCGATCGGCGCCGTCGCGGGCTCTCCGATCCCGCCCATCTTCGCGTCGGACTCGAGAATCTGCACCTTCACCTCCGGCATTTCGGGAATTCGCAGCACGCGATAGTCGTGGAAGTTGCTTTGCTCCACACGCCCCTCCTTGAGCGTCACCGCGCCGAAGAGTGCCGCAGAGAGGCCGAAGACCACGCCGCCCTGCACCTGCGCCTCGATTGCCAGCGGATTGACCGCCTGACCACAATCCAGCGCGCAGCTCACCTTATGCACGCGGATTCCTCTCCGGGCGTCGACAGACACTTCCGCCACCTCGGCGACGATGGTCCCAAAGCAGTCGTGCACCGCCAGGCCGCGCGCGCGCCCCTCGGGCGGCGGCGTCCCCCAGCCGGCCTTCTCCGCCGCGGCCTTGAGCGCCCGCCAGTGGCGCGGCTTGTGGGCCAGAAGCGCACGGCGGTACTCGAGCGGGTCGCGCCCTGCCGCCCAGGCCAGCTCATCGATCATGCTCTCCATCGCGAACGCGGTGTGCGAGTTGCCGACGGACCGAAACCACTGCGGCGGCACCTGGTTGCGCGGCGAGTGCAGCGTGATCCTCCGCGCCGGCACCGCCTCCAAGTAAGGCGAGTCGACCGCACCCTCTACCGAAGAAGCGTCGACGCCGTCCTTGACCGTGAACTTCTCGAAGGCCGTGCCGGTGAGGATCGACTGCCCAACGATGGTGTGCCTCCACGCCAGCGGCGTGCCCTTGTCATCTACGCCGGCCTCGATGCGGTGCACGTACATCGGCCGGTAGTGGCCGCCGCGGATGTCGTCCTCACGCGTCCAAACGACTTTCACCGCCACGCCGGCCGCTTTGGCCACGTGCACGCCTTCGGCCACGAAGTGGGAATTGAGCGTCGCGCGCCGGCCGAACCCGCCGCCGAGGAACGTGGTGTGGATGACCACCTTCTGCGGCGGCACGCCGGCGATCGCCGCCGCCGCCATCTGGTCCACCCCTTGGAACTGTGTGCCGGTCCAGATCTCACAGCGGCCGCCTTCGAGGCGCACTGTGCAGTTGAGTGGTTCCATGGTCGCGTGCGCCAGGTAGGGCACGTCGTATTCGGCCTCGAGGCGTCTGGCGGCGCGGGCGATCGCGGTGTCCGCGTCGCCCTCGGCCACTGCGACTGCGCCGGCCCCCTTTGCCTGTTCGCGGTACGACGCCAGCAACTTGCCGCTGTTCAACTCAGCGCCTGGGCCCGGGTCCCAATCGATCTGCAGCGCATCGCGTCCCAGCTTGGCGCTCCAGAAGTTGGCCGCCACCACCGCGATGCCGGATGGTACTTGCACGACTTGCTCAACGCCGGGCACCGCTTTGGCCTTGCTCGCGTCGAACGACTTCACTTTGCCGCCAAACACGGGGGCACGCGCGATGAGCGCGGTGCGCATCCGGGGCAGCTGCACGTCGATGCCGAACTGCGCCTTGCCGGTGATCTTCTCCGGCGTGTCCAGCCGCCGCGTCGGCTTGCCGATGAGCTTCCAGTCCTTTTTTCCCTTCAGCCGCACCGACGCCGGCGGCGAGAGCTGCTGCGCCGCCTCGGCCAGCTGTCCGTATGAGGCCCGCGAGGTCCGATAAACTACGAAGCCGTTCTCTGTGTGCAGCGACCGGGACCGCACCTTCCACCGGTCGGCGGCGGCCCGGACCAGCATCTCGCGCGCCATCGCCCCTACGGTGCGGTAGCGATCGAACTCCGACCAGGTGGTAGTCGAGCCGCCAGTCATCTGCAGGCCATACGCGGTATGCGCATACGCGGGCGCGGCGGGCGCGTGCTCGACGCGAATCTTCGACCAGTCGCAGTCCATCTCCTCGGCGATGAGCATCGCCAGCGAGGTCCAGATGCCCTGCCCCATCTCCGAGTGAGCCAACACCACCGTCACCGAGTCGTCGGGAGCCACGCGGACAAAGGCGTTGGGCTCGACCGACGGCTTCTTGTCCATCTGCGCCGCGCGCCCCTTCCGCGGCACGTGGAAGGCGATTAAAAGCCCCGCCCCGGATACCATCAACTCGCGACGGGTGAGCGTCATCGCTGTGCCCTTCTCATCGACGAGGCGCGGCGGATCGCCTCGCGCACGCGCTGGTACGTCCCGCAGCGGCAAATGTTGCCCGCCATGGCGCGGTCGATCTCCTCGTCGCTGGGGTCGGGCATCTCCGCCAGCAGCGCGGCCGCCGACATGATCTGGCCCGACTGACAGTAGCCGCATTGGACCACGTCGATCTCGGCCCAGGCTTTCTGGATCGGGTGCGAGCCGTCGGGCGAGAGACCCTCGATGGTGGTGATCTTCTTTCCCGTCGCCGACGCTACCGGCAGCATACAGGAGCGCACCGCCCTACCGTCCAGGTGCACCGTGCACGCCCCGCACTGGGCCATCCCGCAGCCGTACTTCACCCCGGTCAGCCCGCACAGGTCGCGCAGCACCCAGAGCAGCGGCATCTCGTCGGGAGCGTCGACCTCGCGGACCTGGCCGTTCACCTCGAGCTTCATGGCGGTCTCCGATGGTTCACCAACGCGACGATAGAAAACCGCGGCGGCTGGAAGTGGAAGACACGGAACTATCGAAAGCTTGCCCAATCCTATGAGCGATGAGACGAACTCGTAGCGCAGCTCAACCGGGGCAAGTAGGATGACGCGCGAATGTCGAGAGCGACGCGGTCGAGCAACTCGTTGGCACGCGGAATGGCCGTGCTGGCGCAGGAGGAGGGTCGCAACGACACGCGTTACCCGGGCGTGGCGATCTATCGTTTCACGGTGCCCGAGCCGCCCACGCGCTACGTCTACCCGTCCAGCCTGGTTCTCGTCGGCGCTGGAAGGAAGCAAGTATCTCTGGGCAACCAGACGCTCCCGTACGATGCCCGCCACTACCTCGTGGTGACCTCTCCGATGCCGATACTCTGCCGGACCATCGCTTCGGTCGATGAGCCCGTGCTCTCCATGGTGGTCGAGATCGAGCTCGCCCTCGTCCGCCAGTTGATTCTCGAGGTAAGTGCCCTACCCGCGTCCCGGTTGCCCCGCTCCACTCACAGCGTGTTTTCCGCGCCTCTCTCTCGCGACCTCGAGGATGCCGGCGCGCGATTGCTCGCGTGTTTGACCGAGGAACGGCGGACGAGAGTGCTCGCTCAGCAGACCATTCGCGAGATGCTCTTTCTCGTGCTCGACGGACCACATGGCGATTCGCTTCGGGCGCTGGCCGAAGGTCCCGCGAGCCACCTCGCCCCTGTCGTCCGGGAGATGAATGCCAGATTCGCGGAGCGAATAGCGATCGGCGACCTCGCGAAAATGGCGCACATGAGCGTCCCGACGTTCCACCAACACTTCAAGGCGATGACCGGAAGCTCGCCGCTCCAGTACATGAAGGCGGTCCGCCTGATCCGCGCGCGTCAGATGCTCTTTGGGGGAGGCATGGTGAAGACCGTCGCGCACGACGTGGGTTACGAAAGCGAGTCGCAGTTCAGCCGCGAGTACCGTCGGTTCTTCGGCTCGCCGCCATCGATGCACTCGCACGTACCGCCGCGCGTAGGTTCGCAACGAGTCGCTTAGGGTTCTTGTGCTTTCTCATCGTCGAGGGGAAGTCGTGCTTCTCGAGGAGCACCAGTTCCTCCGGGCGTCACCACGATGCTGACGGCTGGGACATCTTCCGGCGGACTTCTTGGTCGGCTGGCCCGAGCGCAGTCGAAGCGTTCGGCGTCTGGAGGAACGTCGGCCATCAAACGATGGTGATGCTCGACATTGCACGGAGCAGTGTGGAAGGCAGGCGGTCATCGCGATTCGCACGCCCGCGGAAGTACCGAGCGCGCCCGGCCGCGCTGACGCTGCCCGATTGGCACGGCCGATGCTGCGTGCCGCTCTCGTCCAACAACGAAGTCGCGCGCAGGGCGGCGCTCAGGAGGAAGTGATGTTGCACGTGTTCCCAATAGTCGCGTCGCTGCTTGCCGCCGGCGCAGACACAGGTCAGCGCCCCGCCGTCGTGTTCCATCCGAACGAGCAGACGCGCCATCCGGGCGTTGTCGTCGATCAGAAGGGCCGCTTGCACCTCGCCTACCTGGCGCAAGAGAAGGGCAAACAGGTCCAGGACGTGTTCCACGCGATTTCGTCGGACGGCGGCGACACCTGGAGTGCGGCTGTCGAGGTGTCGAAGACCCCCGGACAGTCGAGTGAGCCGGCCATCGGAGGGCATGGCAAGGATCTCGCGATCGTGTGGATCGACACGACGGGGGGCGCCGATCAACCGGACGTATGGGCGGTGGTCTCGACCGACTCTGGCGCCACGTGGACGACCGCCGCCGACGTCTCCAACACGCCTGGCGTGTCGAGCGAGCCGGCCGTGGCCGTCGCGGCTGACGGGACAATTCATGTCGTATGGACGGACACGACCGCGGGCGCCAACAACCCCGACATCTGGCACACGCAGTCGAGCGATCACGGAAAGAGCTGGAAGGCGGCGGAAGACATTTCCAAGACGCCCGGCGTATCAAGCCACCCGGCCGTCGCCTGCGGTCCGAAGGGTGAGGTTTATGTCGCATGGGCCGACACCACGAACGGGAAGGACAACCGCGACATCTGGTTCGTCCGCTCGCTCGACGGCGGCAAGACCTGGGCCAAGCCTTTCGACATGAGCAACACGCCGGGCTTGTCATCGACGCCTGACGTCGCGGTCGGCGAAGACGGCAGCGTTCACATCGCGTGGATCGACTCGTCCGTGGGCGAGACGCACCCCGACGTTTTCGTCGGGTCGTCGCAGGACAGGGGCGCGAAGTTCGGCAAGGCGGTCAACGCGTCGAAGACCCCGGGCATCTCGAGCCAACCTGCCATCGTGGCGGCCGGAGGCGTCCTGGTCGCTGTCTGGCTCGACACATCGAAGGACCCGAAGGCTCCGGACATCTGGATCGCGCAATCGACCAACGGCGGCCGCACATTCTCCGCAGCGGTGGATCTCTCCAACACGCCCGGAGTGTCCGGCCTGCCACGCGTCGCCATCGCTGCGCACTCGGTCGTCGCCATCTGGGAAGAAGAAGAACAAGGCGCCTATCACACCAAGCTCGCCCGGGCGCCGCTCGCCGGGCGCGGAACGAAGGCGGCTCCGAAGGCGGGAAGATGAGCGGGTGCCTCGCGGACGAGCGTCGCTGGATGGGATGAGGCGGCTGCCAGGCTGCCGGGACTCGGGGGCGCGAATCCCGCGTCTCGCAACGCAGAGACTTATCAGGCGCTCGGAAGAGCCTTCAGACGGCTCGTGGGCACGGCATGGGTGGTGCACTTGGGGAGGCCCATGACTTTCTTCCCGGCACTGAGCCTGACCGTGCAGCTCGTTTAGGTGACATCGATAAAAACCTGCGGAAACCGAACCGCGCACGCTCGGCGTCCTTGGGGAGCCCCGGGTCAACGTTCTATTCCTCGACCTCACCCTGGATCGTCAATTCGGGCGGTCAGAAAAGCGCGCGCCGAGGCCCGGACCAAATGAGCATGCACTCTGACTCATTGCTTCAATTCACTGTGAACGCGAATACACCCCTTCAGGAGATACTCTCGCTGCACGACGCTTATCTGACGGCGAAAAGCCGTCGACGGGCAATCGAGCACGTGGTTGCGATTCTCGGCGGGGTGATCATCGTTCTCCACAACTTGGCGCTTCATGCGCCGGTAGCTCTGTATCGATTTCTGCTTTTCGTCTGGGTTGGCATGGTTGTAGTTTTCGGGGCGTTCGGCGTCTCTGAATTACTCCTCCTCCAGAGGAGGGAACGCTTCTTAAGCAAGCTCAATCGATGAGGGATGGCCCGAGCCCGTCCGAAACCATAGGTGCCCTGTGGCGGCCGACGCGGCTGTGACCTTCCGACTCCAACGAGATGTAGACGCGACGCGGGACCACGTGCGCGGAGGCGGCGGCGAAGAGCCCGTCACGGTGGTCGTGTACGGAGACTTTCTGTGTCCCTATTGCCGGCGCCTTATTCCCGTCCTCGCGCGGCTGCGCGAGGGCCTAGGGAATCGCCTGGTCTATGTCTTTAGGCATTTCCCAAACGAGCGCGCGCATCCCGGCGCCGAGCGTGTGGCACGCGCTACGGAGGCCGCTGCGAAACAAGGTCGCTTCTGGGAAATGCACGACCGTGTCTACGCGCACGAGCTTCCCATCACCGAGCGCGTGCTCCTCGACTTCGCGCGCGAGCTCGCCCTGGACACGGAGCGCTTCAAGGCCGACACGCTCGGCGACGAGACTCGCGAGCGCGTGGAGGAGGATCTCGACGAGGGGCGGAACCACGGCGTGACGGGCACTCCGACGCTCTTCGTCGATGGGATACGCTACGACGGCGCCTGGGATTTCTACTCGTTGCTCGAAGCGTTGGAGCGCCCCATCGCGGCGCGGGTAAAGCACGCGGGACGCGTCTTCGCGAGTCTTCCGGCGTCGGGCGGTGTCGTCCTGCTCATCGCGGCGGCGGCGGCGATCGCGTGCGCGAATTCCCCGCTCGGCGACCGGTACCGCGCCGCCGTCGAGTCGACGCTCGTCCTAGGTTCGCACACGTGGCTGTCGATGAGCGTGGGGCAGTGGTGCTCCGAGGGACTGCTCGCCGTTTTCTTCTTGCTCGTCGGTCTCGAGATTCGTCGCGAGATGACCGCCGGTGCGCTCACCGACCGGCGCGCGGCCGTGCTTCCGATCGCGGCCGCCATCGGCGGTGTGATTGCTCCCGCGCTCGTCTATCTGGCGTTCAATCACGGCGGCCCGGCCGCGCAGGGGTGGTCGATACCCACTGCGACGGATGTCGCGTTCCCGCTGGGAGTCCTCGCGCTGCTCGGCGACTCGATCCCCGCTCGGTTGCGCGTCTTCGTGGCGGCGCTCGCCGTCGTGGACGACGTTCTGTCCGTGCTGATTCTCGCGATCTTCTTCGCCCATTCGTTCAAAGTCATCTGGCTCACCGGTAGCGCGCTCGCGATCCTTTGCCTCTTCCTCCTGAATCGATGGCGCGTGTACGCGACTTGGCCCTACGCCCTCGTCACGGTCGTCTTGTGGTTCACGCTCCATCACGCCGGCGTGCACGCGGCGCTCACTGGGGTGTTGCTCGCGGTGTTCTTGCCTACCCAGCCCGCGCCTGATGCGGGCCCATTGCTCGCGCAGGCGGCGAACGCCCTCGCTGCCTTGGAGCACTCCGAGAGAGAGTTGAAAGAGCGCCAGAAGGCGCGCGCGAACAGCAAGAGCGAGACGCTGCGGGCCGACCAAGAGCCGGTATGGGACTGGGCGAGCCGCAATCTATCGGCCGTCAGCGAGCGACTCCTGTCGCCAGCGGATCGCATCGAGAGGGTGCTCGCACCGTGGAGCGCGTACGTGGTGCTGCCGCTCTTCGCGTTCTCGGCGACGGGAGTGAAGCTCAAGCTCGACCTCACGAGCGACGGCGCGACCCGCATCCTGGGGGGAGTCGTCCTGGGGCTCGTGTTAGGCAAGCCCCTCGGAATCACGCTGGCGTCGTGGCTGGCCATCCGGTCGCGAATTGCTCTTGCTCCCGAGGGGATCTCGGTGCGGCAGTTCCTCGGCGCCGCGTGCCTTTGCGGCGTGGCGGACACCGTCGCGCTGCTGATGGTCGACCAAGCGTCCTTGTCGATTCCGAGCGTATCGGTCGCCAAGATTGGTTGCCTCGTCGGGTCTTTCGTTGCGGCAGGCCTCGGCACGGTCATTCTGCGCGCCCATCAAAGGGCGCGTGCCCCCCAATAGTGCGTCGTGTGGCGTGACGAGCGGAAAGTGGTGTCGCTTAGCGTAAAGGCTATCGCCATCGTCAACTCCTTTAGGCAGGGTTTACCGTGCGCAGGAACTTCACAAGCTGTTCGCTGACCTCGGCAGAGGCTTCGTGTTGTACCCAGTGGCCTACATTGTCGAGCTCGAGATTCCCCACGAGACCGGTAAGGCCGACCCGGAGTTTTTCGAAAGGTGGATAAAGCGTCCCCAAACCATCCGCCTTTCCCGCAATGTAAAACGAAGGCTGAGTGATTTTCGCGCCTTTCCAGGCTGTCGTTTGCCAAAATCCTGTCGCCGGCCTGGACGATGACCCAGCGGTGTGCGAGCCAGGGAGGCAATGTCCCTCGTAATCGTTCTGTTGGGCGCGCTGCGTGCGTCGCTCAGAACCCGCACTGACCTCCCGCTCGAGAACCTCGCGCTGCGCCAACAACTCGTCCTGCTTCGCCGCCAATCGAAACGACCGCAATTCGGGCGCCTCAAGCGTCTCTTCTGGCTGTGGCTCTCCCACCAGTGGGCCGGCTGGCGCGAGGCGCTCCATGTCGTTCGTCACCAGACCGTAATTCGCTGCCACCGGCAAGGCTTCCGCGCTTTCTGGACCTGGAAGTCACGCCCGGACGGGTCGGTCGACCAAGTGTTATCTCCGAGCTCGCCGAACTCGTGCGTATGATGGCGCTCGGCGGACAGCGCGCCGGACCCATTCCGTCATTCGAGAAATCGAGAGCAACCTCATCTCGCTATTCGACCACGAGTAGCCGTTGAAGCTGTCGATAATCTCGAATTCCGACTGTGACTCCGCGCGGATGCGCGAGGTAGCCAGCACGGGAAACGTCTTTGATATGGTTCGTACCAGTGCGGCGCTGCGACCACATGTCAAAAGGATCCTGATCGGCGTCGCCCGAACCTGATCGGCAGCGCCTCGCGGGATTCGACCACTTGTGGAATGAGGACAGGGACAAGGGGACTCTGGCCGGGCGCCCAGCGACGTCACTACATTGCTTTCTATAGGCGGTTCGACGATACGCGCTCAAATAGGTAAATGGTCCAGGACGTACGGAGCATCCGCTCGCTCACCCAAGAGGAGCTTGCCCAAAAAGCTGGCATCAGCACCTGCTTCCTCTCAATAATTGAGCGAGGCGAACGCTGCCCGACCCTCAAGACATTGAGGGCAAGTCTCGCTTTGAGATGTCTAACTCGATCGGAGTGGACGAGCTCGGATCTCGCGCTCAGGTCGATTAGATAACTATCGGACAAATATATTTGTAGCAAGTCTCGGGCTGAGCGCACTTTGCAACTCTTCGACTCGGGCAATCTGTCGCTGCTTCGCCGACTAATACAAATTTCTGTCACAGGCTCGGCTCAGGGTACAGAGGCACACGCCGGCTCTTGATAGTTCCCCCGGCGAGCTGTTGGAAATGGGTTATCGTCACCCATTTGCATCAGCGCAGTGTTTTTCGACGAGGCGGCGTCAGTCGCCTCCGCCTTGCCGGCTTGTGCGCGTTCGCACTTCAATTTTCGGCGGGCGCCCTCGAGCTCAACGTGCCCGGTGAACCGATCCAGGTGCATGGCTTCGTCAGTCAGGGCTTCATCAAGTCGAACGCTAACAACTACCTGGCTGAGTCGACGCGGGGCAGCTTCGAGTTCACCGAAGTCGGCCTCAACTTCAGTAAAGAGCTGACCGATAGGCTCCGGGTGGGAGTCCAACTCTTCGCCCGGCGGCTCGGGCCGCTCGACGGGTTCGACGCGAATTTCGACTGGTTTTACCTCGACTACCGTTGGGCCGATTGGCTGGGCATTCGCGCGGGACGGGTGAAACTTCCTTTCGGCCTTTACAACGAAATCAATGACATCGACTCCGCCCGCGTGCCCATCCTTCTCCCACAATCCATATATCCAACCTCCAATCGCGACTTCCTTTTGGCGCAAACCGGCGGCGAGATTTACGGCCGGTTCAGCCTTGCCTCGGCCGGAGCGCTCGAGTACCGGGCCTACGGGGGAACCCTCTTCCTTCGATCGACGACGCCACCGAACAGCCCCTACCAAATAGGGAAGCTCAACGCGCCGTATGTGGTGGGGGGCCGGATCCTCTGGGAGACGCCGCTCGAAGGGCTGCGCGTGGGAGGAAGCCTGCAGGCCCTGCGGTTGGATGCGGACTTCTTCTTCAACCAGTCTATTTTCGGGCCGTTGCAGGCGGCGGGGATATTGCCGCCCGAGTTCACGGGTAAGGTCGGCGTGCAGATCCCGGCGACTCTCTGGGTAGGCTCGGCCGAATACTCCGCCGGCGCTCTCCTCCTCGCCGCGGAATACAGCCGTTGGTACGTCTCGCTCAACAGCAGCCAGTCCGTTCTCTTTCCCAACATTTCGACCATGGTGAGCGAGCGGTTTTACGGAATGCTCGCCTACCGCGTGAAACCATGGCTCCATCCGGGGCTCTACTACTCCGGCTACTACACCGACGTGCAAAACCGCAGCGGCAGAGCGAACATGCAACACGACGCGGCAGCCACGCTGCGCTTCGACATCAACGAGTATTGGCTTCTCAAGCTGGAAGGGCATTTCATGTACGGCACCGCGGCGCTCGATCCAACCCTGAACCACGACCGCCCGCTGACTGACCTACAGAAAACCTGGGGCGTCTTGCTCGTCAAGACAACGGCCTATTTTTAAGGTGACCGGTGCGCGCGATTCGAGCATTCACGCTGCTCTTGACTTCGAGCGCGCTGTCCGTCGGGGCTTTGGCGCAGCCGCGGCTGGGGCTACCGGCATTTCGCGTCATCGTCCATCCCAGCAATCCCGTCGCCAGTGTCGAGCGCAAGTTCCTTGCTGACGCCTTTCTCAAAAAAACGACCCGTTGGAGTCACGACCAGGCGATTCGCCCCGTGGACCAGAGATCGGACTCGGTCGCGCGAAACAAATTCTCCGAGGAAGTCCTCCGCCAACCGGTAGACGCGGTGAAGAACTATTGGCAGCAGATCATCTTCACCGGGCGCGACGTCCCTCCCCCCGAGCTCGACTCCGATGAAGACGTCGTGAAGTACGTGCTCAAGTATCCCGGCGGGCTCGGTTACGTGTCAGGCACCGCCAACCTCAACGGCGCCAAGGTCGTCACCCTCCAATAGGGCCTTTATCATGCGACTCACCTTCCGCATCAAGCTGATCGCGATCGTGGGCACCTCCGCGCTCGCCTTCCTGGTGCTGATCTTGGCATCCACCCTTCTTTCCAGCCGCGTACAACAAGAACTGATCAAGATTGAGGATCACTACGTCCCCCGCGTCGAGCTGGGGCCCAATCTTGATACCCATTTCGAGCGCCTCCGCCGGAGCTTTCAAGACGCCGTTGCCGCCCGGGATCTGGAGGCATTAGCGAGCACGCGCGAGCTCCTCCGCGCATTTCTCGACCGTCTCGCCACTGCGCGTGACGCAGTGGATCCCGTCAAGGCGACCGCGTTGCGCATTGCGCTCGAGGAATACCACGGGGCAGCGTACGAGGTTTCCCGCAGGCTGATCGACGGCGAGACCGGGGAGGGTCTCGTGGAAGCGATGAGCGCGATGCAGACCAAGCAGACCCGCGCTGCCCAGGCCCTCAAGGAAGTGACGACGTTCGACAAAGGACAGCTCGGCGACGCCTTTGCCGCGGCGTCGCACGCGCTGCGATCGAGCGGTCAAGTGAGGCTTGTGATCAGCATCGTCTGTCTGACGCTGGTGATCTTCCTGTCCGTGTTGTTGAGCCGGGGCGTCCTTCGATCGCTTGGAGAGCTCACCGCGGGGCTGAAGCGTTTTGGCCAGAGGGACTTCGGCCGACCCATCCATGTTGCGAGTCGAGATGAGCTGGGCGATGTGGCGCAGGACGCCAATCAAATGGCGGAGAGCCTCAAGCGCCTCGGCGAAGAGCGCGATCGCATTGATTGGCTCAAAGACGGGCTCAGCGCGCTCGGGGCGGAGATCCGCGGCGAGCTGGAGCCGGACGAGCTCGCCAATCGCGCCGTCGGCCTGCTTGCCCGCTACCTGCAGGCTCCGATGGCGGTTTTCTACCACTTCGACAAGGAGCGCGTGCTCCGACTGGTCGGACAGTATGCGCATTCGCCCGGAGCGCCCGAATCGGCGCGAAGCTTCCGCCCGGGAGAGGGGCTGGTGGGTCAAGCGGCGCTCCAGCAAGACGTGGTGGTGATCGCCGACCCACCGGCGGAGTATCTGCGCGTCCGCTCGGGGCTGGGCGAGGCTCCACCGCGGGCACTGGTTCTCCTTCCCCTCCTCCACAACGGCCTGGTGACGGGCGTGATCGAGCTGGCTCTCTTCAAGCCCTGGTCGCAGCTTTCGGCGGAGCTTCTGCTCTCCGTGCGGGAGAGCCTGGCGATCGCGATGGACGGTGCGCTCGCCCGAGCGGGAACGCGAGAGCTTCTGGCCGAAACTCGACGCCAAGCGGAACATCTGGCAATTCAGGAAGAGGAGCTGCGCTCCAGCAATGAAGAGCTGCAAGCGCAGCAAGGGGAGCTCCAGCAGACGAACGAAGAGCTGAAGCGGCAGGCCGAGCAGCTCGAAACGCAGCGCCAGTCCCTCGAAGAGAAAAACCTGGAGGTCGAGGGCGCGCGCCGGACTTTGGAGCAAAAGACCGTGGAGCTCACCACCGTGAGCACCTACAAGTCGCAGTTTCTGGCCAACATGTCACACGAGCTGCGCACGCCGCTCAACAGCATGCTCCTGCTCTCCAATCTGCTCGCGGAGAATGAGACCGGTAGGCTCACCGAGAAGCAGGTCGAATTCGCGAAAACCATCTATTCGGCAGGGAAGGACCTGCTTTCGCTGATCAACCAGGTTCTCGATCTGGCGAAGGTCGAGGCCGGCAAACAGGAAGTCCGCCTGGCCCCCGTCGCCCTGGCTCAGCTCGGCGACCACGTCCGGAGGACATTTGGTGTGCTGGCGAATGAGAAGGGGCTGCGGCTGGTGATCGAAATCGAGCCCGGGCTTCCCGACAGCATTTCGACCGACGGTGACCGCGTGCAACAAATACTCAACAATCTGCTCGGCAATGCGATCAAGTTCACCAAGCGGGGCGAGGTCGCATTGCGGATCCACAAGCCACTGCCTGGATTTCGGCCCTCCCGTCAGGACATGAACGCGGATCGCGCAGTGGCCTTCAGCGTTTCGGACACCGGGCTGGGCATCGCTGAGAAGGATCAGCAGCGCGTCTTCGCTCCATTCGAGCAGGTTCAGGCCTCGATGGACCGGGCCCACGGTGGAACCGGTCTTGGTTTGACCATCGCCCGCGAGTCCATTTCCCTGCTGGGTGGGGAGCTACAGCTGTACAGCGCTCCCGGCGAGGGGAGCACGTTCATTTGCTACCTGCCCTACGAGTGCCCTTCTCCACTGCGGGAGAGCCAAAGCGTCGTTCGTCAGACATCCGATCCAGCTCGGGGCGCACCCGGGTCTGCCGCGAATGCCATCGCGAAAGAGCCGATGGTGGGAGAGGACGACCGCAACACGCTCGCCCCGGGCGACACGGTCTTTCTGATTATCGAGGATGATCCGATTTTCGCGGCAACATTTGGAGAGGTGATCCGCAGCCACGGGCTCAAGTACCTCTTTGCGCAAGATGGTCGTTCGGGGCTACGGCTGGCCAGGGAGCGAAAACCGAGCGGCATCATTCTCGACGTCAACCTCCCCGATATCGACGGCTGGCAAGTGATGAAGGAGCTGCGGGCCGATCCGATCACCGCGGCCATCCCGGTTCATTTCCTGACCGCAGCAGATGCCGGTGAGCGGGGAATGGCGATGGGGGCGGTCGGCTACCTCAACAAGCCCACCACCCGGCAGGACCTGATTCCGGTTCTCGACGCGCTCGTGCCTCATCGAGTCTTGAGCTTGACCCGCGTGCTGCTGGTGGAGAGCGACGAGAGCGCGGAAGGGTCGCTGGCGACGCAGCTCGCCGGGGAGAACATCGAGCTGTGCCGCGTTACGACTGCCGGTAAAGCGCTGAAAATCCTCGAACAACAGCGCTTCAGCTGTATGATCCTTGATCTCTCTCTCCCAGACATGGACGGGCTCGATCTGCTCCGGGCAGTCGAGGAGCAGTGCGCCAACGAAATGCCCTCGGTGATCGTCTACACCGGCCGAGCGCTGAGCAGAGAAGAGGCGAAGCGTTTGGAGGCGTACACCGAAGCAGTCGTGATCAAGGAGGGCCCTTCCCGCGACCGCCTGGTGAACGAAATCCGCCTCTTCGTCCGTCGGCTCAAGGAAGGGCTCGGTCCGAGGCGACAGCCGATTCCCCCCATTCAGCGAACCGATGTTCAGTTGCACGGGCGCACGGTGCTTCTCGTCGAAGACGACATGAGGACCCTCTATGCGCTTTCCGCAACGCTGCGCTCCAAAGGGATGAACGTCCTCGTCGCCGACACGGGCCAGGCCGCCCTCGATGTTCTCGCCAAGCACCGGGACGTGGAGGCGGTGCTGATGGATATCATGTTGCCGGAGATGGACGGGTACGAGGCGGTGCGGCGCATCCGACAGGACAAGCCCCTCGCGAATCTCCCAATCATCGCCCTCACCGCCAAGGCGATGAAAGGAGACCGGGAAAAGTGCCTGGAAGCCGGGGCCACCGACTATCTGACCAAGCCCGTCGACCCGGATGACTTGATGACCATGCTGCACACCTGCTTGTCGGGAAAGGCGCCCCGTGCAGTGCGACAGTGAGCAGGAGGCGATCGAAATTCGCCTGTTGCTCGAGGCGATCCATGCCAAATACGGGTATGACTTGCGCGACTATGCGTCGACGGCGATGCGGCGCCGCGTGCTTGCTGCGTTGAGCAAATCCGGCCTGAGCCACCTGGGCGAGCTGCAGCATCAGATTATCGCCAACCCGGCATTTTTCGCCGAGGTCCTCGACAGCCTGACCGTGCGGGTGAGCGAAATTTTTCGCGACCCGAGCTTCTACCGGGCGTTTCGCCAGCGCGTGGTCCCGATCCTGCGCACCTATCCACTGATCAGAATCTGGCATGCGGGCTGCGCCAGCGGGGAGGAGGTCTACACCAGCGCCATCCTTCTCACCGAAGAGGGGCTCTACGACCGCTCGTACCTCTACGCGACGGACTTGAGTCTCCAGGCGGTGGACCAGGCGAAAGAGGGAATCTATTCTGCCGACCGTCTGGAGACCCTCGCCGAAAACCATCGCCAATCCGGGGGCGCGTCCGAATTCGCGGGTTATTTCACCGCCGCCTACGGCCGGCTGGCGATGAGGGATTCCCTGCGTCGCAACGTTTCCTTCTTTCAGCACAACCTCGTCTCTGACTACGTGTTCGGCGAGATGCATGTCATCTTCTGCCGAAATGTCCTCATCTATTTCGCCGAGAACTTGCGCGAAAAGGTGCTGGACAAGCTTGCGCAGAGCCTGTGCCCAGGTGGGTTTCTCTGCTTAGGCGCGAGCGAGCAATTGCCGAAGCAGGGTCGGACGCGTGCCTTCACCGCGTTCTGCGCGGAGGAGCGCATCTATCGACACGAGGGTTAGGGAAGAGCAGCGATGACCGACGTCCGGCTGAGCGTTTTGCTAGTCGACGACGTAGAGGCCAATCTCATCGCCATGGAGGCGCAGCTCGCCAGTCTCAATTGCAACCTGGTAGTAGCAAGCAGCGGCAACGAGGCGCTTCGGCAGCTTCTCAAGCACGACTTCGCGGTGATGCTGCTCGATGTGCAGATGCCGCAGATGGATGGTTACGAAGTGGCGCGCCATGCTCGCAACAATCCAGCGACGCGGGAGGTGCCGATCATCTTCGTCACCGCTTTGCACGACACCGAAGAGAATCTGTTGCGTGGGTACGGCAGCGGCGCGGTTGACTACCTCTTCAAGCCGGTCAATCCGCGCATCCTCTGTAGCAAAGTGCAGGTCTTTCTCGACCTTTGCCTGGGTCGACAGCAGCTGGCGGATGAAATCGAGGCGCACAAGAAAACGATGGGCGAGCTGGAGGCATTCAACTACTCGGTCTCGCATGACCTTCGGGCACCTCTGCGTCCTCTCGATGGCTACAGCCAAGCACTGCTCGATGAGTATGGAGACAAGCTGGACGACCGGGCTCGAGACTATCTGTGTCGCATTCGCGAAGCCGCGCAGCGGATGGGACAATTGATCGATGATTTGCTCGGCCTCTCCCAGGTGCGGCGCGCCCGCATCGCACACGAGTCAGTGAACCTCTCCGCGCTGGCGGACGCGATCGTCGGGGAGCTGCGGCGAAACGAGCCTTTGCACGAGGTGCGCTTCGTCGCTGCGCCGGACACGGAGGTCCAGGGAGATCCGAGACTTCTGCGCATCGCCCTGGAGAACCTCTTGCGCAACGCCTGGAAATTCACTCACAAGAAACCTGGCGCGGTGATTGAGCTGGGAAAGCGATCCGAGCCTGGACGAACGGTATTTCTAGTGGCCGACAACGGCGTAGGCTTCGACCCTGCGTACGCCGAGAAGCTGTTTCGGCCATTCCAGCGCCTCCACAGCGAGGCCGACTTCGAGGGAACGGGAATTGGCCTCGCAATCGTCGCCCGCATCATCGAACGCCATGGAGGAACCATTTGGGCAGAATCTTCGCCCGATCAGGGCGCGACCTTCTTCTTCACTTTGCCCGTGAAGAATGAGGCCCTCGCGTCCATCATCGAGAAACCACGCCGGAGGGTGACATAGAGTCCGGTGTTTTCAGCACGCTGGTCCTCGAGCGGCGTGGCGTGGTGACCGACGTTGGGTGACGCCGTGCTCGGATTGGCGGTTGGTGAAGAGGCCGGTGGAGGTTGCCTATCCAGAGCGGGACCTGGTCGCCAGTTGCCGCAGCAGTTCATCGAGACGAGACATCCGCCTCATGTGGACCACCCCTGCTCGCCCTGTCGGGCTTGGTCTGCTTCGCCCTGAAATCGCGCCGCCATCTGGCGATCCAGAAAGCGGAAGGCACGCCAACAGCCGAAGAATAGCAGGGAGGCCTTCCGCCTGGACGATGGAGTGCGTGATTGACAATCCCAGATCACTTCCGCCCTCGCACCCGCACAATTCCACACGCGGAAAGATCGGACCGGGGTCATCTCGATATCGAGGCCTGCGTTGCCGGCATCCGCGCGCAACAGATCAACCTCTCCGCAATCAGCAGTGCGAGCGAGCGCCGCGCCACGCGACAACGGCATGAGGATAGACAACGCATTTCTTGGCCTCGCCGGCACCTGGTCAAAGCTTCACCGGAGGTCTCAGCACCACCACCGCTTCAGCGCTGTGAAAGTCAGTTTACGAGAGAGAAAGACAGCCGGGGTAAGGAACGGTCCGTCATCGCGATGCTTTCGCGGCAGATGTTATCGTCGGCGGACTCTAACGTTGGGAGGAATCGAATGGCAGCGAGGAAGCACCTATTTATATTTCTGGCGGTCGTCGGGTTGATGCCGGCGTGCGGAAGCAGCAAAGGCGGCGCCTCAAACCTCACGCTCACCGGGCAGTTGAGCGGAGGAACATACCGTGGTTTCCAGGTTTCGCCGGAGTCCGGTGTAGACAGCGCCTTGGTCTCGACACAGTCCGCCCTGCAAGGACCGCTCGCCGGCTACCAGCTCTCGTGCGTCACCTTCGGGAATCCGCCGGTGGCGGGGGTTGCGACGGCCGACTCGGGCGGAAATTTCAGTCTGACCCTCGCCGCGCTCAACATCCCCTTCGGCTGCTTCATTCTCAACTCGAGCGGCGCATCAGTGGCGTCGCTGGTTTTCACGAGCGGCTCGACCAACAGCCAGACCGCGTCGTTCTCCCAAGCGGGAAGCCTCGGTACAATCACTGTCGATAACAACAGCGGTCTCGCACAAGCCACGCTGCCTTCCAGCGGCACGGCGGTCACCACCACTCCCAGCGGGACCGCCTGTCCGGTTGGCACCTGGGCGTTTCAACTCGTCGGCTTCGCCTCCTCCTGTGGGACGCCGACCGGTACCGTTTGGCTGGCTCAGATGCCGAATGGACAATACGTGGCCAGCTATACCGTGGGCCCTATACCGCAAGGTCAAGGCGTGTGCGGTTCCCAGACCCAGAGCAACCTCCCAGCGACTTATACGAACGGGGTAGTGCGCTTCGTCGGCACGGACAACGGCGGGACCAGTAGCTGCGACCAGAGTCGAACCTTCTCCTTCACTCCCAGCGCAGACTGCAGCAGCGCGACCGGTACGGGGATGCGGACCACGTGCGCCACTTGCGGGGCGGGCGGTGCTTGCAATGGTGGCTGCGGAAACCAGTCCTGCTCGGTCACATTCACGGCGACTCGACGGTAGCGCCCATCCTCTATTCCAGGCGGCGCACCGTCATCTAAAGTCTCTCTGCGCTCTCGGGCTGTGGTCCCGCCGCTCGGGGTGACACCTAATCGCGAAGCCTCAGCGCCAGATGGCGGTCAAGTCATCGGCCGCCGTCCCATGACCTGGGAAGGCAGTGAAGCTCCAAGAAGTCCTGGATCGTTGAAACAGAGGCGACCCGAAAAGCCGGTGAGACACGAAACGAGCGAAGTCATTTACAACGTCGCCCACGGAGCGGCAAAGCCCAAAACCGCCCTGGCCGTGAACCAGAGCCCGCACCTAGCGTTTCGTGAGGATCCAACGCTTTTTTGTCTACTATCGCTGTGTTCTACGCTCTGGCAAAATGGCCCACTCCCTAGACGAAGCGATCGCTTTGCTCCAAAGCTGGGGCAATAAGGGCTACAAAAACCCTGCCGACCCAGGGTCCGCGAAGGATTGGTAGAGGAGTTCGACCGGCTATGTGCCAGATTGAAACTTGAAACCGCCATGAGGTCTCAATCTGAGAGGCTGCGACTGGAAACAAGGCCCGCAGTTTCAATCAGTTGGACTAAACAGGATAACGTAATTTATTTTGTCACCCCGGCGCGGGGCGGAGAGGCGCCGCTTGGGCGTGCTCGACGATTCTATGAGGAGCATGGCTTTCGCACTGCCGGCATGGGGACGGACCTCCGGCATGCCCCTGACCGAGCACGCGAAAATCTCAACCCGGAGGCAAGGATGCGATCCGCAACGAAGCAAGCACGCGCGCTGGCTGGCGCAGCGAGCTCCGACGCCGGATCTAACCTTTCGCATTCGGGATCGAAAAAGGTCGAAGAGATGGACATCGAGATTTTGCGGAAGTTAGGGGAGCTGGGAGCGCAAGAGCTCCAACATTTGAACGGCCCATTGGTCGCTCATCTTCAAGGCACGTGTGATTTGTTGAAGAAGTGGGGGAATAGGGAAGATCTATGTAACGCTGGTCTCTACCATGCGGTTTATGGGACCTTCGCATTTGACCGCAAGCTGGTAGACCTTGAAGCCAGAAGGAGTATTGCGGCCATTATTGGCGAAGAGGCGGAGCAGATTGTTTATATTTATGGGGCCTGCGATCGGGATTTTCTTTACAAACAGATTGGGATTGACCAGCGGCCTGAATACAGAGATAGGTTTACTGGCAACATATTCCGTCTTAGCCCCAGGTCTCTCGCTGACTTTTGTGAGCTGACGATGGCGAACGAGCTGGAGATTGCTTCGAGGAGCACGATTTTTCGGCAGGAATATGGAGAGAAGCTAAGCAAGCTCTTTGGCCGAATGAAGTCATGTGTTAGCGATGCCGCTTTCGAGGAGTCGTTGACGAAGGTCCACCCGCTATGATCCACAGGATAGGTATCAGCCACGACGGTGCTTTCGGGAAAATGCCTTTGCGGGCAATGCAGATTTCCGCTCGCGGTGAACCCCTTCGCATCGGCATCTGCCACTGCACCGACTGCCGGCAAGAAAGCGGTTCGGCCTTTACCTTCTATGCTGTCTGGCCCGCCCACCAGTTTGAACACGTGGGTGAAACGTCCGAATTCCACGGTCAACACTTCTGTCCTCGCTGTGGGTCGCGACTGTTCTCTGCCGATGATCGAGAGGCGGAAATCAAGCTCGGGATCCTGTCAGAAGTCCCCACCCCTCTCGTGCCGAGCTATGAGCTCTGGATCAAACGCCGCGAGCCGTGGCTACGACCGATCGAGGGAGCCGAGCAGTACGAGGAGGACCGAAAGTGACCGGAACCACGCTACGCGAGGGTGAACCTAACCATACGTGTCGAGACCCTTAGCTCACGGCTGGCGACGGAGCGTGGACACTGCGTCTTGAAGCCTTAGTGGAGCGAGAGCCCGCATCGCTTCCTCGGCTGACCAGCCCGCCGAGCGAATCAGTCGTCGTGCGCGCGTACGCTCCTCAACAACCACGAAGAGGTGGTGACATTCAAGCCCGTGCGCTTCAATCACGACGGCACGCTGCCATTGCAGGTTTTTCCATTCTTCTGGACCGCAGCAGCGCTTCGCGTGAAAGGAGCCTCGCCGGGGGCGGTTCGTCGGGAGGTAACCTCATGGGCGAATCGCTGGTTCGACCTCGTTGACACTGGCCAAGTTGAACCAGTCTCCGAGCCCGACCTCCACGGAGTTATTCATCGTCTGCAGTACCGCGACAGCGAGTGTACATGGGACGTCGTGGCCTTCGAGGTCGACCTCGGTTCGGCCCACATCGAGTCGTTGATGACGCTGCTCGACGCCACAAAACGGGCCGGCGCGAACGAGGTCACCCTGGGACCTAGGAGACGCAGACCTCGTGGTCCTGATCCCGCCTCGCGACCCGTTCGCATTAGGGCGGAGCCCGGGGACCGCTGATTGTGCGCGAATTGGTGCCCATCCGGATCGCTCGCGACACAACTCGGTTCGTGCAGGCTGGCGGCGGGCGTGTTTCGATCAGTGGCAATAAGAAGGTGGGACACGATATCCACTGGGTAACCGCCGTCGGAGACAACGTGCTTGTAGAGCGGAAAGATCGTTCTTACGAGGCCGGGTTGACCGATTCAGACGAAGATCGCGCGGCAAAGGTCGTCGAGGAGGTCGAGAACGCATGCATTCCTGTCAGGCCCAAAACCCTCCGTGTGCTCACAGTCGGATTCCAACACCTCGTTCCGGGAACTGAGGAGGAGATGGGGCGTATTGACGGGATCCATGCGAATGCGCTGAAGAGCGCTTTCGGCGGTAATCCGTCAGGCCCTCTCCCTCATCTCGTAATCGTGGAGCACATTGGCCTGGAAGCGCGCACGAGTGGGGAGAAGAGCAACTTCTTCTCCCCACACGAAGTGAATCCCGGGGCTAGTCTCATGAGACGAGTCGGACCCTTGATAATGCTGGCTATCAGCTCAAACCGCTGAGCAATCTAAAGGGTAAGCCGCGGCAGGGCGATGGTAACGGGTCGGCTGTCGAGACCGCCAAGCATTTCGCTACGAAGGAATTCAAGGAAGCGGCCGACTGATGGATCGTCGATCGTGACCCCTTCCGACGGAGGTCTGGATTTCTCGGCGGTCTTGGTTTGATAGGCGCCGGGGTCGCGGTCGAACAGCGCCAACTCGGCCAATGCATCCTGCTCATTGCTGACGTCGAGACTTTTGGTATAGGGGTGAGCCCAAGGCTAGGTAGCTCATCTGGTTAGAGCGGCGGTCTCATAAAACGCAAAGGCTGCTCTCACACCACCGCAACTTATTGAATTTACGTTCGCTAGCGTTCGGACACGTTCGCTGGATTCCGTTATTTTTCCGTTATTTGGAGCGGCGGATTCGGGAATGCTCGCTCCAATGCTCCAATCCTTCATAGGAGCAATTCCCCCACTGCCAACTGGACTGCGCAGCAAATCGTCAAGGCGTTCCCCAATGGCTCGGCGCCGCGCTATCTACTTCGCGACCGCGACAGCATCTACGGTGGCGAGTTCCGCCTTCGAGTCAAGGGCATGGGCTCGGCCGAGGTTCTCACTTCGCCACGCTCGCCCTGGAAGAACCGCTTCGCCGAACGAGTCATTGGCACCTTGCGCCGTGAGCTTCTCGACTACGTCACCACGTCATCGTTCTGAACGAAGCGCACCTTCGTCATCGTCTGCACTGCTACC
>WNFC01001845.1_pt1 | contig 22513 bp, 18 predicted proteins | sample 5400541 | NCBI WGS metagenome assembly WNFC01 (sample SAMN13153342, study PRJNA577476) | soil metagenome | isolation source: 120 cm saprolite under Douglas fir tree site 2 hole 2 replicate 1 | place: USA:California | collected 2015-04-18
GCGACCGGGCTGGCCGGCGCGGCCGGACTTGCCGCCGGGGCGGCCGGACTGGCGGCGGTTGCAGGACTGGCAGCCGGGGCCGTTGTTGGTTTGGCGGCTGGCGCTGTCGTCGGCGCAGCCGCGGGCGGGCTTGTCGGCGCCGCCTGTTGAGCAGGCTGGCAGGCCGCCAGCACCAGGGCACCGGCGGACAGGACCGCGGCGGCATAGCGCGACGTAAACATCGATACAGAACCTCCCGGAGGGGGTGAGGGTCGCGGGGTCAGCGCAGCATATCATCTGCGGCTCCCTCTACCCCTGGGTGAGGGCGGGCTGCGGCTCCCTCTACCTCTGGGAGCGGCGGATCACCTACACGCCATGCGCGACGAGCTTACCGCCCTGCAGCGGCCGCCAACGACGGGCGAGGCGCACGATGTCGTCGGAACCGATCCCTTCGGCTGCGAGAATCCTGCGTTTGGCGTCGCTGCCGCCCAGGGCGTATTCGCCGACGTGGCCATCGCTGCGCACCACCCGGTGACACGGAATGAGCACCGGCACCGGATTCTTGCGCAGGGCCGTGCCGACCGCGCGAACGGCCGCTGGATGGCCGATCTGGGCCGCGATCCAGCCGTAGGTGCGGACCTCGCCGCGCGGGATCTCGAGCGCCTTGAGCAGCACCGCGCGTTCGAATTCGGTCACGCTGCGCAAGTCGAAGAAACGCTCGGGTAGTCGCGGCAGCTCGGGCGCCGGCCGAGGCGAGCGATGAAAGCGTTCGCGAAAAAGACTCTCGAATTCGGCCGGTGTGGCGGTCTTCATCACCGCGGACACGCCCTGGCGGTTCCAGGCGACGAAGACCGGTCCGAGCGCGGTCTCCAGCGACGCGTAGCGGTCGCACAGGTCGATTTCATCGAGGATCGCTTCGAGCACACGGGCCGGGGCGTGGGTCTTGCGCAGGGCGCGCAGGTCATTGAGAAGTTGTCGGTTGTGCATCTATCGGTTCCCCACTTCCAGGAGTTCGGGTTCAAGCGCCTGACGCAGCAAACGGAGACCTCGATGGACGTCAGATTTGGTCGTGCCGAGCGGTTGGTCGAGCACCTCGGCGGCTTCCGCGTACGACAGGCCCTGGACGTGGCGCAACACCACCGCCGTGGCATAGCGCCGCGGCAATTCGGCGATCGCGTTGGCCAGTTGCGACTGCGTTTCCGTCAGCAGCAGCACTTGTTCGGGTTGTTCGTCGCTACGTGCCGCGAGACCGTTACTCACCGGACCGTCGACGGAGTCCGTGACCAGCGCGGGACGGCGCACGCGGTTGCGGACCACGTTGAGGGTGATCTGATACAGCCACGGTCGGAGCCGGAGTGCACGCCGGCGCTCTTCGGGGTAGCGCTCGAGCGCACGATACGCGCGGACAAAAGCGTCCTGGGTGGCCTCTTCGGCGTCCTGTCGGCTGCCAGTCAGGCGTAGCGCAAAGCCGTACAGGCGATCCTGGTAGGTCCGCACCAGGTGTTCAAAGTGCCCGTCCAGGTCGACCACCAGGTGTGCCGACAGGCTCTGCTCGTCAATCATTACCCGCTGAAACACCTCGACGATGTCTATCGTTGCATGCCGCATGAACAAGTCGGCGCGTGACGCACGACCGCGAGATCCTGGCGCGTACCCTGGCATACATGGTTGTGAGGTCGGCTAAGCCGATTGCCTATGACGATGCCGCCGAGGCGCGGCATGTCGCCCTGCGACGCGAGTTCCTGCTCAATCCGGACGTTGTCTTCCTCAATCACGGTTCGTTCGGCGCATGTCCTCGGCCGGTGTTCGAGCGATACCAGGCGTGGCAGCGCCAATTGGAGTGGCAGCCGGTCGACTTCATCGGTCGTCGCCTGCATGGCTTGCTCGCCGAGGCACGCGCTGATCTTGGACGATATCTGCACGCCGATCCTGACGACCTCGTCTACGTCTACAACGTCACCACTGCCCTGAACATCGTGGCGCGCTCGCTGCCGCTCGAGCCGGGCGACGAGGTGCTGACGACCAACCACGAGTACGGCGCCCTCGAGCGCACCTGGACGTTCGTGTCCGAGCACCGCCAGACGCGGGTTGTCGCTCAGAAGCTGCCGGTGCCAATCGATGACGTCAACGAGGTGGTCGAAGCGGTCTGGGCAGGCGTCACACCGCGGACGAGGGTTCTGTTCCTGAGCCACATCACGTCGCCGACCGCCGTCACGTTGCCAATTGAGCCCTTGATCGCGAGAGCACAAGCAGCAGGCATCTGGACGGTCGTGGACGGTGCTCACGCGCCCGGACAAGTCGACGTCGACCTGAAGGCTCTCGGCGTGGATTTTTACGGCGGGAACCTGCACAAGTGGACGAGTTCACCGAAAGGCGCTGGCTTCCTGTACGTGCGTCGAGAGCTCCAGCACCTGATTGAGCCGGTTGTCGTCAGCTGGGGCTGGCGGCCGAATGAGCCGGGCGCGTCGGTGTTTGTGGATCAGATCGAGCGGCAGGCAACGCACGATCCGGCGGCGTACCTGTCAGTACCGGCCGCCATCGAGTTTCTGGCCCAGCGCGATTGGCCGCGGGTGCGCCAGGAGTGCCATGAGCTGGCGCGGCTGGCGCGGCAACAGATGACCGAGCTCACCGGCATCCAACCACTGGTCGACGACGACCCGCGCTGGTTTGCCCAGATGGCCACGCTGCCGCTCCCACCGTGCGACTCGGCTGAGCTGAAGCGCCGCCTGTACGACGACTACCAGATCGAGATCCCCGCCACGCGCTGGGGCGAGACGCCCTGCCTGCGGGTCTCCGTCCAGGGCTACAACACGCGCGCCGATATCGAGCGGCTGATCGCGGCAGTCGCTGCGCTCCTGCCTGAAGTCGTGAGTCGTGAGTCCCCAGACCACTGACCACTGACCACTGACCACTGTGAAGGTCTTCGTCCGCGAGCCCTCGCTGGGCCTGGTGACCCTGGGCATGCTCGCCCTGATGGCCGTGTTCATCGTCCTGCCGCAGGTCCAGGTAGTGCTTGTCCCCGGCCTGGACGGGTACGTCGCGTTCTTCAGGGAGGGGCCGAACTGGCTCAATGCCACGCGCAACAGCATCACGGTGATGCTGCTGAGCACGACCACCGCGGTGCTGCTCGGCTTCGTGTACGCCTACGCCATGGTCTACAGCCACATGCCGTGGAAGCCATTCTTCAGGGTGCTCGCCGTGCTGCCGATGCTGTCGCCGCCCTTTGTGGTGGCGGCCAGCTACATCCTGCTGTTCGGGCCCCGCGGACTGATCACCTACAACGTCTTCGGTCAGAGCCCGAACATCCTCGGGTTGTACGGCCTGTGGGGCGTGCAGACCATCGCGTTCTTCCCCTACGCCTATCAGTTGATCGCCGACGTGCTGTCGAGATCGGACCCGCGCCTCGAGCAAGCCGCCCGCAACCTGGGCGCTGGCCCGTGGAACGTCTTCCGAACGGTGACCGTGCCGCTAGCCCGACCAGGCCTGGTCAGCGCAGTGCTGCTGGTGGCCATCTACGTCGTCGAGGACTTCGGCAATCCCGCCCTCATTGCGGGCCAGTACACCGTCCTGCCCACGCTGGCCTACGGCTTGATCAGCGGCTTCGGCGACTTCGCCGGGGCCGCCGTCGTCAGCTGCATTCTGCTGAGCATGGCCCTGGTGCTGTACTTCGTTCGCCTCCGCCTGGAGGGTGGCCAAAGCAGCTTCGTCACGGTGACAGGTCGCGCCGCGTCGATGCCCCGACCACCGGTCTCGGGCAAAGTCTCCATGGCGTGCTTTGCCGCCTGTGTGCTGCTGTCGATCCTGATCGTGCTGGTCTACGGCGTGTTGCTGCTGAGCGCCATCGTCGAGTCCTACCCGTTCAACTTCGCGCCCACGCTCAAGCACTTTGCCTACGTCGGCGCGCATTTCGCGTCGCTTCAAAACAGCCTGATGTACGCCGGGATCGCCGCGGCGGTGTGCTCGCTGTTCGCCATCCTGTTGGCCTATATCGTCCAGCGCAAGGAGTGGCGCGGGCGGGGCATCGTCGACTTCATCGCGATTGCGCCGGCCGCTGTGCCCGGCATCTTCTTCGGTATCGGCTACGCGACGACCTTCAACCAGCGCTGGTTGGACTGGCTCGACCGTGGTGCGCTGATCACGCTGAGCATGATCTTCTGGAACATCCCGGTCGGCTATCGCGCGGCGGTGGCCGGACTCCAGCAGATCGATCGCTCCATCGACGAAGCCGCCACCAGCCTGGGCGCCAGCAGCCTCAGGGCCTTCGCCGGAGTGCTTTTTCCGATCCTGCACGGTCCGTTCACGACCGGCCTGGTCACCGCGTTTGTGCGCGCGATCACCACTCTGTCCGTGGTGATTTTCCTGTTCACACCGGGCACGACGGTCGCCACCATCACCATCTTTCAACTGGTCAACGACTTCAACTGGGGTGGTGCCTCGGCGTTTACGGTGTCGGTCATCGGCATGGCCATCGCGGTGCTGCTGGTGATCTGGGGCGTGAGCGGTCGGCGCGTACGCTTCGGCGAAGTCCCCAATGCCTGAGCTTGACCCGCATGTCCGCTTGGTCAAGCTGACCAAACGCTTCGTCGGCGGCGCGGCCGCGGCAGTGGATGACGTCTCGCTGGAGATCCCGCGCGCGAGCTTTACGACGCTGCTCGGCCCCTCGGGTTGTGGCAAGACGACGACACTGCGCATGATCGCCGGCTTTTACGAGCCCGACGCCGGCGATATCTTCATCGGCCCGCGGCGGGTCAACGACGTGCCCGTCCATCGCCGCAAGACGGCCATGGTCTTCCAGGACTACGCCTTGTTCCCGCACATGAGCGTCGAAGAAAATGTCGGGTACGGGCCGCGGCTTGCCCGCGTCGGCGCGGACGCCGCGCGCAAGCGTGTCCGCGAGACGCTCGAATTCCTGGGCCTAACCGGGCTCGAACGTCGCTACCCCAACCAGTTGAGCGGTGGGCAGCAGCAGCGCGTTGCGTTGGCCCGGGCGCTGGTCATGAATCCCGAAGTCTTGCTGCTGGACGAGCCGCTGTCGAACCTGGATGCCAGGCTGCGGGTGTCGATCCGCGCCGAGCTCATCGCGATCCAGCGGCAGCTGGAAATTACGACGATTTACGTGACGCATGACCAGGACGAGGCGTTGGCGATGAGCGATTGGGTGGCAGTCATGAACCAGGGCCACGTGATCCAGTGGGGCACGCCGTGGGACGTCTACTACCGGCCGCGGACGGCGTTCATGGCCGAGTTCCTTGGCTCCGTCAATCTCATCAGCGCACCAGTGATCGACTGCGTTGGCAGTATGGTGCGGGTGGACCTGGCCGGCCACGAGCTCGAAGTCACGGCCGACGGCACGCCGCGCGGCGACCGCGTGCTGCTGTCGATTCGTCCCGAGACGCTGACCATTCGACCACCGACGCCAGCACCTGGCGAAACGGCGCCTGACGATGGCCACGTGTCTCTGGCTGGCGAGGTCGTGCATCGGACGTTCCTCGGCCACTTGATGCGCTATACCGTGCGCATCGGTCAGCAAGATTGGCTCGTCGACCAGCCCGATCCCGGCCGCGCCGACCTCGCCGAGGGCGCCGTGATCGTCCAGGTCAACCCGCGTCGCGTGCACGTGATCCCTGAACCCAACACGTGAGGCCTGAACTGCTGGGCCGGGCGGCCGTTGAGTGGCTCGCTTTGGGCGCACAGCTGCCTCAGGGGAGTTTGCGGCTGGTGCTGGCGGACGTAGACGGGGTCATCACCCGCGGCGAAGGCCAGGCGATCGATATCGAGGTGTTGCAGCGACTGGCGGCCATCAACGCCGCGGCCACACTCGATCCGTGCATACCCGCCATCACGCTGTGCACTGGCCGCCAGGCGCCGTACGTCGAGCTGATGGCGCAACTGGTCGGCGCGTTTCTGCCGTGCATCTTCGAGCACGGGGCCGGGCTGTTCTTTCCCACAACCTTTCTTTATGAGTTCGACACGCACCTGGGCCCGGACTATGCCGCTCGCCTGGCGAAGCTACGCGCAGCTCTGGACGGGCCTTTAATTCAGCCGGGCCGCGCGTTTGTTCAACCGGGCAAAGAAGCAACCATGACCCTCTATCCGCGTGGGCCACTCGGTACATCGTCGGTCGCCGAGCTCGCCGAGTTGGTCGAAGCCGTCGTCGCGCGCGTCGCACCCGAGTTCGGCGTCGCCCGCAACGTCCACGGGGTGGAGGTCCGGCCAGGCGGCATCGACAAAGGCACCGGCGCCCGCCGCATGGCCGAGTTGCTCGACATTCCCCTACAGGCGATGGCCGGCGTCGGCGATTCAGACCCTGACCTCACCTTCCTCAACTGCGTTGGCCTCAGCGCAGCGCCACGCAATGCAACGCCGACGGTACGTCAGCACGTGATGTATGTGGCGAATGCGTCTTTCGGAGACGGCCTGCTCGAGATTGTGGCGTTGGTGGAACAGCGCAATCGCCAAAGTCTTTAACAGAAACGCAACACTGTCTGCGGGCACAATGATCTCTTGAATGTGAGCCGGGTGAAAGCCACATGAGCACGACCAGCGTCGCGCCGCCAATCACAGGTCACGCGCCGGCGCGGCCCTGGGGCGAGGCGCTGCTCGAACGTTTTCGCACCTGGAGCTACTACCGCACCGTCGACGTTGCCAGTCGGCGCGATCTGCGCCTCGACCTGCTGCGCGGCTTTTGCATCTTCGCCATGGTCGTCGATCACTTTGGCGGCGACTCGTGGCTGTACGCGATTACCGGCGGCAACCGCTTCTACGTCTCAGCCGCGGAAGGCTTCATCTTTATCAGCGGCTTCGTCATGGGCCAGGCGTATCGCAACAAGCGCGATCGCTCCGGCCTGACCGCGGCGATGACCGACGCGCTGCGCCGCGCGCGCACGCTCTATATCGCCACGGTCGCGCTGACCCTCATCTTTTCGGTCCTGTACCTGTACACGGACATCGCCCTGTGGACCGGCCGCGACTTCGGTCTGGGCATCGACTCGCCACTCGAGATCATCGTCGCCGCGGTGACCCTGCATTACACCTATCACGGGACGGACATCCTGGCGATGTACACCCTGCTGCTCCTGGTTGCGCCGCTGCTGCTGCTCCTGCAGTCAGTCGGCGAGTGGTACTGGGTCCTCGGCGTGTCATGGCTGTGGTGGCTGATCTACCAGTTCTTCCCAGAGGAAGCATCGATTCCGTGGTACATCCGCCACGGCGAGAATTTCCCCATTGCCGCCTGGCAGGTGCTCTTTGTCACCGGCCACGTGCTCGGTTTCTACCGCGAGGCGCTCGGCGAGCGACTCCGCAGTTTCCGCCGCCTGCGCGTGGTCGCCGTCGCGCTGGGCATCGCCGCCACCGCGGCGTTGATCTCGCTGGCGTGGGACGCCGAAAGCGGCGTGCAGTTCGGCTTCTTCGACATCGACCCGTACGTGCTCAACGAATCGTTCTTCAAGGTGCCGCTGCGGCCGTGGCGCCTGGTGGCGTTCCTGTCCGTGGCCATCGTCGCCTACACCACGGCGACCTATCTGTGGGTCCCACTACGACGGATCGTCGGCTGGCTGATGCTGCCACTTGGCCAGGCGGCGCTGTACAGCTACATTGTCCATTTCTTCTTGATCTTGCTCGTGTACAACCTGGCGCCGTCAATTTCGTTGCTGCCCTGGGGGCCGTCCGAGGCCGTCTTCACGCCCGTCCTGCAGATCGCCGTGGTCATGTTGCTGTGGGTGCTGGTCCGCCGACGTGTACTGTTCGGGATTATTCCGAACTAACGTCGCCAGCGGCCGCGCACCTCGATCGCCGGTGTTCGCAACGCGGCGACATACGGTCCGAAGCTACTCGCCTCGGCGTGCAGGTCTGCCAGGACGCTAGACGCGTGCAGATTGGGCTGTTGTGTGCGACCTGCCGTCCAGAGGTTGGCCGCGATGCCTGAGACAATCGCCGTGGCGAAAGACGTGCCGGACCAGAACGCCCAGCCAGTTTCGTTTGGCCGCTGATCGGGAAACTCGCCGGAGTAGATGCCGATCACGCCGTCTTCGGGTTCGAGCGTGTCGCTCGAATTACCGCCGAAGGTCGCCACGTGGTCGCCCAGCTCGCGCTCGTCGCCGACGTTGGAATAGCGCGCCGGCTGGCGCGGGTCGCTCGTGGTGGCGGCGACGCCCAGGACCGTGTTGAAGCGCGCCGGCAAGCGCGGTTGCATGCGTGCCTGGTGCGCATCGACCTGCCCGAGTGAGTCGTTACCGGCGGCGGCGACCACCAGGCAGTTGTTGTGACTCACATACGTGCTGAGCTCACGCAGGCCAACTTCGAGCAAATCGATAGTCCGGCCGACCTCGACGCGATTGCCGCTCACCCAGCGCTCGTCGCGCTCGGGATCGAACATCTCCTCGGCGTGGAGATAGATCGGGTCGTGCGGGCGCCGCAGACCGTACCAGGCCGCGGGTAGTCGGGCCGGGTGGGGTAAGAAGCCCAGGCTCAAGTTGACGATCTGTGGCGCGCGCTCGGTCTTGCCAGTCAGAACGCGCTGCAGCCCGAGGAGCAACAGCGACAGGTCGCCGATGCCCATCTCGTCGAGCACCGGTTCGAGGGTGATGGGTGAACGCGGGGCGATGCCATGAATCAAGCCGGCAACAAACAGGCCGTGGTCGGGCATGCGGTACGGATCTGGCTCGCCGCCGGCTGCTGCTTCCTGCGGCGTGCCGTGGTGCTGCTCGATCTCCCGGGCCTCATGTTGAAAACGCGCATCTTCGGTCGTGTGCTCGCGGATCCAATCCACGGTCTCGAGCAACTGCTCATTGCCGGCCTGGGTCTGGAAATGTTTTCCGCGCCCGCGGGCCGCGCCAAGATCGAGCCGAGTGTCGAGCACCGCGACCGGCACCGGCTGCGCATCCGAACCGTTGGCTTGCAGCACATCGAAGCGCGGATTGACGGGCTGATAGAAGCGGTACTTCCAGCCAGCGGGCACCTGGTCTGGATAGACCGGACGCGGGCGCGAGCCCGGGCTACCGCCGACAGAGCCCTCGTGCGCGCGCAGGTGCCAGTTCGGCATGGCGCCAATCACTTCGACGTCGTCGGCGCGCAGACCATCCAGTTGGCGGTGCACGACCTCGACGGCGTTCTTCACTGCCCGCGGCGAAGCCCGATCGGCCAGTTTGTGGAAGAAGAAGACGAGCGACTTCGGTTGACTCGGCGCATTGAAGGCGAAGCTCCGGATGAGCGAATGATCGTCGATCAAGTGCCCGGGAGCGTGTCCGCGCAAGGCGGCGTGCATCTGGGCGTGCATGGTCGGCGGCGCAGCGGCGCGCTCGCGTGGGACACGCGCGACCACCACGATCTCGCCCGGGTGATACCACTGAACTCGGCCCCTGGCTGCCTGCCGCGGGTCTTGCATGTTTGCGTCTATCTCCCTTCCCTACCGCCAATCTCCAACCAGAACCAGCGCTGCCCACCAGAATGGGTGCGCGTCCCTTGCGCCCAACGCCGCCAACTGCGCATTACGCAGTGAAGCACCGCGACCACGTCCGGCGCGCAGGTCCGTGTAGAAGCGCTCCATCAGGACTTGCGTGGCGCGGTCGTCGATGCGCCACAAACTGTGCAGCACCGAACGCGCTCCAGCATAGAGAAACGCGCGCGGCAGCCCAATTTGCTCATCGCCAGCGGCCACTACGCCGCGGCCCGACTCACACGCGCTGAGCGTGACCAGGGCGCAGTCAAGCTCCAGCTCGAAGCAGTCCAGCGCCGTCAAGTGCCCGTCGGCCAGCCGCAGATACGAAAACAGAGGCATGTCCAGCCGAGCCACGCCGTGGGTCGCCAGATGGATGATGTCTGCGTCGGGGACGTGGCGCCGCAGGTTCTCGAGCGTGACCTGTTCATCAAACAGGCTTTCGCCTGGAAAGAGCTCCGCCACGGCGCGCGCCTCGGCGACCGTCCCAGGCAGCGCACCAGCCGCACTGTGGCCAACCACCAGGGCGCGGCTACTGTCGCGGCCGCGCGACCGCAAGCAGAACGAAAGTGAGCTCGCCGACGGCGCCGTGGCCAGCTCGAAGCGCTCTACGAGATAGTGTTGCCCATCGTGCAGGGCCGCGAAAGGCACCTGGTGCAGGGGACCATGCGGGACGATGATCAGCCGCTGATACGCGCCTGCCCATTCGGCAATCGGCGCCAGCAGGACGTCGTACAGGCGTTGCAGCAGGGCACGCGCATTCGGCTCGAGCGCGGTGCGCTGCGGCGCTGTCGATGCTGCCGCTGCCTCGAGGTTGAGTTTTAACGCACGTTGTAACCGTGCGATTGTCAACAGCGCGTCCGTGATGCGCGTGACGCGCAGCTGGGTGCGATCCATGACGAACGCGAGCAGGTCTCCACCAACGATGTAGTACTCGACGATAGCCGTCCCGATTTCGAGCTGCTGTTGGGGTGAATAGACCCTGGCTTCGAGCAAACTGAGCCGCTCCAGGTCGTCGGCGCCCGCCAAACGCAGCTCCTCGAGCATCGCCCCGATCCGCCGCTCCAGTCGCGGCAGCTCGGGGCTGGTGTCGGCCTGTTCGACCAGCGCCCCGTGCTCGCGTCTGAGCTGCCCGAGCTCATCGACCAGGCGGCGGTGTTCCACGGTTCGGGGACGGACGCCAATGTCGAGCCCACCTGCCAGTGCGTCGACCAGCGCGCGCGACTTGGCCCGTTCGACCAGCTCAAAGGCCTGCTCAACGTTGCCGCGCTTGTACATGAGATCGACAGCGGCCTCATACAGGTCAACCTTGTCGGCCAGGAACGAAGCCCGGTACTCGGTCAGGATGCGCCCCTGGACGTGCTCCAGGCTGCCGATCCCTTCGAGAAAAGCGGCCAGGGCGGCGTCGGCGTCGCCGGCGTCGCGAGCCAGCTCGCCGAGCAGGCGCCAGGCGTGGTAGCTGAGCCACGGCAAAGCGCGCTCGCGCACCAGGTCGAGCGCCGAGCGTGCCGCCTCAGCTGCCTCAGCAGGTCGAGCGAGGGCGCGCAGCGCGCGGGCGCGCACCAGGTCAGCCTGTACCGCGCGGGCGACCAGGCCGCGGCGGCGCAATTCATCGCGCACTGCCGTTGCTTCCGCCAGCGCCATGACCCACTGGCCGTTTTCACCCAATACGACGGCTCGTCCGAGGCGTACGTGGGCCAGACCGGATTCCCACTCGGCAGTGCCGACCAATGCCTCAGCCAGATCGAGCTCGGCCAACGCCGCGTCGCTGTCGCCCAGCCGAGACAGGGCCAGGCTGCGCAGCTCATGCGTCCGGGCAGCCTCGACGCGCCCGCCGGTTGATTCGAACTCGGCCAGGACTTCTGCAGCCAACTCGGCCGCCTCCGCCGAACGATTGAGCCGTACCAGACAGTCCACTCCCACCTGCCCGAGGTGGGCGGCACCATCGACCCGACCCATGCTCAGCAGCGCCCGCCGGCCCGGGCCAACGGCGGCCAGGGCCTTGCTGTAGTGACCACTGGCGGCGGCGAAACGCGCGAAATTACGGTGCGCGCGGGCCACGTCCTCGCGTTGGCCTTCGCGTTCAAAGATCGCTACGGCGCGCTCGAGGAAGACGTGGGCCCGCCCGTAATCGTCCACCTGGTAGTAGGCGACCGACAGATTGGTCAGCAATTCGGCCTCCAGCAGCTCGTTGCGCGGGACGAGCTTTTCGGACGCGATCAGGGCGCGCCGATGGGTGGCCAGCGCTTCTTCGCTGCGACCCAGCGCGGCGAGCAGCAGCCCAGTGCTACTTTCGAGGCGTGCGAGGCGCAGCCACAGCCCATGGTCTCCGAGGATCCGCCGCGCCTCCTCGAGATCGACCAGGACCTGCGCCTGAGTGCCCGTGTAGCGCGCCGTGACGGTCGCGCCGATGCGGGTGCGTGCCCAGCCGACGTCGTCACCGGCCTGTCGATACACGTCCGCGGCGGCCTGGTATGCCTCGGTGGCTTGGACATAGCGACCGAGCTCACGCAGCGCGTCGGCGCGCGCCATCAGGCCCAATGCACGCACGCTGCCGTCAGGCTCGAGCCGACAAATCTCCTCGGCGATCTCGAGTGAGCGCTCGCCATCGACGTGGAGCAGGCGTTCCGCTTCGGCCTTCAGACGATCCGCAAGCGCAGCTGCTGATGCAGCGGACATGCGAGCGAAGTGTAACGATCATCGGAGCCTGCGGCCTTCCCACAGGGACGTAAAGGCACTTCCTCTTCTGCGGTGTGCCAGAATGCGCGCTGCTTATGCGTGCCCCGCTCTGGTTGATTCTCTTGATCGTGCTGGCCATCGTCGGCCTCGGCGTCTATGGCTACTTCACTACCCCATTGCCCCTCGGGCTGTCGTCGGTGATCCGCACACCGGGTGGCAGCAATGTGCCCACCCCAGCGAGCACCGCGGTCGGTGTCTCCGCGGGCGCCCGCACGGCCGCGGGTCAGCCGCTGGTGCTGGGTGCGACCAACGTGGTCGTTCAGACCGTCCAACGCAACCAGGACCTGTCAGCAGGCGGCCGCGGGCCGGCTGGATTGTTCACCCTGGTCCTGATCGATCTGCAAAATGGCGGCAGCGAGCCGCTGACTCCGCAGATCGCTGATTTTCGGCTCGTGGACGATCGCGGACGGGTGTACGCGGTTGACCCGGAAGCCACCCGGTCGGTCAATGTCACGGCCAAGCATCGCTATCTCTTCGAAGCGAGCGTGCCGCCCGGGACCCGATTGGCCACGCTGTTGGCCTTCGAGACCGCCGCGGACGCCAACGCGCTGACGCTCCGCGTGAGGCTCGGCTACGGCGACGTCGAGCTTCCGAGATAAACTGGATCCACTATGGCACCGTTGGGATACATGGGCGCGATCCTCGATGTCGATCTGACATCGGGTGCGCATCGCGTCCGAGAGCTCACCCAGGAAATAGCGGATAAGTGGCTCGGGGGAACGGGCCTCGGCGCGCACTTGCTGTGGGCGGAAGGCACCTACGATGCTGACCCGCTCGGCCCGGACAATGTGATGGTCTGGGCGCCCGGGCCGTTCGCAGGCACCTCGGTGCCGTTGTCCAATCGCTTCGGAGTCTGCGCGCGCAGCCCCCTCACCGGTGTCTGGGGCGAGGCCGAATGTGGTGGCCACTGGGCCAACGATCTGAAGAAAGCCGGTTTCGATGCGCTTGTAGTGCGTGGGCGGGCCGATCACCCGGTGTATCTGTGGATTCAGGATGGCGAGGTCGAGGTGCGCGACGCTACCCATTTGTGGGGCAAGGACACCTTCGAGACCCACGACACCATCCGTGACGAAGTCGGCAGCGCTGGTCGGCGCGGACAGGAAGCCGGCGTCGCCTGCATCGGCCCGGCCGGTGAACAACAGGTGCGCTACGCCGCGATCATGGTCGACGGCAAAGATGGGCGGGCAATCGGCCGGGCCGGATTGGGCGCGGTCATGGGCTCCAAGAACCTCAAGGCGGTCGCCGTGCGCGGCACGCGTACGTTCCCCATCGCCGACGAGCCGGGGCTGAGTGCCTACCTGAAGGACCTGCGCAAAGAGATTGTCTCCGCTTCAAAGGGCTTCGGCGCGTTGGGCACCGCGGGCGGCATCCCGACGCACGACAAGATGGGCAACTGGCCGATCAAGAACTGGCAGCAGGACCACTGGCCCGAAGCGCCGGACAAGATCTCGGGCGCCGCGATGAAAGACAGCATCTTGACCGGCCGCTACTACTGCGGCAACTGCATCATCGGCTGCGGGCGCACGGTGCAGGTCAAGGAGGGTCCATATGCGGGCATCGAGCAAGGCGGGCTCGAGTACGAGACGACCAGCCTGAATGGGTCCAACCTGCTGATCGACAACATCGCCGCGGTCCAGAAGTTGAATGAGATTTGCAATCGCCTGGGCATGGACACGATCTCGGCCGGCGCGACCATCGGCTTCGCCATGGAGGCGTACGACCGCGGGCTCATCTCCTCTGCCGATACCGATGGGTTGGACATCACCTGGGGCAACGACTCCGCCGCCGTCGAGCTGATGACCCGCATCGGCAACCGCGACGGGAAGTTCGCCACCAAGCTCGGCGAAGGTACGCTGCGGTTCGCGCGCGAGATCGGCGGCGAGGAATTCGCCGTCCACGTGCGCGGACTGGACTTCCCCGCCCACGATCCGCGGGCCTTCTTTGCCAATGCCGTCGCGTACGCCACCAGTCACCGCGGCGCCGACCATCTGAGTAGCTTCGCCCACGTTTTTCAGCGAGTTGTCAGTCTGCCCGAGCTGGGCTACCCCGAGCCAGTCCATCGTCAGGACGCGGCGGCTTCACCCAGGCTAGTCATGATTGGCCAGAACCTGATGAGCTGGTACGACAGCCTGAAGTGCTGCAAGTTCCTGTTCTTCGGCGGCGTCAAGCCGACCCACATCTGGAACTGGTATCGCTACGTCACCGGGCGCGACGTCTCGCTCGAGGAGCTGATGGAGTCCGGCGAACGCATCTTCCTGCAGAAACGGCTCTTCAACCTGGCGTGCGGCTCCGGACCGTGGGACGACACGATGCCGCCGCGCATCCTCGAACAGCCGCGCGATATCGGCACCGACCAGCCCAGCACCCCGCCATTTGCCGAAATGCTGGCCGAGTACTACCGCCTCCGCCACTGGGACCCCGAGACAGGCGCGATCGCCCGCGAAGTCCTAGAGCGCCTCGGCCTACCCGATCCGATCCTGGCCAAACGCCAGCCCGTCGCCGTGGCCTAGTTCCTACGGTTTGGCGACCAGCGCCCATGGAGCGAGGACATAGGCGGCCAGGTCAGATAGCAGTGAACCTTTGGGCGGCGGCGGTGGCACCTCCTCTACGTCGGCCGCCGGCATCCCCAGCGTTAGCCGCCGGCGATTGGGGGGAGGAGCTCCAGGCAGTCGCCGTTGTGCAGGCGGTCGTCGAGACGGACCATCTCGCCTTTGACGTGGACCAGCAGCTGGCCCCACAGCCATTCGTCTTTGCGTGCGCTGGCCCACGGCTCGAATTCCTGGCTGCGCCGTGCCAGGAGGCACAGCACGTCACGCAGGGTGCTGCCTTCAGGCATGTCGAGATGGACCGTTCCCGCGCCGAGACCGGCCCGGTAAGGCGGATAGGCGACCACGTCGAGCTGCATCGGTAGAAGTCAGAAGTCAGTCTAACGTCTGACTTCTATGACAGTCGTCAGGGCCTGTCGTCAGGTTGGCCCCTAGACAGGCCGCGCCAGCGATGGCACTCTGCAGTCCTGTGTTCAGGCGACTGGCGGTCATAGGCGTCCTCGGAGTGTTGATCTTCGCCAGTTTGAGGACCGAGCCCCTCAAAGTCAGCGAAGCCCAACTGGCGCCGACTGGCACGGCTACGCCCACGTCGACGTCGACCGCGACGCGCACTACCACGTCGACGTCGACCGCGACGCGTACCACCACGCCGACGCCGACCGCTACGTCCACGGCGACTCGCGCGGCCCCATCGGCAACTTCAACTACCACGGCCCAGACCGATTCGACGCTGACGGCGACGGCGACGCCGACGGGCACCGCCCGCACGCCCCCGCCCACCGCTTCGACAACGCCGACGCGGACCGCCACCGTCACGATCACGCCCAGCATCTCGCCAACCCCGACGTTGACCCGTGTGCCGACCTCGACATCCACGCTGATCGCGACCGTGACCACCACGCCGACAATCACGCCCACCGCGGCACCGCCGCTCGTTCAAACCATCTCCGCCAGCGGCATCACGCGCTCGGGCGCGACGATCACCTGGACGACCAACATCCCAGCCACGTCTCAAGTTGAGTTCGGCACCACCACGGGGACCGTGTCCGGATCGACCGCGGACGCCTCGCTCATCACCGGCCACCGTCAGGTCCTGACCGGTCTCACACCCGGTGCCACGTATCACTACCGAGTCCGCAGCGTCAGCGCCGCGGGCGCCCTGAGTACTTCCGGCGATGGCATCTTCGTCACCACCCCCGAGGGCACCGGTCCGGACATTACAAACGTGTCGGTGCGCCGGCTGACCGCCACGACCGCACTCATTGGCTGGAGCACCGACACCGGGTCCGTGGCGCAGGTCGAGTATGGCGCAACGTCGAACTATGGCGCATTCACGCTACTCAAGCTGTTCGGGACGGCCCCGTTGCAGGAGATGCTGCTGACCAACCTGCGCCCAGCGACCGACTATCACTTCCGCATCAATGCGTGGGATGGCTTCGGCTATCTCGCCGCCTCGACTGACTTCGCGTTCAGAACGGCCGTCGCCGGTCCCGCGACATTGCTCGGCGATCAGACCATCCAGACCGAGCGCGTCACGCTGGCCGCTGGACAGGCGGCGAGCTATCAGTACGTCGCGGCGCAGAGCGGTCAGGTCAGCCTCGTGCGCCTGTACCTCGATGCCGGCTCCAGCGCCGCGGTTGTGCGCGTCGCGCTGTACTCGGATCAGGCCGGCACGCCCGGCACGATTCTGTCGCAGGGCAGCGCGCCGGGGCTCACCACCGGCTGGGTGACCGTCAATCTCCCGCCGATATCCCTGGTGCAAGGTACCCGCTACTGGATCGCCGTCATGGCGCCGATCGGCTCAGGCAGCCTGACAGTGCGCGACGCGGGCCACGGCGGCAGCAGTTTGCTGAGCCGCCAGGAGTCCATGGCGGCATTTCCACTGACGTGGACCAGCGGTGCGCCAACCGCCAGATCGCCAATGTCGGTGCAAGTGCAGCAGGTACCCCCAGCGGTGACCCTGACGGGACCTGTTGATAGTGCCATCGTTACAGGCAACGTTTTGCTATCAGCCGTGGTCGACGACGACACGCTCGTTGCGCGGGTGCAGTTCTACGTCGACGGCCTGCCGGTTGGGCCGTCATTAGTCGCCGGGCCGTTTTCGGTGATCTGGGACAGCAGTACGGCCAACGCGCGGCTCCCGCACACGATCGTGGCGCGCGCCACGGACATGCTCGGCAGATCGGGCACCTCAGGCATGCTCGGCGTCCAGGTAGACAACGGACCCACCATTTCGGGGGTCGGCGTAAGCCTCGGCCTGACAGCGAGCAGCGCCCGCATTAGCTGGACAACGGACGCGGTGTCGGATTCCCAGGTGGAGTTCGGACCAACGTTCGGCTACGGCTCTAGCACGCCCGTCGACCCGCGCGTCGGGTGGTCCCACGAAGCACAGCTGACTGGCCTCGTGCCTGGCACCACGTACCACTACCGCGTCCGCAGCCGCGACGCCAACGGAGCCCTGGCGGTCTCCCAGGACGCCACCTTCGCCACGCCTGAACCCTAGAGCACAACGATTGTTGCCCGAAGTGGCCCCCACTGGGATGTCGCCACCGCCGGTCGCGAAAGCACCCCTCCCAGAGAAATAGACGGCCTATCCTATTCGGCGCGTGACCTTTCCTGTTGTGCACGTCGATGGCGAGCCCTACGACCAGGGCCTGCAACACGGCGTCGCCCTGCGCGCGCAGATCACGCACAACCTGGACATTTACTACGACCGCTTCCTGCGCGAAGGCCAGCTTCAACCTGAAGAAGCACGCGCCCGCGCAGCCACGTACGAGCCAGTCCTCGAGGGTGGCACGTACTACCAGGCGCTTGCCGGCATGGCCAAGGGCTCCGGGCACAAGCTGATCGACCTGCTTGTGCTCAACCTGCGGTACGAGCTGCTGTACTACCAGTACGGCGTGTGCGGCGTAGGTGGCGCAGACGGCTGTACGTCATTCGGTGTCTTGCCGGTCGCCTCGGCGAACGGCCACCTCTTGCTTGGACAGAACTGGGATTGGATCCCGGGCGTACAGGGCGCTTTCCTGCACACGCGCGAATCTGATGGTCTGGAAACGTTGGGCTTCACCGAAGCAGGCATCGTCGGCGCCAAGATCGGCCTCAACTCGGCTGGCCTGGGCCTGGTCATCAACGGCCTGATGTCCACCTCTGACGATTGGTCGCGTGCGGTGTTGCCGTTCCACGTGCGCTGTTACGAAATTCTGCGCCGACGCCAGCTGAGCGAGGCCGCGGCGGTGGTCACCGATGGGCTCCGGTCGTGCTCAGCCAATTTCCTGATTGCCCAGACGCCGGATCGGGCTGTCGATATCGAGGCTGCCCCGGACACGGTGCGCGTGCTTGGCCCGCTGGGGGGCACGCTGGTGCACTCGAATCACTTTGTCGATCCCACAGCGCTCGGTATCGTCGAGCCAGAGGTCGAACGGCGACCGCATTCGTACACGCGTCACACACGCCTGGCGGCGCTGCTCGATGCCCGTGCCCCGGTCGCGATCGGCGACCTCGAGCTCACCCTGCGCGACCACGACAACTACCCCGACAGTATCTGCCGCCACGCGCACCCCGACGATCCGCCCGATGAGTGGTGCATCACGATCACATCGGCGATCATGGATCTCGAGGAGCTCAGCTTGCGCCTGACCGACGGTCCACCGTGCGAGCATCTGTACGAGGAGTGTTCGATCTCCAGTCTTGAGTTATGAGTCATGCGCGAGCTGCCTCCGATGACTGCGTCAACTGGCCGTAGACTCTAGACTCAAGACTCACGACTCAAGACTGGAGATAGATATGCAGCTTGGCTTCGTCGGGCTTGGCCGCATGGGCGGCAACATGGTTCACCGCCTGGCACTTGGCGGACACGAGGTAGTGGTCTTCAACCGCAGCCCGGGCCCGGTCCAGGAAGCGGTCAAACACGGGTGTATCGGCACCACGTCGCTTCAGGACCTGGTCCAGAAACTCGCGGCACCCCGCCATATCTGGCTCATGCTGCCCGCCGGCGGCGTCACCGATCAGTATCTGAATCAGCTCATGGACCTGTGCCAGCCGCGCGACCTGTTCGTCGACGGCGCGAACTCAAAGTGGAAAGACACCAAGGCGAGGGCTGAGCGAGCCAAAGCGCGCGGCTTCGAATTTGTCGACTGCGGCACCAGCGGCGGCATCTGGGGCCTGCAAGTGGGCTATTCGATCATGGCCGGCGGGTCGCCCGAAGCGTTCGCGCGCGTCGAGCCAGCCATCAAGACGCTTGCGCCCGAGGATGGTTACGGACTGCTCGGTCCCAACGGCGCCGGGCACTTCGTCAAGATGGTCCACAACGGCATCGAGTACGGGATGATGCAGGCGTACGCCGAGGGCTTTCAGATCCTCGAAAAGTCTGAGTACCCGCTCGACCTGGGCAAAGTCGGCAAGATCTGGCAGCACGGCAGCGTGGTTCGCTCCTGGCTACTCGACCTGGCCGTCAACGCGTTCGACAAAGATCTGAAGCTGGAGAACCTGGAAGGCTGGGTCGACGATTCGGGTGAGGGCCGCTGGACAATCGAAGCCGCCATCGACGAGGACGTCCCAGCGCCGGTGATCACGCTGTCGTTGTTCAGCCGCTTCTACTCGCGCGATCCAAATTCATTCTCCTGGCGCGTGCTCGCGGCGCTGCGCAACGAGTTTGGTGGCCACGCAGTGCGCGTGGACGGTCAGGAATCTGGGGTTCGTTCAGCGCCCGTGAGCGGTTAGCAACGGTCATGGCACTTGATATTTCGGTCAGCACACGCGACGGCGAGATCACTGTTCCGGTTCAGCAGCGCCCGGCGCCGCCGTGCGTCATCGTTATCTTTGGCGCGTCGGGCGACCTGACCCACCGCAAGCTCATTCCAGCGTTGTTCGACCTGTTCCGGGCTGGCCTGCTCTCGAAGCAGTTCGCTGTCCTGGGTTTTTCGCGATCCAAGCTCACCAACGAGGACTTCCGTCGCACCGCGCGCGAAGGGCTCGAGAGTTATTCGCCGGGTGCCGGTGTCTCAGACGACACCTGGCAGCAGTTCAGTGCCTGCCTGCACTACACGCCGGGCCAGTTCGACGATCCAGCCAGCTACCAGGTCCTGCGCGAGCGCCTGGAAAAGATCGACGCGGCGCATGGCACCAGCGGCAACCGCATCTTTTACCTGGCGACGCCGCCTGAGCTCTTCCAGGGGATCACCGCCCAGCTTGGCGACGCCCACCTCAATAAGCGCCGTGACGATCATTGCTTCGTGCGCATGGTCATCGAAAAACCATTCGGCGTCGACCTGGCCACGGCGCGTGAGCTGAACCACGGGGTCCAGTCCGTATTCGAGGAGTCGCAGGTCTATCGCATCGACCACTACCTCGGCAAAGAGACGGTCCAGAATATCCTGGCGTTCCGCCTCGCCAACGGCATCTTCGAGCCAATCTGGAACCGCAACTTCGTCGACCACGTGCAGCTGACCGTGGCCGAAACCGTCGGCGTCGAGCGCCGCGGCGGCTATTACGACGAAATCGGCGCGTTTCGCGACGTGGTCGAGAACCACATGCTGCAACTGCTGTCGATCGTGGCCATGGAGCCGCCGGTGGTGTTCGAGGCCGAGCCGGTACGCGATGAAAAGCTCAAGGTGCTCAAGGCCTTGCGGCGCATCCCGTCCGAGCAGACGGGCGAGTACACCCTGCGCGGACAATACACGGCAGGCAAAGTCGACGGTCGACCCGTTTCGAGCTATCGCGGCGAAGAGAAGGTCGCCCCGGACTCGTGGACCGAGACCTTTGTCGTCATGAAGCTGCAGATCGACAACTGGCGCTGGGCCGGCACACCTTTTTATTTGCGCCACGGCAAACGTCTGCCCAAGCGCGCCACCGAGATCAGCATCACGTTCAAGCGCGCGCCGCAGATGTTTTTCCCAGGCGAAGAACGCCTGGAGGCAAATGTGCTGGCCATGCGTATTCAGCCAGACGAAGGCATCAGCCTCCGGTTTGGCGCCAAACAGCCGGGCCCGACGATGCAGCTCCAGGAAGTAGACATGAACTTCCTGTATGGCTCGTCATTCGGACCGAACGCCGTCGATTCGTCCGACGCCTATGAACGACTGTTGCTCGACGCCATGCTGGGCGATCGCACCCTGTTCACCCGTGCTGACGAAGTCGAACAAGCCTGGAAGTGGGCCGAGGACATCCAGGAGGGCTGGGCCGAGCGGCCCAACAACGTCCACTTCTATCCCGCCGGTGCATGGGGCCCAGCCTGGGCTGACGCGTTCATCGAGCGCGACGGCCGGCAATGGCGGCGCCTGTGATGAGCCGTCAGCGGTCAGCTATCAGGAGACTGCTCTTAGCTAATACCTGACCGCCGAAGGCACGAAGCAGCGCGGATCGGCGACACAGCACGCGCCATCGTCGGCGTGATCGGCCGCCTCCACCTGCAGGGTCACGTGCTGGATCCCAAACCGGCCGCGCAACATGCTCACCAGCTCGTGCAGGACCTCTTCGGAAGATCGGCCGTTCGCCCGAACGTGGCCGCTCATGGCGTCAAAGCCACTGGTGATGCTCCACAGATGCACGTCGTGCACCGATTCCACGCCTGGGATCGCCCGCATCGCGGCTTCGATCTGGCGCATGTCGAGATGGCGCGGGGTTGACTCGAGCAGGACGTCGACGACGCTGCGCAACAAGCCCCAGGCGCGCGGGATGATCAACACGCCGATCAGGGCGGAGATCAGCGAGTCGACCGGGGTCCAGCCCGTCTTCAGAATGATCAGCGCGGCGACGATCGTACCCACCGACCCGAGCAGGTCGCCCAGCATCTCCAGAAACGCGCCACGCACGTTGAGGCTTTTCTCCGCGCCACGGTGGAGCAACGCAACGGCAACGAGGGTGACAATCAACCCACCGCTGGCGACCACCAGCATTGGGAGCGCTTCGACGCGGGGCAAGAGATCGCTCGGTTCGTTCAACCGCTGCCACGCGGCGTACAGGATCCATAAGGCGACCACGATCAGGGCGACGCTGTTGACCAGCGCGGCCAGGATCTCGGCGCGGTAGAAGCCGTAAGTTTTGCCCGCGGTCGCCGGTCGACGCGCGAAACGGATCGCCGCGACGGCCATGACCAGGCCGAGGACGTCGCCCAGCATGTGGCCACTGTCGGCCAGCAGCGCAAGTGAGCCAGTCAGGATGCCGCCGACGATCTCGGCCAGCATGTAGAGGACCGTCATCACGAGCACGATCAGCAGCCGCCGCTCGCTTTGCGCGGCGTGGCTGGCCGGTTTTGTTTCGACGTGCGCGTGCATTCTGTTTGGTTTCCCTTGAGATTATCGGCCAGTATGTTCGCCGGCGTTGGCGTTACGCACCACTGGTTTTGCCCAGACCCACAGAAAGTTGGTCAACAAGCTCCACGTAAAAGCAGCGCCCGTGCCCAGCACGAAGCCGACCACATACGGCAGTCCGGCCAGCGCGGCCAGCCCATTGATGACCAACCAGTACACGACCAGGGCGCCCGCCGACGCGCCGTGGTAGCGCAGCAGCCGATCCCAGGCTGGCCAGGGATGATTAAAGACCCACCGATCGGCGATCAGAAACTTGCTGAGAATGAGGACCTCGGCGGCGACAACCGTAGCCAGCGGCAACGCCCAGCCCAAGAACTCGTAGAGGAGGCGCAACACGCCCAATTCGACGAGCGCCGCCGCCACCCCAAGGACGAACCAGCTAACAACTCGCCGAGATTGCCACACGCCAAGTAAAGATAAGGGCACCGTGCGGCCCCGCCCCGTATCAGCCGACCACGTATGGAAATGACGATGTCTGCAGCCAAGCGGGGGGTCGCCGCGGGAAGGAG
>WNFC01003490.1_pt1 | contig 22501 bp, 23 predicted proteins | sample 5400541 | NCBI WGS metagenome assembly WNFC01 (sample SAMN13153342, study PRJNA577476) | soil metagenome | isolation source: 120 cm saprolite under Douglas fir tree site 2 hole 2 replicate 1 | place: USA:California | collected 2015-04-18
ACCGTCAGACGATTTAGTAAAGGTAGCACTCCCAACTACAGGCGAGTCAATTCCGAGAGTGGCTCGCTGTTTAGTCAAGGGCGTTTCAAAGATTGAATCACGCCCACTCGGGCTGGAGGATGTGACGGGAGCATTTATGGCTGAGCTTGAATTGTTAGCGGCTGCAGGTTTGGCGAGCCATCCGAGAAGACTTTTCTGCTTTTTTTGGTCCTTCTGCTCCTGGGGTTTCGATTTTGCAGAAGGCATATGAGGTGGAAGACGTGGCCAGTTGGGTTATAGATGGTCGCCGTCGGAACTTTAGCCGATGAGCGCGTCGCGCGCGTATGAATATATTGACGCGTTGTTGATATGTATTTGTGCTAGACGGAGGGCCAAAAAAGGCAATTCAGTAAACGCTGGACAACGTTCACCGCCAGGCTTTGTTCACTTTCAAATTTACAGTAATATCCCTCTTTTAACTCTATTATAAACCCTTCAATGGCCTACCTTCTATTGTTGATTGCGCCGCTTGTTCCCTTTATCGTCGTAGTCAGCGCTCAAAGTGGGATATGGTAAACGTCATCTAACTGCCAATTTCTAAGCGCTCGACGCCTCCTCCAGCAACATCACCAATCGTTGCCTGCCATCAGCTCCTTGCTGCAGTAAGCTATTTGACTCTAGATACTCTTTGTTGGTATTAACAATGGGGAGGCCCATTCGGCTTCTGTGGCGACGGTGCTGTATGACCTCATCCTGAATGTGTCTGTCCCAAGTGGCTTCGCCTCATGACACTTTCATGACTTATAGTTTTGCCTCGGGGGCTGTAATCCACTTACGTCCAACTCCTTGACCTCTTGTAGGCCCAACCCTGTCTGTCAGTCGGCCACAGTTAGTGTTCCAGAGACATGCTTATTTATTTTGTGGTGTCTGACAGTTTACCCAGTATACCTTTTCCGACAACTCCCGCATTCATCCCAACGCCAGCTTGTTTAATGGCAACGCCAGTGCCTATGGTTAGTCGGTATCTCACGTTTCTGTCCTCCCTATGTCGACCAGTCGTATAGACTGGGTTTTGCATCAAGGGACCATATTCAACACCAACTCAAGTGGCGGTGAACTCGCCCTTATCCTCACCCAGAACAATGGCGGAACGCGCATATCTTCCACGCGTTACGTCCATTACGGAAAAATTACTGCAACACGTACGAGAGTCTTTCTTTCACTCTTTCACACTTCATGTCATGGATTTTATTTCTTAGTGAAGACAGGTCGATGGAGTGGCGTTGTCACAGCTTTCATCACTATGAGTAACATCAAAGATGAGATTGATTGGGAATTTCCCGGCGCTAACACGACCAATGGTCAGACCAACTTTTTCTGGCAGGGAAACATCCGTGAGTTTTGCATTCATTGTTAGTAACCTGTGCTTATATCACACTCACGTACCACCAGCCAATAAGACCCAGGGTGAAGTTTCCGGAAATATTTCCGACACATATACCAATTACCATGCCTTCACCGTGCGCAGTTCAGGTTCTCGATATTCCATAAGCACTGATACTTTATTAGATCGATTGGCAACCCGATAACTTGACCTTTCTCGTTGATGATAGGGCTGTCCGTACCGTCAATAAAGCAGACACAATCGATGCTAATGGAGTCCCCCATTATCCGACAACCCCGTCATCCATCGAAATCAGGTGGACCCCTGCGCCCTATCATCCATAAATACCTTAACATTGCCTTTGTAGTCTCTGGCCAGCGGGCATCAATACGTCTTCCCCAGGCACGATCGAGTGGGCTGGTGGTATGATTAATTGGCAAGACCCCGACTATCTGGCTGCAGGTGAAACTTAAGGTGGTTATGTAACAATCCGGCTTCTCAGACTGCACCTAGGCCACTTTTACGCATTCGTCAAGTCAGTCGATGTACAATGCTCTGATCCTACACCGCCCGGCGCGAACATCACTTCTTATGTCTATGGAACCAACTCCTCTGTTCTGATACCCAGTGTTGCATTCTCCAACCAGTCAATCATCCTTCTCAACGGGACTCCCAGACTTGGCGTTTCTTTTAACTTGCCTTGGTTGCTCGTGGGTTCTATGTCTCTGGCCCTCGTCGGGATTTTCTAGGCAAAAGAGTCAGGTTTCTTGAACTTCCACCACTTCTTTATCAATTCCGAGATTGTATCCAGTCATCGTGTCGCTTATGACCCATTTTTATCTCCGTAGAACTGTCTTCACTGTAGTACCAGGATGTAGCATGAACAAATGAACAAAGTCAGTTATATTGTGCGTGAAAGAGAATAAGACTGGTTGTCTAACCGTGCTCGGTGGACCAAGATGGCATCACTCGTCCTGTAGCCAGAACTCCTCCATTAAATCTGCAGCTTCACCCTCGATCTCGCTCAACGCTGTTCCCCTCGACCAAACCCTCACATCGTCTATGTTCTCTTCAGCACCACTAGGTGCAGGGAGCAGTTCGGTGTATCCCATAATACGCTGCACGGCACGGACCCGTCGATATGTGGCAAGGACGAGCTTTGCCGATCGTATCGTCGTTGAATTGGCCATCAGCCACCTGCGCGACTTTGCCCCACCCTCTCCGAGCCCAGGCGAAGGTGATCGGGGGAACAAATCGAAATTCTGTACGGGCCCTAGGTGCACAATCCTAGGTCCCAACGCCTCTGAGTCTCCAGGGGTGGTCGGGCTTCTCGCATAGCCGGGCTTGCGTTCCGGCTTTGCCGGGGTCAAAAGGACGTCATTGTGGTATTGTCCAGGCCGAAGCGGAGAGAGGAAGGGCGAGGCTTCAGGAGATGGAGACTTCGACCAGTGACCCGTTCTTTGGGGCGTTTTAGCGAACACGGACGTGTAAGAAAAACGTTTCCTTCGAACTGCTGGAGCTTGTTGGATGCGGAGCTCTTCGTCGAGGGTAGCCGTCGCCTCTTGTAAAAACAATCGCATTTGTAGCATGAGGGGCGATCTACGACGGCAAATAAATTCCAGAATTGACCAGAGTAGATAGTCAATAAGGGATGGCTGAGGATGCGATTGAGGTAGAGGAGTGTGAAAACGGGATGTAGGGGCGCGGGGTGATGACGGGCTTAACATGTCGGAATCTTCAGATGTCCGTGGTTTCAGGCCCATGGAAGGTTGCACGGGAGAGGATGGCGCGAGTAGACCCATCTGTACCCAAATGGTCGGAAGAGAGGCAGATAGTTCATCTTCCGCTTTCACCACGATTACTTTGAGGGTCTGAAGTGCCATTGACAGGCTTGCGGCAAAGTAATTTTTCACAAAATCCCTCTTCGTTTCCTGTGATCGCCTACGCTCGGGATGAGAAGACTTTTCGGTCCCGCCGCTCGTGAGCCCTTGTCTCCGGCAGGCTTGCATGGCCAGCTGAACAAGGCAAATCCACGTGCGTCTGATCGCTAATCGTCTCCAGGCCTCCATCCAACGAGTGTCGCTTGCAATTTCTGCAGCCGATGGAAGATTCAATGCCATTGGGTACAAAATGCCAGCAACGAACTCGAATGTAAGGGGTCGCCGCTCGATCATACTCACGACGTCGGTCCCTTTCAAGAGCGTCGCACGACACAACAGCTTGACCAGTACAGGGCGAAGGGGAGAGGCAAATGCAAATCCATCGGATGCTAGCCGTTCGAAAATATCCAATCCAGTCGTGCAGTAGTGAGTGACCACTACAAGCGAGAACGCAGGCTGGTTGGCATAGACCGGGTTCTCCACCAGGTGAAGAACGACTTCCAGCAACTTGGAGAAATCCGCAGCCCCGCCGTGTGCTCTGAAAATAAAGCCCACTTCACTTAGGAAGCTAAGAATCTGCTTCGGTTGCAGGTCGGATGTGTTCTGTACAAGAACAGTATGAGCGAACAAGCCGAGGAAAGAAGCCACTCGTGCGCTGCCGACAGGGTCAGAGTCCCTCAACATCATCTTAACAAGTTCGAGAATACGTCCCGTTGCCCCCGGCCCGAAGGTCCCGCCACATTTTGAAAACTCTGCGACTAAGGAAAGGTAGTCCTGCTTCATCTCCACGAAGTTACTAGGACCTTTCGCTGACTCTAAAGCATCGATGCTTGCGTCAGCGGCTTGCGAGAATGACTGACTCGACTCCTCGACGCGAGTCTGTGAGTTTTCAGTGGCCTTGGTCTTTCCGGTGCCACGTGAGATAAACATGATGCTCAGCGCGTTGACGCTTTCCTGAAGTACGCCCCGAGCAATAGACGATGCATCATAGAAGTGTGGCGCCATAAGTCGCAACAACCGGAGGAACTGCTCCGCTCGCCGGATGGTGGGGTCATGACCGATGACAGTCAGGAGAAGCCGGATAAAATTATCCAATGAAAGATGGCCGCCGTCATATTGATCAAGAACAGCAAAGCCAACGTCCTCGCCTTGAGTCCCACTGTTTCTTCGCAATAGAGTAAGGATTGCCTGTGGTTTTTCCTCTGCTGTGCGAATCATTAGTGCCTCCCGTTCCTGTATCTTATTAGAACCATGAATCCCAGCAGTGTCGGCAGTGTATACGGGGGTGTCGTCCTTAAGTGTGGAGATGAGTAAAAAGATTTCCTTGGCTATCCAAGGCCCATCCACTTCAGGGAGCATGACAACATGCGAAAGCATGTTGAGCACTTGGAAGACAAATGCCTCTTGATGGACCGCGTAGAACCGATTTATGCTGTACTCTATAGCGCGTCTCACACCCTCGTTGGACTCGGCCTCGGCGTAGACCTTGAAAAGGGCAGGCATGAAGAGGGTGTAGCCACCACCAGAGGTGAATAACCGGTGGAAGCGTGCGCTGGCCGTCATTAACGCTAACACGGCGTGAGTATACAAGCGCTTAAATATATGCATTAACTCACCGATGAGGACGTGTGCGACAATTCCGATGTCCTTCCCATGGAAAAATAATATCTGGTTCAGGCCGTCAATGAGAACGGCGAGTTCGCTCCTATCGTTGAGGTGCCTGGGGAGGGAACGAAAGATTTCCGTTACCAAGAGGACGTGACTCCTGGAGAGTAAGAGGGAAAGGCCAGTGATATCGGCGTTCAAACCAGTTGTGAATGAGGGAGTACTTTCTTTATTTGGCAGGAAAGAATGAGGCTCAGTAGATGAAGCGACGGTAGTGGCTGAAGTAGGTAGGACTAGACAAGGCATGTTCTTCCGAAATGCTTGAATTTCCTGACGATCGCGTTTCAACATGTTCGCAAATAGCAAGTTCTGGGCAACCCGGACAACAACCACTTTGCCTAATTGGTGCACAGCGTCCATGTCGGGACCATTTGCGATATCGCTTAAGGAACGAGGGAACATGGACCCGGTGAAAGTAGACGAGGAGAACCACAGAGAACCAGATGGAAGTAAGAAGGTATCTATCTTGGCACGCCGAAGTTCTCGTAGGGATATATCACCGACTTGGGAAACGAGTTTGGAAAGCAGCGGGACGATGTAGGCAAATCCTGTGAATGTATCTTCACCTTCACACTGCCTGGCAGAGAACCTGAGGAAACCGGTCAAGTGATTGAACGTATGATGTGCCATTGGAGGGGGAAGTGTGGTCTGTGTGTAAAGGTAGCTTCTGAGAACAGAAAAGGCGAACTGGAGGGAATTCTCTCCTGCGGATAAGGCCTCAAAAGTGGGTCTGGTGATCACAGCTGGATCGTGTCTCATCCAGTCCATGACCGCAACGCGAGCGGCATTGGCAACACCGCAATCATCATCGTACACGAGAGAGGCGAGGTCAGGAAGTATTGATACTAGAGGAGGCACGAAAATGGGTCGACGTTTGACTCCGGAAGTTGATGACATAGTTTCTGACGTAGGCGACGGAGGACTTTCAAGCGTACCGAGTTGAGGAGATGAAGGTCGGGTTCCTATCTTCGAAGGTAGGCCGGCTTCCACTTTTTCCAGCTGCTGCCCAGAAATTAGTGAGAAAGGTGTCATGACCCATTCGTGTTTCTGGTCCATTGCGCTTTCATCTTGGCTCCAGCCTATGTCGGCGAGGCGTTTTCGAAGTTCCAGTGGAAGAACCTGTCCGCTGGCGGTGTTCCCTCTTTCGAGATCTTCCCTGAAGACAAAAGAACTAGAACCAACGTCTGTTGGCAGGAATGACATAAGGGCACGGGCAAGCTTGAACGGTCTTCGATGGCCCTTGTCAACAATGAAATCTTGTGACAACATTTGAAAACGCCATCCGGACATTAGGCTCAGGCGACGCGCTGCAAGGAGACGACGGGAAGCCTGCGGACTATATACAATAGCTGAATCAACTATTGGCATAAGAGCAACGTCCCAAAGGCAGACCTTCTGATATCTGTCCTCATTAGATCTTGGATGGCCGTTGGAGCATTCTCTGCGCACTGCATAATCAAGAAGGTAGCCTGTGTAGCGAGGACGAATTGAAGATCGATACGACAGATACCAATACAGTATGAACCTACCAGAGTTTGAATCTCGCATGGCGCTTGGATTAGGCAACTCTGCCAAAGAAATGCACAAAGGCTCTCGTGATCCTCTCTCGATAAAAGGCCAGAGACAGCCACTAGGAGGCGGAGTGAATTGGCTTTCAGACCTTTGGAGACCTCTTTCAATTGTCGCTCTTGAGTAGAGTAACTCAGGATGGGAGAGGAGGTCGTTGTAGGGGTGCCAGCCGCCAATGATGTACCATCCACCGACGCCGAGGGCGACAATAGACTAGCACTTTTGCGCTGTGCGAAGTCGGTATGCAAAGTGACTAAAAGAGGGGGGGCTTCACCTTCTGGGAAACAAGTGACCATCTTTTAAGAGCATTATAAATCTCATTAAGCGTTTCGAGAATTAAACTTGTGTTATTCTGCGCTGCTTCGAGGTCTTCTTCGGAGCTGAGGGTCCAGGAAATGACACGAGACAGCCATTGAGTCCTATCGCGAGCATCAGCAATCAGGGACTGGGTGGGATACCGCGGAAAGTGATCATACGGCTTCAAGGAGCGTAAAAAGAGCCGAATTTCGAGGAATAGGATAACCAGCAAAATCCTCTGAGGCACCGGTATAAGGAGCATGCGTTCCTTGGAGAAACATTAGTCAAGGAACCCGCCAAAGATGAGAGATACACGACACCTTCCTATCAATGAACGCACCAAGGCGATGCTCCAGTTCAAAGAAGAACCGTGCCTGAGCAACAAACATAGGGCTAGAGGGCTGATCATACTACTTAGCCTTAGTAATTCCAGATCACCCGATGCTCACCCCTCGGCCATCCTGATCTTGCCTTGTGGCTCGGACGTGAGCGATAAGTTCTACCAAAATCACGAGTTGACCTGGGCGGACCTGACCCCATAAGGGTCTGGTACGCTCTTGTGGATCCTTTTCTGTGCCACTAGAATCGCTCATAATCGCTACCAGCAACATTTCGGCGTCTCGTATCCAGAACGATGGAAGGTGCCGTGCCATCATTGCTACTGTCTGTAAATGGCTCAGGGTTGAAGAGGTCTTGGTTCCTGCAGCGCAGGCAAATAATGGCTTGTAGAAGAGCTTTGGGAATTTTTGGGAGACGATCCCGAGAAGCTCCGTGAGCGCCAAAAAGGGAAGCGGGGGTGGGTCAAGGACAAGTTTCTAGGAACACATATTTCAAAAATCAGTAATGTGGATATTGAAACAACACACCTCATTCAACGCCGGAAGGAACCTCACTGCGGCTGGTGAGCAAAGGTCCTGGGGTAGATGATCCATTAAAGCCAATAGAACGGCAACTACCATCTCCCAGCTGTTTTCTTTAACCTGTAGAGACGTAATGAAGCTTCAAGAGCGTGAAAATGACGATACCCACTACAATCTGGATGGCAGCATTAAAAGCCGCTTTCCACTGACCGTCATCGCCATGCCAGTTCTCGAAAAGAGAACAAATAGCTTCTCCGAACTCTTTTCTGGAGATGGACAAGATGCTGAGAGCAAGCTTGGAAGACATGACCTTGCAGTCGAACGAGCCCTCGAGGGCCAGAGAGTCCGCAGCCGGGATGGACCATTCCGTAAGAATCGTAAAGGCTAAGTGACAATCCTCGGCCGACGGGCGCGCACCGTCAGTTGAAAGCAGAAAAGTTGAAAGAGCATGTGAACACTGGGAGATACTGAGCGTTTCAATGCGGATCAAGTTCGGTGAGTAATGCGAGGATCCAGAGGCATCGAACCAGCTTTCCTGCGAAGAGGTCATTTCATGGGTCACCAGATACAACGTATGCTCACCTTTGCTACCATTACACTGTTTAACATATGCCGATGCTCGCCATAGGTCGTATTTTCTATACAGGCGGCCAAGGCCATCATGATCACGCAATCAAGGACGGCTTGAACATCAGCTTCAGAACGAAGCTGAACCCCATACTGCTGCATCAATAGGGAAGCGTCAATCCCTTCACATCCCACCCTCGTTACGCCATTAATGAGATTCTGAACGTATGATGCCCCCTCCGAATCACCTTCGGCGAGTAGTGACCCTTGTAGAGAAAACAAGGCCTGAAAAAGGGTCGGAAGAATGACGAACGACCCAATTTCGGAGGGGTCGCCGGAGTAAGATAGGCAGATGGCCAAAGCGCTGAGCACCCTCATTCGGATATTCGTCTGATCCTGAGTCACCCGCGCAACTTTGCAGCACCAAAGACATCGCCCGAGGAAGGCCTATGATACATTTACACATTCAGAGGTGACACCAGCGAACAGATATAAACGGGCTCACCTCCTTCGAAGTTGCGCCCCAGGTCCTCACTGTGACCTCGAAGGCATCCATTGCTCGTAATCGCTCATAGTCAGCGGCTTCGCTTCGAGGACCCGTAAAAGGTGCCAATAAGGCGGAAAGAACTTCGCTCTCGTGTGGCATAAATTTCGCAAAGTGTAGTCCGTTAGAAGAGTTTGAAGCATGGTAAGAGATGACGGAGTAGAGAGAAGTAGCTGCAGCCAGTGGCGATTGGGAAGGCTCGGACAACAGGGATGGTGGTCTCCGCGCTGCCTTGCCGCGGCTCTGCGTCGCGTAATTCGAGCTCGAGATGCTTGCCATTCCGAGGCCTGCACTCGAGCCCATGAGGCCCATGTTCATGTTGAACGACGTCGCCACGGTTGCTAGCGTCCCCTCCCGTTCCCTTCTTGACGCCTTGGGGTCGATAGGGCGGAGTGCTCTTAATACCGCGTGAATATCATCCGCGAACCTCTTGTTTTGGTCCACAACCGATTCCTGCGCTTGTTCGACGACCTGTCTGAATCCGAGCTTAGGCATTCGAAACTGTTTGGGCGTGGACGGGTGTTGGGGGACGTCAGAAGCGGAAGAGGTGGGCGGGGTAGTGGAGGGTTGAACTTGCGCAGCCTGAGCAGGTGACTGTGTGGGCAGGAAATGACGACGGAGCTCATCCCAGCGTCGCCTAGATTGTGAGGGTTCATCGGCGGCTACTGAGTCAGGAGAGGATACATTCGACAGCAACGATGATTTCTTCACAGCACGTGATCGAGTTAAAGCACCCCTGGAGGTTGAGGGCGATGGGGTTGAGGACGATGACCTTTGTCCGTCCGACAGAGTGGGACTAGATATCGGAGATTCTGTTATGACTGCTCCTGTCAGAGACACGCCTCTTGAAGCACTTGGGGGAGGGCTATCCCCGGTGAGCTGCGTTGAAGTCGACGGCGTGCGAGAGCGAGGGTGAGGAGAGGCGGATTCATTGGTTGATACAGATGCTCCTGATGCTCCTCGAATGTTATTCTTATTGAGCGAGAACAGGGGTCGAGGGAGAGGCCGCACAACCTGGGGCCACTTTCGGCTGTCGCGGTTGTCAGAGTCAGAGTCCATCACTTCCGGTTCCGGGCCGCGCTTTCCAATCTTAGTCAACGACGATATAATGCGCCGTGGCAACTGCATATCTCGATCATCATGCTTCAGCTTCAGCGACATTTCATTGTGTAGAGCGAACAAACAGTAACTAATTCACCAACATAGACCAGGGGAAGAGAAAGGCATAATGGCGTAAAAGGCGTCCGAGTCATAATGAACAAGTGGTACACAGCACGTGACGGTGGTGACGGTGTTTGAGCGCCTGCTCCCCATCATTCCCGAATTAACATGAATCCGACTATTGCAAACCCACATACCAGTTATGTATAGAATTGAGCAACCGAACATAGGCATGAATGTAAAGATAAAAAAAAGAGGAACGGCATTTTTGATTCGAGAAGCGAAATCTAGAAAGTGAGAATTTATGGGTGGTGGTATCGCCGGTGTGTCATAACGTAATGAGAAGAGGTCACAAGACCACTGAGGATTTGCTACAGCAGCGTTTTATATCCAGTGGTATCGCAAATTTTCTATGCATAGAAGCTCGAACGTTCAAACGGGACAGACCATGACGCAGCAGAGCTGGACCTCGACGAAAGGCTAGAAGTAGGAAGCGATCTGTATCCCTGTGGAACCCGATTTGGAAACGAGTTATAGTTAAATGGCGTCGCCAAGCCGCTCAGGATGGGCTTGGAAAAGTAGTCAGGGAAGTCTCCAGAGACGCGACGAGCAGGCGGGGCAGAGAATGTCAGAGCATTGTCAAGGACGAACGGAGATGCGCGAGGATTCAAGGATGATCTGGAGAGGTGGCTTCGGCCTAGTTTCCGGTTGGTCTCGTGATTGTGGAAGGACGGAAAGGGTTCCACTGTTAAAGGGGTATCTCCATAAGTCTGGCCGTGTAAAGCCACCTTGGCATCTCTAGCACCAGTGAAAGACGAGTAAGTGACCAGGACAGAGATCGTGTCGGCGCAAGATTGGATGGCCTGGGTAAGGCCCTGTTTTCGGATCTCTTTGACCTCGCCAAATGGGAAAAACAAAGGTTCCAAGTCAGAGTCTTGAGTGAACAAAACAGCAGGAAGATTGTGAACGATTATGCTGGTAGGACCTGACTGAGCGCCAGACAATGAAATGACTGTCTTCGGGTGGTCACCTAAAGCACCGGAGGTCTGAAATGAGGTAGCACCACAATCTGAGCTAGGAGAAGAGTCGACTTGGCCTTCTAGAGGAACGGCCCTATCCCCTCCATCAAGAAAGCCTAGATGTTGGTACATTAAGTAAGCGGACGGGGGCCTGGCTGATGGGGCCCACCAAGAGAACGTTGTACTACGGCCCAGGATACATCAACAATGGACGCTCTGCAGAGAACATGATAAAGTAATGTGAGTGAGCCATTGCGCCACCACGATAACATACCTAATGTTGCTTTGGGAAATATTATCCATCGCAGCTTTCGCCTCGGCGTGCGTTGACATCACAACAAAGCCCCGACGCCGAGAGGCATTGTCAACGGTTGCAAGGATGACAGAATGAGTCACGGTGCCGTAACGAGAAAAAATGGACAATAGCTCGGTCCTGTTCTATCGTTGAAGAGTGGCCCTGATCATAAAGTATGCCACGCACTCGAATAGATCAAACGGCAGACCTAGCACATAGAGGTTACGACGAGTGTCCGGAGTTCTGGCTTGAATGAAAGCTCGATTCTTGGGAAGTGATCTAGCAGTAACAATTCTGGGACCATCGTCAGATAATCCCGTCGTAGAGGAACACATGCAATGCGGCACAAGGTATCAGAGAGAGGTGTCGCACTCCCCTAGGAGTTGAAGACTGAAGTGTCAGGATGCATAGAGCTTACACAGGATGGCCTAAAACAGTGTATCCTGACAAGGAGAGAGCTTTTCTGGTGATGAACGTTAGCAATGAATGTGTAGACAAAAGACAACGGACGTACGTAGCATCATCTGGATTAGAGAATGTGATTTCCACGGAAGAACTGTTTTCGCTAAATTCTACGTTCCTCATTGGGCCTATTGTCGCGGTGTGAGAGGTCTGAGCACAGATAATAGAGACCATCAGGGGTACCAATGAGGTTTCTGAAAAACTCCACTATATCCCGACCGCCTATCTCGTGAGCAAGCATAAACATCACAGCATTCCAATCACTAAGAAGGCAAAGACAAACCGCCTCTGGGTACTTGTTCCACCCTCACAGTCGATGCTGCCCGGGCGTGTCTGAAGAAGGACGTATCGGTGCCAGGCATCTTTTAGAGTGAAAGAACGATGGAGGTCAAGGACAAAACAACAATTAAAAAGAGCAGCGGGATGCAGAGGAGTCGGGTAGGGGGAGATGTGGGGGATGATAACCTAGTAGGTATGGGTTCAAGCCCAAGTTCAACCCTGCTGGCGCGACCCGCTTAAAAGTGCCGCGTCCGAAACCCGTGACTAGGGTTTGGAGATCACGCGATCGCGATCACGAGCGCCATATCCATGACCGCCTCCTTCACACCACTCGGGCGGTCTGCGGCCGAATTAATCTCAATCAACAAAAGATTTCTCTCATCATGCACACCGCTGGACAAGCTATTGGGTGACGGCTTACCAGCTGGCCATGTCCTGGAACTTTCCGGTCCGCCAGGCACCGCAAAAGAGACTTTGGCGATCAAGTTTGCGTCAGGTGCAGTGTCATCGAACGATCAGATACTTTTCGTTGGTGAGACACCAACTCAATGACCAATTCTGCCCTCTTACTGTCTGCTAGACATGCAAAATACGGCCAGCCCCGCCTCGCTACATTCAGAGCTTTGTATGCCTAAGCACTATTCAACCCCGCCCTCATTTCACACTGGCGTCTACCAGGCTCTAAGAATCTCGCCGACGATAGGTTGGACTCTGTACATTATTTGAACGTCTTTACGCTGCCAGATCTCCTAATATTTCTCCACAACCTTCCCATATTTTTGGAAACGCACGCATCAGTAAGCGGATTTACGATCATCTACGGATTCCCATTGATGGAAGATTTCTCATTTCTCAGATTCGCCTCATTATACTCAATTCGATCTGGTTCCCTTTCCAAACCTCCCCTGGCTTGACGCTGTCTAGGCGTGCAACATTACTTGCGCATGTGAAGCAAGTTTTGGCTAGGACATGCTCATCGCGTGATATGGCGGTAATGCCCCACACCACATCGCATCATCTCTGTCGCCTGCTTACACAAATTGAGGATCAGGTCGTGGTTACCACCCAACTAGCCACCAAGTTCCTCAATCCGGACGGCACGCCAGCAAACTATGATTCTGGCTCGAGAGCAATTCTTGTCCCTCAACTTGGCAAGCCCGTCCAGCCTTTTGTCACCTACACGGACGAGAGAATCAACTAACGGTCGCCCTAGGCAACGACTATCTCCCACCACACCGAACATATCGCGTACTAATTGTTCCTGAGACAAGAACATCGGGGTTTGAATTTCTCTTTTTCTTCATGGCAAATCTAAAGAAGAGTATATTTCCTTAGGGTTCTGCGCCTGCTTTCATCCCCCAGTTATGATAGCGAGAACGTCACCCTAGAAGAGCCTTATGAAATGGCAAGTCCGTACGTACATCGCCCGAGACTCGCTGTCTGACGTTCCTCGCAGGACGGCAATACGATGGGTCCTCGCAGCACTTAATGTAATACACATAGACTTCCCGTCAACGGGCATCCTAGACGCTCCGAATGTCACCACACCTGCTCGTGTTCTGGAGATCGGCTTCGAGCGGACATCATGATAGCTCCCGGGCGTAAAGCAAGCCGTCCCCGTTGACAGCAAATCCGGACTTGCCGTGGAGTATCGGCGAACAGAAGAAACGCACCTCGCCCTCTTGATGTATGTCCGTGTTTTAATATAAATGGAACGGATTACAGTAGAGTACGATCCCAGGACCCAGGGGGGCGGGGCCCGGGGCAGTGACCGTTTTATACATTTATATCGAGAATGATGGGGGTTTATTCATCCACGCCATAAGAGGAGTCTTAAGAAATCGATGTGAATCGCTCCGACCGGTACGGTAGCAGAGTCCACTGGCATGCGGGCTCTAGTGTGCAACGTGTGCTAGCCTTGCAGAGTACGATAGACTATTGTAGAAACTAGACCGGGAAGCAACGGCAGGCCGCGGCCGCAACTTGCCGTGACGATGACGTGCCGCGCGGTTTCTAGCTGCGACCCGCAGTTCTGGGTCCGTGAGCTTTGCGCGGAAACGGAAACGGAAGTGTGCCTCTGCCAGAGCCAGAGCCAGAGCCAGAGGGGGCCTCTTACCTCTAGCTCTAGAGCCTGCTGCCTAGCGTTCATACGTATCATGGTCATTGGCGATGGCAAGTCTCGTCCGAGTCGTCGGGGGAACCGTGACAGCAAAGACGAGCCCACATCTCCCGCATCTCCCCTGGCCCGGTTCCCGCCGCTGCCCCCAGCCGAGTCGCGCAGTCGCGCGCCGGAATTCTACGGCTTCGTCGCGTGGGCGGTGACCTATCTCCTTTTCGTCCTGTACTTCCTTTGGGCGATCCTTCCCGACGAGTGGATCATATGGCTCGGGGTCAGCTGGTATCCCAATCGGTGCGTCTCCCCCCCACAATGGCGAGGTCTCGTCCATCCTTTGCAAGACGGCCGTGTACATGTTACATGCTGCCGTCGCGGGGGACCCTTCCGTCCTGATGATTCTGATTCTGATTCTGATTCTAATTCTCCGACGTTGGTAGAGAATGGGCACTTCTTGTCCCGGCATGGACGATCGTGACCGTCCTGCTCACATATGTAACATATTTCTCCATGGCTATCAGAGGAACGCCGGCTTTTTATGATACCAGTACGTACACAGGTTGGTTGGAGTCTTGTCCCATGTCTGCGAATGCTTATCCTTTTTTTACTGAGGCCTCCACGTTACAGATTCAAGAGGGCAATACCCAGAAGTCACTGGGCAGAACCCCTATCTCGCGTATGCGACACCTGATGCTATCCCAGAGGCGTATGATATACCAATCGGTCTGGTCAACCGTGTCCTTTACGACCTGAGTAGCCCCACAGGAGAATAGGGTTGCTGGTATTGACAATTCCGTAGTTGCATGGGACGCGTCACGTTCTCGAAGCCTGACCAGCCACAACGTGGACGGCACGCATTAACATCGGTCTTATGTTTGCACACCCGTAGATTGTCGCTGTATAATTACGCATAGTTTACGTGCAAAAGAGACGCCACGGCGTCCTGTACCACCTATATACGATGCGCCGTTGGCCCAAGGACGAGCGATTAAGAACCGGATGAAGGGCCTGAGCAGAGGAATCAAGAAAAATGATACGATAGACATTTCGCGGTAAAACCGATAGCTGTATGGGTAACTTAAGAAGTTGGGCTGACGCACGCGGTGGCAGTCATTGGGGCCGGCCCAGGTAGGCATCTCCACTACGAAAGCGGTGCGGTAGGTCAGTCACAAGCCCAAGACTCGAGGGGAGAGGAACACAACGTACATAGGCAGGATGGTATGGTGCAATTGGCGCTTCGGAAAACGAGTCCCTTTCCTCGTACACCATTTCGCCACTCCACATATACGTAGATGGACGTACAAGTGGCAGTTCAGAAATTAATAATGGACAAGTATCAAGATCGTCGAGTTTCAGATTCCTCTCCTTGAGTGTCTGAGGTATCCAGCAGGTGTCAGATACTGCCGCAACATCATTGTCCTCTGCCGGGGTAGATATAAAGCTCATGTCAGGCGTAGGCATGATGCCGTGTGTGCGTAGGTGACGTTTAGCATTCGACCGAACGGCAAATTTCTTGTTGCAACTTTGCACGGGACACGTGAACGCTGTTGCGGATAAAGACATCGGCGTATCCCTCAGCAAGATGATGTGCGACCAAGACCCAATGTCGTCTACTCACGTTTCGCACCCGAATGGACATTCATGTGAGTGGCAAGACCGCTCGGCCGCGGGAACCATTTTTTACAAGTCAGGCATTGATGCATTTTGGGTTTTCTGGACGACGATCGGGCGCGACGTGTCGTTCGGGCACTCACAGGGCACTCCATATCTTTCGGGGGAAGATTTGAGCGCAGCTTTGTCTCCTAAGGGGGGGACAGTAAGATAAAGCGGTGGATAAACAGAGGGTGGGCAGAGGGCACCTCTGTAGCTAGCAAGGAAGCGGGTCGACAAGACGAGGTCATAGCTGGCGACCTGGCCCGGGGGGAAGCCGTAGAAATGGAGGTCCACTGATCTTGGCGGGCGTCACGGAATGTGCTGCGCTCATCGTCTGGCTCCTGTCCCGAGTCCGACTCTGAGCCAGAGAAGTACACAACTAGGTCTTGAGGTTGTTCGCGAAGGCGTGGGGCATCAGTCGTCAATATAGGAGTAGCCACAGTGGGTAATGTGGCCTGGTTGAACGTCACGCCGCCCGGAGAGAAGTTTGGACTCCCATCTCTGGGTTCCAATAAATAGCTACTGTAGGGCTGAGTGTCACCGCCCGGGAGAAACATTTGGGGAGTAAGCCCTGGGTCCTTGGGCCACGGGCGGCCGGTAATCATAGCAGGCAGCCGCCCAGCCCCTGGCGGGAGCGGCCAAGTGTTTATCGGATTTTGATCAGGCGTTCTAGTACAACGCTCGCCTTTCTCTGCAATAGGGAGATAGTGCTGTAAACCAAAATCGTTATGTGATGGCTGACAGGAAGAGGCGACGCGGGGGTGGGTGGTGCTCAAGAGGTTATCGTTGAAAGCAAGGTGGAATGGATGCGATGACGCGATGATCTGTCCTGTAAGGTCTAGGGAAGGCGAGTCGAAGGCAAAGTGGGGCTTGGGAGCGACTTGAACGAAAGGGTGGGTCGGATGGCAGCGACTGTCCTGGAGTTGGAGGTGAGGGTGTGCTGTGGGGAGGACATACGGAGGGGCCGAGTCTAAGCTATCCATGGAGGAGAAGATGGGTGAGGAGAGGAAAAGGAGAATACGGAGAGATTGGGGAGGACATGTGGGGTTGAAGTAAGTACGAGGAAGAGTGGTCAGGTGGGACAAGAATATCCAGAAACGCACCGAGAAGAGGAAGCGGAAGCTCGTTGAGCACGCGACGGGTGGCCAAACTACCGTCGAGAAATGGCCTCCCTGACCGAGAACGGTAAGCGGGTTGCCATATCGGACGAGTCCAAGCTAGATCAGGTTAAAGTCACGCACGCCATATGATACTCCATCCGATGCGAATCGCTGTCAGAACCGGAAATCTCCACTCGTCTCTATATTCTTGCCTTTTCTTTCCTTCCTCACCTCCCGCCATTCACTCGGCTCACCTTCGAACGGGTATAGAACACTTATCTTACAACTCCAGTTGGTCCTCGAGAGGGCTTCGTCATCTAACTAAAATTATGAATAAACTATGATACACCACTACCTGTCGATCCATCAGCCTTTCATCCGTAGAACCAACGACTGCCATGCGTACTACTTGAATCTGGGGCAGTCAACCCCACCTCCAACCAAGCATCGCTCCACTACCTGACCACACCCATCCCTGACTCGGTCATACCGGTGCTTCTACGGCGTCGTATGATCTCGACGTTGTGCGCCGATTCGGAATGGATGAGACTTCTCCTCGCCGAGCCACGCTGACGGGCAGCCATCCGATTTGTTGTTGCCTTCTTGTCACCGTCAGCCTTCGCTTTCGGCGAGAACTTTAACGCCTCATGAAGGCCGTCGGAGGTAACCGTCGTTTCTCGGCGTCGTAAAGGCGTGTATTTCTGCAAATAGATAAAGTGAGTCTCATCCGCCAAAAAAAGGTCGTTGACAGGAGCGCGCGTGGCAATGAGACATACTCGATGACGACTGCGATCCTTTGTGGCGCTAGAACTCTCACGGGCCCATTTTGACCACCACCCTTGCGCAACAGCGTCTTGTTTCGCCTGCCGTATTCCGATAAATTCAATGTCATCCTCGAAATCGAGGTCCTCGTCGCACGTCGCCACATCAACACCCGTCGCTTCCTGGCTTACAGGCGTATCGAGGCCTGAGGAAGACTGTGTAGAGCCTCCGAAGGAGCACGGTGGCATCGTCAAGTCGGTGATCTCCATTGTATCCACGTCATCAAACAGATCAGGCCCGCAGAGTACCTCCGCGTCAGTACCACCCGCTGAGTTTACCGGTCCAGATTTTCGGGGTGCGTTGGGAACAAGGGTGCACCCAAAGGTTTTACCCTGTCTGCTTGAAAGCGATTTGCTTCTTAGGGGTGGCACTGGCTTCCGAGTCTCCGGACTCGAAAGGATGTCGACGGCGAAATCTCGTGTGGAGCTGTCACGGCAGAAAACCCGAGGTGCTTCTGAGGGTTGCGGCGGAGAAGATACGTCAGGCGTGTTAAGCCGTTTAAGTGATGGGGTTGGTGACAAATATCCGTCCTCCTGAGCGACTAGGTCAGGTTCTTCATCAGTTGCGTCAGCATCTTCCACTTCCTCGGCGTCGCCGGAATCCGCAACCAAGACGACCTCTTGAGTATCCAGTACTCCATCCTCTTTAGGTATGGGTCCAAGGCGCGATGGCCTAGCTGTTGCATTGTCCCCGAAGAAGCGACTCGGGACAGGGCTCGCGGTGTTTTCTCTATCATCGGTTTTGAGCAACCGCTTCCGCTTGGTGGCCAAGTCATCATGCATGAGTCCCATAAGTCGGCGCTTTCCACTGGCTCGGCCAGCAACAATTTGAGGGACGGCGGACTTTGGTGTTCTGGGAGACGCGTCTTTCGCTTTGGGAGCTGCGGGTAGTCAATCAACATCGACTGCACTGGATCGTGCCGGGCTCACACACCGAAAAAACTTAGGATGCTTGCGCCGTTAAGCTTCTCCGCTTTCTTCCCTTTTGACTCCGGAGAATTTAGGTCATGCGATTTAAGCGGTAATGGCTTGGTAGTGCGTGGTGTGAAGGACGGGTTGATATCCTCGATCAGCAAATGAGTATTCGGGTTCGCCTCGCCTGTGGCAATGCGTTTTGCGACAGCCGGGGCTATGTCTCTATGTTCAAAATCACGGTCAAGTTGGCAGGTGAGATACAATTCACAAGAACTCACTCTCCAATGAATGCCTCGTGGGCCTGGCTCAGGTCCTCATCAGGTGGAAGTGGCGTAAGATTCACCAACATTTCATTCAGTGGGTCATACACCCTCTGGTACAGGAAGACTTTCTCTGTCACCAAGAAGTCCTCCAGATATCCCTGCGGCACTTTTTTCTTCCCCTCTAATCGCAGTGCACGGATGACGTTTTCCGGGGTCCGGTATTTGCGTAGGAACGTCCATGCGGTCTTCAGTCCGACGCCAGGAATACTTGGTAGGTAATCGCATCCGCTGAGAATGGCCATCGCGCGGAATTGCGCGTCTGTCCAACCACCCAGAGAGCACTCTGTCACTTTGCCAAAGTCGTCCCGTGAGATAGCGGTCACTGTTCCCTCGACGTCATTGAGCTTGAAATATACGTTCTTACAACCAAAAACGAGAAGGTCGGAGTCTTCCGTGATGATTCCATCGACGATTCCGATGCGCTCGAGATAGGCGAGTTGCGCATCAGCCTCGTAGGGTGCAACGACGTAGGGTATATCCTCAGCCCGCAACGCCTGTAGAGGTCGTCAAGTCACCCTTCAGCAACCAAGTTGACTGCGACGCACCTTGATGAGCTGAAACGTCATCTCCGGTGTGACATCGACACATTTACTGTAGTATTCCCTTGCTTGTGAGTGCTTCCCTTTCGCCGCCAACTCATTCGCGCATGCCAAGTTCTCCGTCCGTCTACGACTTCGTTCCTCCTCCGTTCCACGCTTAGCCGGGAGGTGCCCCCCGTCAAAGACTATGTAGGGACGAATGCCATAGTGTCGCAGGAGGCGGACTCTCTGCATAACATAGTGGACATACCTTTTTCCAGAACGATCAGCATGTGACAAAGATAGAGCGCGAATATCTCACTTGTTCGTTTTTCTCCCTGTTGCTAGCTCCGTGGAGCATGTGTAAGTCCCGCGATGGAGCCAGCAATAGCCGTCCACTGCCAGTGTCTGGCCAGAAAGCTCTGATAAATGTCGTTGTTTCTGAATGGACTTGAGAAAAGGAAGAAGACCCTGAATCCCCATCAAAAAATTAAGATTGGTCCAGTGTCGAGAGGAGCGAAGGGAGTAATAATCGAAAGTGCAGCGGTCAAGGCGCGATCATCAATTCACGTCACGTGATCGCGTTTAGTTTTGCCACATTATTCAATTGCCGTATGATATGAATCGCTCTTGCAGAATTCCATCACACAACCTATGAAGGGATATGGATGAGGTACAACAACAGAGAACGTACCCGCAAGCACCACTGAAATGTTACCGACACGAGGCGAATGGCCTCCATCAATCCAGGCTTGGTGCCTCTTGGTCAGTTCCGCAACAATATCCTCTTCTATCTCCTTTGGGTGACCACGCGAGTCGACCGCATCGGCAGATATACGCAACCAGTTGATACTGACGTCGCTCGATGCGGAGCCGCGATGGTCGCGCGAAACGAATACTACCTCATATTTACGTCGATGGAGGTCATTTCCGATGACGAGATGATGCCCATAACGCTCCAGGGCAGCACGTGCTTTCGGAATAAGCAGCGTTGGATCTGTCTCGAGCTGAATAAATAAAGAGGTGGATCTCATCAGCGATGACACGCAAGATGTATTCATATACCGAACCTTGAAAGAAACTATGAATCCATCACGGGTCCATTCGTCTACCAGTGGCTTTAAAATCTTGGGTACTTGGTTCATCTCAATCAGCAAGCTTCCTTTCCCAGATTGAATCTTGTGTTCGGACTATAAACACATAGACTAAATAATTGGCCGACGCTGAGGAAAGAGTGACGCACCATCTTCTCCCTGGGTAAGAAGAAGTCACTGACCGCAGCGGCAAGGTAATACAAGGCATTCCGACCGAGAATTGACAGCTCCTGACTAATGGCACGCAACAGCCAAAGATAGTCGTCGACGGTGACGAATGTAAGCGTATGAAGTAAGTCAGCTTGCTGAACCGATTTGTACGCCGTCAACACTTCAAGTAGGTCGTCGTATTTCGAGGGCGTCGCGGTGATCTTTGGGGGGTCGGGAGACTTGTCGGGGTTGGTTTCGATCTCTAGGAAGTCGAGGAACGGATTGGTGGAGTGAGAGTAGTGGCGGCTGAAAGGCTGAAGGCTAAAGTGTCTATGCATGAAGATGACTGCGTAACCGGCCTTGAGGAAGTATTCGGCGGACGTTGCACCGCGAGTACCTGGCCAAACGGACAATCATTCAGGGATGACCCGGAAACCATCGACGCTCGGACGAGTGACTCACCGGCGCTGAAGTTATCGAGAAACCGCACCCTGAACGTGGCATCGGGAGGTGAGGGCAAACCGAGCCGTGATGCACAAAATGCTGCTCACACATTGAGCTCCAAAGGGACAGTCGTTCCGCCGCTCTTGAGAGTGTGTGAGACGTTCGAGCCGGCAGAGGGTGGCACGAGGGCGGATGCTTACGGTCACAAGTACAACTTTGTTCCCCAGATCCCGTTGTCGGTGTATGAAGGATCTGACGCTAGCTATGTCATACTCTAGGGTGGACGGGGGAGGCTGCGTCTTGAAGTACGATTCAGCAGAGATCAAGGTCCGTTCGGAGTCTAAGGTGGTCATGATGGAGTAACGCCAGGCTCTTAGTCCGAGTGGAGCGGGTGAAGTATTCAAAACTGGCGCCCACTCTTGGGCCATCATACGCATCATAGGCGGAATACTGTAATCTGACAACATTACAACAGCCATCAATTAAACTTGTGGTGCACCCTCATGCAACTGTATGCCGATGATACTGTATGTGTAACTATTACCTCAACTTTACCAACTCTCACTCAACTCTCCCAACGAGAAAACTGGGACTGAAGATCGGCCAAACCAGGTCAGGCAGTTCAGGATACAAAGCAGAAAAATACCAGGATTGGAGGTCGGTGAGCGCCTCCGGGCCCTGCAGGGCCCAGCCCACATTCAAGCAACGGCATGACTCGAGCGCTGGATCTGTTCCTTGCCACCTCAATCTCGCATACGTCCGTTGAGTTCTTTGGGCCATTGGCATAAGGCGCCGATTCTCTGCGGTGAGCAAATGACGAGTCTGATGGACTAGGCGTGCGCGGGAAAGGCACGCTTGTGAGCCTGCTCCGAGGTTGGTCACGGTGGCGGCTTTGCTGTGAGTTGTTGTGGAAACACATCCTAGGATACGTTGGGTGACGCGGTGGCACCGTAGTGACGAAGGGATCACACACTGCTTAAATAGGATACATCCATAAAATAAAAAAACCGCACGGATACACGTCATACTCCGTCTACATCCCAAGTAGATCCGCACGTTCCTGAGTCGGCACTTCATGAGGCGTAACCTCATGTGGACCCAGGTACACGTTCAATCCCGACGTCTTCTTGAGACGGGAGAAATCAGTGTGTATCATTTCCCGACAGATCAAGTCCAAGTCCAAATCATTCTGCGTCGTCCATCGATATCACGGATGGACAGGGAACGCACTAGCTTGCTTACCTCGTCATATCCTAGGCGCGTGTTGTTCAGTAGTGCGTCTCCTGCAAAAGTCCATAAATCTCATACCGAAAGGTTGTCCAATCTCATCCCCCGCGGCGAGGAAGCCGAGGTAGATAAATGCGGCCATAGCGACGCCTGGAATCGTGTACCAAGAAAATTGTGCGACG